>Ga0334883_1000269_pt1 | contig 98265 bp, 85 predicted proteins | sample GraSluR1_MG_6_FD_207230 | JGI IMG/M metagenome (GOLD analysis project Ga0334883, IMG submission 207230) | Sludge microbial communities from methane-producing bioreactor in Wageningen University, Netherlands - Granular Sludge_09_05-R1 | ecosystem: Engineered > Bioreactor > Anaerobic >... | reverse complement strand
CGGCCACCACGGGGTGGTGTCCATGCTCTGGGGCCGCCTCCTGTGAGGCAGTACCGGGTTGCCCCCGGCCGGTATCGTGTGGAGGAGCGATTCGTGTCTCAAGACAAACCCTACGGGCAGCAGGCCATCGAGGAGAACCGGCTTGAGTCGTGGCCCAATCCGGCCCCCCATCGGCCCTATCTCATACGCCTGACTCTGCCCGAGTTCACCTGTCTCTGCCCCCGTTCGGGCTTCCCCGATTTCGCCACCATCCGTATCAAGTACCAGCCCAAGGAGAAGGTGGTCGAACTGAAGAGCCTCAAGCTCTATATCAACGGTTATCGCAACAGGGCCGTGTCGCACGAGGCGGCCGTCAACGTCATACTCGACGACTTGGTGCAGTTGCTCGATCCGGCGTGGATGAAGGTCGTAGGCGATTTCACCGTTCGAGGCAACATCAAGACTGTGGTGGTGGCCGAGCACGGCCGGAGGTCACGGGTGGCGGAGCATCCGGAGCGTGAGGAGGGTCCCGGCGTGTGGGCCCATGAGCGGGGTGAGGGTTAGGCTCGTGCAGCGCGCCGCCGAGTGGGACACGGTCGACATCTTCCTCCTCGACGAGGAGGAGTCTTCGGGCGAACTCAGGCCCGAGCACTACCTGCTCCTGAGTGGTGGGCTCGATTCGGCCACCCTGGCTGGTTGGCTGCTCGAGCGACATCCGGCGGAGTCCGTGCAGGCGGTCACCTTCCTTTATGGACAGAAGCATGTCGTGGAAGTGGAGGCCGCTGAGGCCGTCGCCCGACACTACGGGCTCGCCCTCCAGGCAGTGGAGCTTCCCACCATTCACGGCTCTGCGCTCACCGAGCCCGGCCTACGTCTTCCGGAGGGCCGCGATCTCTCGCTCTCCCAAGGGGTGGCTCCCTCCTATGTGCCGGCACGCAACCTGCTGTTTCTCGCCTTTCTCGCCTCGCTCGCCGATCTCGGCGGGCGGTCTGAGCTGTGGATAGCCGTTCATCACGACGACTACACCGGTTATCCCGATTGCCGTCCCGCATTCATCGACGCAGCCGATCAAGCCGTCCGCCTCGGTACGCAATATGGGTTGCGGGTCCGTGCGCCCTTCGTCTCGTGGAGCAAGGGCGACATCGTGCGCTACGGGCTCTCGCGCGGCGTGCCTTACCATCTCACCCATTCGTGCTACCAGGGCAGGCGGCCGGCGTGTGGTGTGTGCGACACCTGCCAAGCCCGTCTCGCTGCCTTCAAGGAGTGCGCCGCCGCCGACCCGCTCGCCTACGAACCCGGGCCCGCTGCGGGCGAGGGAGGAGCCGGGCAGCCATGAGAACCTCGGTCACCAAGATCGTGTCCTTCGATGCCGCCCACAGTCTGCCTCATCATGAGGGCAAGTGCCGGGGTCTGCATGGGCACTCGTACCGCCTGGAGGTGACCGTGGCCGGGGGAGTGGAAGACCAGGGGCCCAGTGCCGGTATGGTTCTTGACTTCGCCGCCTTGCAGGCCATACTCGTGGAGACGGTGGTCGAACCTCTCGATCACACCTATCTGAACGAGGTCCTCGAGGTGGTGCCCACGGCAGAGTCCATTGCCGCGTGGGCTTTCGAGAGCTTGCGTGCGCGAGGCCTCAACGTGGTGCGCGTGCGGTTGTGGGAGAGTCCCACGAGCTACGCCGAGGTCGAGGCGTAGCTGAGGCGCTTGCGAGGAGGCAGGCCGGTGCGGGTACTTGAGATCTTCGACTCGCTGCAGGGAGAGGGTCGCTGGACGGGTGCGCCCATGACTTTCGTGCGTCTTGCCGGGTGCAATGCCAAGGCGGCGAAGCTCGAGTGCCTGCGCTGGTGTGATACGCGGGAGAGCTGGGATCCCCGTGGAGGCTGCGAGATGTCCGTCGAGGAGGTGGCGGCCGCAGTCCGTCTGCCGCGTGCGTGCCTCACCGGAGGGGAGCCCCTCCTCCAGCACGACGAGGTGGGTGAACTCACCAAGTTGCTCTGCGGCCGGGGAGTCCGGGTGCACCTGGAAACGAACGGCACGCTGGGCATCTCCATGGATGAGTTGCCCCATTGGATAGCGGTCAGCCCCAAGCCGCCGTGGTACTTCGTCTCTCCCAACCTCAGTGCCGCATTGCACGAACTCAAGTTCGTGGTACCGCCCGGTCTTCTCGAGAGCGACGATCTGGTGCGGCTCGAGCAGCTGGCTGCGCGTCATCCGCGGGCGGTCGTTTCGGTGCAGCCGGAGAGTTCAGGGGGCGCGGCCGCACTCGACGAAGCCATTCGTGCGGTGATGGCTCATCCTCGCTGGCGGCTGAGCCTGCAGCTCCACAAGCTTCTGGGGCTGCGCTGACGCGTCGTACGGCGCCCTCGTCCGACGGGCTGCGCTGACGCGCCTACACGAGGGCGCCGCCTTCCTCGTCCCGCCACTCCTCGGCGTCCGACTCCGCACCGGGCCACTCAGCGGCCGGATCCAGACCCACCCCCATGGCGAGGAGGGCACCTCGGTCGGTAGGCGCGAGAAGCCACTCGGACTCGGCTCCCGTGAGCTCTACCTCCGGGGCGAGGCGCCGCAGAATGCCTTCTGCTTCGAGGACTTCCACGTCCCTCACCAATCGAGGGATGGACACACCCAGCTCGAACTCGGCCTGGAGCGGGTCGAGGCGGGCCCCTCCCACGCTGCGGTCAAAGCAGCGCATCACCAGATTGAGCAGATTGCGCTGTGAGTCGTTCAGGGGCATGAGGCACCTCCTTTCGCAGAGAGGCTAGCACCGACATGCGAAGTCCTCAAGAACGGGTATGATGATGACGTGAAGACGGTTCATCGCTACAGTGTGCGCCCCTCTCTGCCTCCGCGCCTCGCGGGCCTTCGTGAGCTTGCCTACAACCTTCGTTGGACGTGGGATCATGACACGGTGGAGCTGTTCATGAGGCTCGACCCCGAACTGTGGATGCAGAGCAGGCACAACCCGGCCCGGGTTCTCGCCGAGATCTCCCAGGAGCGGCTCGACCGGGCTGCCTCCGACGAGGGCTTTCTCGCCAATCTGGAACGAGTGCACGGCTCGTTGCGCTCGTACCTGGATGAACCGGGCTGGTTCCGGCGTCGCCACCCCGAGTCCGCCGACATGTGCGTGGCCTATTTCTCCATGGAGTACGGGCTCGCCGAGTGCCTGCCCGTCTACTCGGGGGGCCTCGGTGTCTTGGCCGGCGATCATCTCAAGTCGGCGAGCGATCTCGGCCTGCCTCTGGTGGCGGTGGGTCTGATGTACCAGAAGGGCTACTTCGCCCAGTACTTGAACTCCGACGGCTGGCAGCTCGAAGCCTCGCAACTGAACGACTTCTCCATGCTGCCGGCGACCCCGGTCACTCACGGCGACGGCGCCCCGGTGCGCGTGCAGGTCGATCTGGCGGGCAACAATGTGGTGGTCGGGGTATGGCGGGTACAGGTGGGGCGCATACCGCTGTTTCTACTCGACACCAATCTTGCCGAGAACGAGCAGGCCGACCAGGATGTCACCGATGAGCTATACGGGGGCGGCCCCGAGACCCGCATCCGCCAGGAGATCGTCCTGGGTATAGGTGGCGTGAGGGCTCTTCATGCCCTCGGCTACCGGCCCACCGTGTGCCACATGAACGAAGGCCACTCCGCCTTCCTGTCGCTCGAGCGCATCCGCACTCTCATGGGCGAGCACGGCTTGGATTACCTGGAGGCCCGCCAGGCAGTGGGCGCCGGCACCATCTTCACCACTCACACCCCGGTTCCCGCCGGTTTCGACCTCTTCTCCGAAGAACTGATGCAGAAGTACTTCTCCTGCTACGTAGAAGATCTGAAGCTCGAGTGGAGCACCTTCATCGACAAGGGGCGCGCGCGGCCGGGAGATAGTGACGAGCCCTTCAACGTGGCTGTTCTGGCGGTGAGGCACGCCCCCCGCCGGAACGCAGTGAGCCGCCTGCACCGGCGGGTGACGGCCCGTATGCTCCACGTGGCTTGGCCTGGACTACCGGAGAGCGAGGTCCCCGTCGACTCGGTTACCAATGGTGTGCACACCCGGGGGTGGATCGCCCCGGAGATGGCCATCCTGCTGGACCGCTACGCTGGGCCTCACTGGCGCGAGGATGTGGCCGACCCATCCGTCTGGGCCCGGGTGTCGGCCATTCCCGACGAGGAACTGTGGCGTACTCATGTGAGGCAGAGGGAGCGCTTGGTGGCATTCGCGCGTTCCCGGTTCCGGGCTCAATTGGAGCGGCGTCACGCTCCGTCGGCCGACCTCAAGGCGGCCGGGGAGGTGTTACGCGCCGACGCTCTCACCATCGGTTTCGCCCGCCGCTTTGCCACGTACAAACGGGCCACGCTTATCCTACGAGAGGTCGACAGGCTCAAGGCCCTCCTCCTCAACGAGCAGCGGCCGGTGCAGATCATCTTCGCGGGCAAGGCCCATCCGCGGGACGATGGAGGCAAGGCCTTCATTCGGGAGATCGTACGTTTCGCCGCCCAGGAAGGCGTTCAACACCGGCTCGTCTTCCTCGAGGATTACGATCTGGAGAAGGCGCGCATGCTCGTGCGGGGCTGCGACGTGTGGTTGAACACGCCTCGGCGTCCGCTGGAGGCCAGCGGCACGAGCGGCATGAAGGTGCTCGCCAACGGGGGCCTCAACCTGTCGGTACTCGACGGCTGGTGGGTGGAGGGCTACCGCGAGGAGGCGGGCTGGGCTATCGGCCGCGGTGAGGAGTATGAGGACTTCGACTACCAGGACCGTGTGGAAGCCCAGGCCCTCTACTCCATCCTCGAGCAGGAGGTCGTCCCTGCCTTCTACGAACGCGGAGCCGACGGCCTCCCCCGCAAGTGGATCGCGATGATGAAGAATTCGATGCGCCACCTCACCCCCGCCTTTTCCACCGCCCGCATGGTGCGTGACTACGCGGAGAAGTTCTATCTTCCCTCCGCCCACCACTACTCCCGGGTGAGTGCGGACGGTTTCGCCCGCGCCCGGGATATCGCTGCGTGGAAGAAGAGGGTGCGCGAGAAGTGGGAGGGGGTACGGGTGGTGTCGGTAGACCAGGACGGGGGTCCGGAGGTGCAGGTCGGTTCGGAATTGCCCGTGCGGGTGAAGGTGGCGTTGGGAGAGCTCGGCCCGGAGGATGTGCAGGTGATCGTCTACCACGGCCTGTTGCGGTCCGACGGGCAGGTCGCTGGGGGTGCGGCCATGCCGTTGCCGCATGCGTACGACTCCGACGGCCACGCGGTGTACGAAGGGGCGGTGCCCTGTCCGACCTCCGGCGTGTACGGTTTCGCGGTGGGAGTCTTCCCCTACCAGGAAGACGTCCTCATCCCCAACGAGCTCAACCTCATGACCTGGGAGTAGCGCCGGGCATCAGGTACCCATGAGCGGCACCCACTTCGGGGACGGCACATACCTCGCGGCCGGTGAGCGCCCCATGGGCTTCACGGGGATGACTGCCCGGGTCAGGACTCGAGCACAGCCGCTCCCTCGGCTGAGATTTTGACCCACACGTTGGTGGGGAAGAGATCGGCCTCGGCGAGCCCCGCATCCACCAGCTGGATGACGCAGCGCCGGGCTCCGCCCTCGTAGCCTGAGAGCTCGGCCGCGAGTTCGTGGGTGAGCTCTTGAAGCGACACCTCGGTGCGTTCGTTCATCTTGCCCACCGTCCCCAGATACGACAGGACGGCCACACATGCCGGATCGGAGAGTAGGCGATGGTTGGCGTTCATGGCGGCATTATAGGGCATACCCCACCCGGCATTGCGTTGACAAAAGCGAAGAATGCCCTTAGGGTGGTAGCGCGAACATAGCCGGGCCGCCCCGAGTGCCGAAAGGCGCCTTGGATGGGAAGCTCGGGCACTCGGCAGGTTCAGCGGACGCCTTGGTGGATGGGACCGCACAGGCGTTCGTGGACAGGAGAAAGGGAAACTCTTTCCGCTCGATCGCGGCTGCACGCCGTGCGCGTGAGCATAGCCTGAGCGGGGGAGGCAGAGGAGAGAGGAGGGGAGATGAAGTACTCGGGCTGGTAGTCTCTTGAGTGAATCGTTGATGGTCGAGGTCTCAAGCGATGGTCTTATGGTGCCGATGAAGGTCATAGATACCGGCCTCGGACAAAGGTCAGGCATGTGAGCTCCCCGACCAACGCTACCCACGTACCTGTCACAGGCACTAGTGGGGGACGGGGCGCCCAAGCCGACAAGATCACGCCTTACGTGATCGCGGTCTGCTTGGGCGCCGTCGCCCTGCTCTACTTCATGGTGGTCGCACAGGTTCGGTGGGAGGTCCTCGAGCCCTTCTCGGTCTTCGGGTTGCTGTTCTTCGCGGCGGTGAGCGTTTTCGCCCAGCGGTATCAGATCAAGGTGCACGGCCGCACCGAGGTGTCCGCGGGTTTCCTCCCCGACTTCTTGGCCGCGGTCATCCTGGGTCCGCTCACCGGCGGCATCGTGTCCGCCTCCTGTATCATCGTGGCCTGGACGCGGGGCCAGGTGATGAAGAACCTGTTCTACATGGCCTCGTTCTTCATCTCCGGTGCGGTCACCGGCCTCGTCTACTGGTCACTTGTCGACGCCTACGGCGAGAGCGGCCTCGTGCTCGCTCTCGGTGGCATAGCCGCCGGCCTCGCCTACCAGGTGGTGAACTACCTGCTCTTCGTGCCTGTCATGTGGGTTCGCCGGGGCACGGCGCCGGCACAGCTGTTCAAGGAAGACATCAAGCCCTTCCTCCCCTTCCAAGCCTTCTTCCTCGTTCTCAGCCTTGGCCTCGCCTACGCCTTCCAGGAGCTCGGGGCATTGGGCTTCGCCCTCTTCGTCCTCCCGGTGCTCGGCCTGATCTACGCGTTTCGTATCTACTCCCGGGAGATGGAGCTCGCCCAGAGGCTCGAGCGCTTCTCTCTACAGATGGCGGCCGGCATGATCACCGCCCTCGACCTCAAGGACAACTACACGGCCCAGCATTCCGCAGCCGTCGCCCAGTACTCCTTCGATATCGCCAAGAAGATGGGGCTGAGCCGCCGGGAGTGCAACCTGGCGCACCTGGCCGGGCTGCTCCACGACTTGGGCAAGATAAGCGTGCCCGACGAGGTACTCAACTTCCACGGGCGCCTGGTGGGCGAATCCCTGCGCATCATCAAGGACCACTCCGAGGCCGGGCAACACATCCTGAGCAACATGAGCGAGTTCGAGGAGCTTGGCCTGGTTGTTCGCCATCACCATGAGCGATTCGACGGCCAGGGCTACCCGGACGGCATCGAGGGGAAGGACATTCCCCTGCTCAGCCGAATCGTAACGGTGGCGGACTGCTACTCGGCGATGATCTCCGACCGGCCCTATGCGTCCCGGCGCGAGGTCGAGTGGGCCATGGGGGAACTGGCCGCCCAGCGTGGACTCCAGTTCGACCCCGAGGTCGTCGATGCGTTCATCCTGGTGCTGATGCGGCAAGGCGTAGACTATCGATCGGCTGAGCACATCGACTTCCATGTGCAGTTCCAGAAGGTCCGGTTCCTGCGCGACATCGCCTGAGGGATTCGTCCGAGGCGTATGCTAGATTGATGCCGCTCCCCGGCCGGCCGGGGGCGCGATGTGCGGCAGTGTGAGTGGGGAGATCTCACGTGGGGCAGTCCAATCGGGCGCTGTGGCTCATCCTAGGGGCCCAGGCGCTCTCCACCATCGGTACGTCTATCTCGACCGTGGCGCTTGCCGTCATGGTGTTCGATCTCACCGGCTCCGTGCTGCATATGGGCGGTGTGCTGGCAGCCTCCACTCTGCCCGTGGTGGTGGTGAGCTTCGTGTGGGGAGCTCTGCTCGACCGGTACGATGGGCGGCTCCTCATGGTGTCCGCCGACGTGTGCCGGGCCGTGCTCATCCTCTCCATGCCCTTCGCCGCCGTGCGCTCGGTCGTCTTCGTCTATGTGGTGGCGGGGCTCGTGGGCGTGTTCACCGCGGTCTTCAACCCCACTCAGGTGAAGGTAGTGGGCGATCTCGTTCCTCGGGGGCGGCTGATCCGGGCCAACTCCTATCTGAGCATCGCCCGAGATGGAGCCGAGCTCGGCGGCTATCTGGTGGGTGGGGTCTTGGTTGCCACCTTGGGCTACGTGGTCACGTTCATGATCGATGCGGCCAGCTACGGGGTCTCGGCGCTCCTGCTTCTCGCACTTCCCAGGGTGGCCGCCTCCGCCCCGTCCGACACCTCACTCGGAGCATTGGTGCGGGAATCCCCGCGGGTGCTGGGAAGCCTGTGGGGTAGCCCTTCACTGCGCACCAACCTGTTGTTCGCACTCTTGCCTATGACCGCCATCCTCATGACCCTGCCGAACGCCTACGGGCTGGCGCTCGACGTGTACAAGGTCGGCCCCCAGGGGTTTGCGACCATGGAGATCATCACCTCGGTGGGTTGGATCGTGGGTGGGGTGGTGGCGAGCCGTCTGGCCTTCAAAGGCGACCGTAACACCTACGTGTTCCTCTCCATCGTGTTCATGGGCCTCTGCTTTATCACCGTGAGTTTCACGCGATCCTTCTACCTGGCGGTGGTGTTCCTCGCACTGGCCGCCTGTGCCAACGTGGGCGTCATCGTGGGTTCCATGACCCTTTATCAGGAGATCGAACCCCGGCCGGACAAGGGCAGGCTCATAGCCATCCGCACGGGCTTGGGCCAGCTCGGTGCGGCGGCCGGCCTTCTCTCGGGTGGGGCGTTGGGAGAGATCCTGGGCATCACGCCCTTGTTTGCCGCCGCGGGTGGTCTGGCCCTGTTCCTGGGCACAGTGGTGTATCTTCCCTACAAGCTGCGCATGGTGCGCACCAAACTCAGCCTCGAATCGGAGTAGGGGGTGGTCGAGTGAGAGTGACTTCACAGGGGCCCGCCGGCGCAGGCCCAGATGTGGGCGAGAGCACAGGCGGGGTGAAGGAGGCTCCCCTGCGCCTCGGGGGCATGGCCTTGGGCAACGGCCTCCTTCTGCAGACCAAGACGCACTGGGTGGCGGCCATTCGGACGGAGGACGGGTCGGTCGAGGTCGCCTCCGGCGCCAAGTCACCGTTATTTGCCCCCGGGGGGCTCTTCGAGGGGGCACCGCTCGTGCGCGGCACCTCTCGCCTCGTCGATGCCCTCTTGGTGCTCGTGCAGGTGAAGCGGCGGCTCAAGGGGGCCGTGCTCCCGGTGGAGCTCCCCGAGGCCATGAGTTCGGTGGCGGCCGCCACCGTGGCCGTGTCGCTCATCAGGCGGTTCGGAGGGGCCGGCCGCAGTCTGGGGGCGCTTCTCGTTCAAGAGACGGCTGTCGCTCTCTTCTCGGCTGCGCCTGCGGTGGTGGCTCTGCGCGGCACCAAGCTTGCCCGGTATCACGGGGCCGAACACAAGAGCATAGGTGCGTATGAGAACAAGGCTCGGGGCCGGACGGGTTCCCAGGCGGCGAAAGAGCACGACCGCTGCGGTTCCAATCTGGTGGGCCCCCTTCTCGTGGCGAACGTGCTCGGGTCGGTGGTGGTGCGGCGTCTCTTCCGTGAACCACCTCCAGGTGCGTTCTTCCTGACCGGCGTGGCTTCGCTCGGGGTGGCGATGGAGGCCTTTCGCTACATGTCCGCCCATCCGGAGCGTCCCGCGGCAAAGGCCATGCTGCTTCCGGGCAGGGCGCTGCAGCGGTTCTTCACCACGGAGGAGCCCGACGAAGCCGAGTTGGAGGTGGGGCGGGCGGCGTTGGACGAGTTGCTCAGGCTGGAGGGAGCGATCTCATAGCCGGGCCGCACGACGACGACATCCACACGGCGGTGGCTTCTTCACGGGGGCGCACAGCTGCGTAGGGCCCAGGTTTTGCACCCGCGCGGCCACGCGCAGGACTCACGGCGTCAAGCTGCCGCCGGCTCGGTCGGTGATGTCCGTCTCTGTGCGTTTCAGCGCCGCGAACGCGGTGTGCAGGAGTTCCCAGGTGTCATCGAGTGACTGCGGGATCACTCTGGTGTCGTTTGAAACGGTCATGAAGTTCGTATCGCCCAGCCAGCGTGGTACCACGTGTATGTGCACATGGTCTTTCACTCCGGCTCCGGCCACCGAACCGAGGTTGATGCCCAGGTTGACGCCCTCGGGACGGAAGTCGGCGTCGAGCGCCCTCACCGCCAGCTGGGAGAGCAGCATCATCTCGGTGAGTGTCTCGAGCGGCAGATCCTCGAGGTTGGCCGTGTGGGCGAAGGGGGCGACCATCATGTGCCCGTTGTTGTACGGATAGGCGTTCAGCATGACGAAAGACAACTGCCCCCGCCACACGATCTGATTGGCACGGTCGTCGCCGGCGGCGGGTTTGGTGCAGAAGATGCACGTGTCCGGTTTGCTAGACTTGATGTAGTCCATTCGCCAGGGTGCCCATAGCCGATCCAAGTTACGCTCCCTTCGCGCCGCGAGGCGCACTCGCCTTGAGTGGCTATTGTATCGAGGAGGAGCGTGCAAAGGGAACGGTTCGAGAAGAGGGCAACCGAGAGGAGTCCTGCGTGCTCGCAGACGAAGCCAGAATAGCCGCGGCCGAGACCGTTTTCGGGGGGGCGCGGGAGGTGGCGGTCACCCAGGAGCTCCTCGAGTGGGAGCTCGATCTCATCGAACGTATATGCGGTCACACGCGCTTCCACGACGTCACGGTGTTCACCTTGGTGGGCGGCTGCATGGCACTTGTCCGCAAACCTTCCGATCCACCCGGCGCGTTCTGGGCGCCCACGGGGGGAGTCGAACAGGGCGAGGAACTGGCCGACGCGGTCATCCGCGAGACGTGGGAGGAGACCGGGCTGCATGTTGAGCCCGAGCGTTATCTGCTGCGCATGCGGGCGCTCTTCACCTGCGGCCGTCGCCGCCGTCCCTGGACTTCTCACGTGTTCCTCGCGCGTCACGTCTCGGGTGAGCTTCGGCCCATCGATACCCACGAGATCGAGGCCGCTTCGTGGGTGGGCAAGGAACGCTTCCGCGACGAGATTGTCCCGCTCCTTCTGGCGGCCGGGTGGGGCAGGTTCTGCTATCGCCTGTGCATCAGTCGGCTACTCTACGGAGAGCTCGGCTGGGGCGAGTTGAGTCTCCCCCCCATCCTAGGGGGTCAGCAGCGGCGTGAGTATCGTGGTGCAGATCTCGTCTCCGGCGGCCATGCTGCTCTTGTGGTCGAGACGGAACTCGATGCCGGCCAGCCCTGAGGCCATACCGGCGATGGCTCCCTGGTGCAAGGCACACACGCCGGGTTCGTATACCTCCGAGAGCGGCGCAAAGATACAGTTGGTGCCACGGAGTACGTAGCCGTCACCGTTGAGGGAGGCCACCTCGGTGGTGCCTCCCAGGACATGGAGTTGCTCGCCGAGCCGTTCCATGGCGGCCGCGAGGTGCTCCTGCCCGTTACCGCCCGGTCGAAACTCTGTTTCCATAATGGTGTGCCGCCCCCATTGGGCGCCTATCTCACTGAGGCGATCGAGGTCGGCAGGCTGCCCATTCAACAAGGCCTCGAGGCCGAGATGGGCAAGGAGTTCGAAGTTGCGCGGTGGCAGACTCATGCACAGGTTGCGCTGTTCAGCGAAGAAAGCCAGCTCCGGCCTGCCCACCACGTGCTCTCTGTGGAGGCTCATGGAACCGATGAGGCCTGCCTTCTCCAGTCGCCCCAGATGGACGCGGATGGCGCTGTGGTGCAGGTCGAAGTGAGAAACGAGGTCTCGCACCGTGACCGGTGTGTCCGAGCGTGCGATGAGGCGCAAGACCTCGAACCGGGTGGGGTCGCAGAGCACCCTGCTCAGCTCGTGAATGTCATAAGGTACGTCGTACACGTAGTGACTCTCGGTGGGTGGTGAGCTTCGTGGTCGTCTGCCTCAGTCTTTCCAGCGGAATTCCGGCGAGGTCTTCTGGTCCCAGATCTCCTCTGTCGCGTCGTCCAGAGCCGCCGTCCGGTCGGGCGGCAGGTCGGTGAGCAGCCCCCCTGATTCCTTGAGCAGTGTGAGTTCGATCTCGGAGACGTCAATGCGGCCTTGCTGGTCCATGCCGGCATTGTTCTCGCGCAGGTTGGGCGATAGCTCATCGAGCTGCATGCCTTCCCCGAACAGAGTGAGGCGATCCTCCGGCCGGACGCCTTCACCCAGCTCTATCAGGTACTGGTACCAGACTATCTCCCACGCGATGGTGAGAAGAACGCGGTCGCCCTCGCCCGAAAGCGGGGTGAGATTGACGATGGGCTGGCCCAAGCCTCGTCTCACAGCTCTCGTCTTCTCCACGTGTGGACTCTCATTGAAGATGCGTTCGACGGCGCGCAGGGCGTCGGGAGCGAGGGGGAAAAGAGGCGGAGAAGGTTCCGGGGCCTCGGGCGGAGACTCGGACTCGGGGGCAAGCCCGAAGCCCTGGTCGGCTGCGGATGCTGCAGCCTGGGATGGTTGCGGGCCGCTCACTCCTCTGCCGGTCACCAGCAGGGCCTCGGCCTTCTTGAGGCGGTCGCGCAGTCGCTCCAGCTCCGCCCCATGGGCCCGAACGCGGTCGTCGCGCTCAATGAGCGAGTTCTGCAGCATGTGCAGTTCCTCGGAGACTGCGGTGACGAAGGAAGCGATGGCCTTGAGCGCCTCGGCCTCTTCTTCCTTCTGCTGGGCCAGGGCGGTGATCACGTCCATGGCCTGTTCGAAGCTTTGTATCTCTTCAGCCGGAGCTTGGCCGTCGAAGTCGAGGCATCCGAAGCGGGCGGCGCACTCAGGACAGACATCGAGCACCGAGCCGTCGGCGGTCTCGATGGGCGTGCTCTCCGGCCCCGCCGGACCGCCACACATGGGGCATGAGCCCTCGCTGGCTTCACCGGGCCTCATGGAGTAGTCCTCCATCTGTGAGCGCCTCCCTTGGGGTTCACACGTTAACACTACACATACATAATACTATCAACGAGAAACGGTGGTCCGGACAAGGTGATCCGGGCGAGCTACCGAGGGGGTTGTCAACGTGGAGCGCGTATTGCTCGATTGTGGACCGCACAGGGCTCTTCTCACCTTCAACCGTCCCGAGGTGGCCAACGCCGTCGACTGGGAGACGTTCGAGGAACTCGAGACTGCCCTCGATACTCTTGAGGAGTGGGTGAGAGAGGATTCTCTGCACGGCACCCTCATCGTGACCGGCTCGGGCGAGCGTGCCTTCGTGTCGGGTGCCGATCTTGGTGTACTGGCCGGCATACAGAGCGAGGAGGAGATAAGGTCATTCTCCGAGACGATGCAGTTCGCGCTCAACCGCATAGCCGATCTTCCCGTGCCTGTGATCGCGGCGCTGAACGGCCCCGCCCTGGGTGGCGGCACCGAGGTGGCGCTTGCCTGCGACCTCCGCGTGGTGTGCGAGAATTCGTACTTCTCGTTCAAGCATGCCCGGGTGGGAGTGGTGCCGGGCTGGGGAGGGTGTCAGCGCTTGGCGCAGATACTGGGCTGGCGCAGGGCCCTCGGCATCACGGCGTGCGCGGCCGAGATCACGGCCGGCAGGGCCCTCGCCTTGGGTCTGGCCGATTGGCTTGTTCCTGCCGGGCAGGCGCTCGCCAAAGCCGAGGAAGTGGCCGTCGCCATCGCGACCGCGGCACCGCTCTCGGTGCGGAGCCTCAAGATGCTGCTGCGCGAAAGTGTGGGCCTCGACCGAACCGCCTCGCAGCATCAGGAGACCGAATGCTTCGTCAGGTTGTGGGCGAGCGCGGATCACAAAGAGGGAGTCGCGTCCCTGCTGGAGAAGCGTCCCGCCCACTTCCGCGGCTGGTGAGAGGAGGATGATGTGACCGGCGGGTTGACATGGAGTGGCGCGAGGTTAGTTGCCGTCCTGGGCGACATCACCGCGCAGGATACGGTGGCGGTCGTGAACGCGGCCAACTCGAGCCTTGCGCCTGGGGCGGGAGTGGACGGGGCCATGCGTCGAGCGGCGGGGCCGGAGCTCACCGAGGCGACCATGGCGGTGGCTTCCCGGGCACAGGGGGAGCCACTCCCCACTGGTACTGCCGTGGTGACCACTGCGGGGAGGCTCAAGGCCCGCCGGGTGATTCACACGGCCGGACCGGTGTGGAGAGGCGGTTCGCGCGGAGAAGCCGATCTGCTCGCCCGCTGCTACCGTTCGTGCCTTCGTGTGGCCGTAGAGGAGGGACTGCGGTCCATATCTTTTCCGGCACTTTCCACCGGCATCTACGGGTACCCCGCCCGGGAGGCCGCCGGGATCGCCGTGCGGACGGTGAAGGAGGAGCTGGCCGTCTTGGCCGGCCGCTTCGACGAGGTTCGCTTCGTGCTGTTTGACGACGAGGTGCGTGCGATCTACGAGGAGGTGCTGCTTACTTCCGAGCGTGAGGCTGAAGCCGGACAGGGAGGCAGAAGTCCGGAGCCGGGGGGTGAGTCCGGGGCTTGAGTCCAGGGCTTGAGTCCAGGGCCCGAGTCCGGCGGGCATGGCCGAGCCGGCTCGGTCTGGCCGATATCGTGGCCCGGCGTGCGCCACGGTGGGATCAACGGTTCATGGCCGCAACGTGGCGCTCGATGGCGGCGCCGTAACCTATTCCGGGAACGGCCCAACGGCCGTCGAGATCGGCGAGCACCTTCGCCCCACCCCGCGGACGCACCGCCTCATAGCGGGGATCGATGGTGGCGTTGGTCCAGACGGCCTGATCGGTCTCGAACACGTAGGCGACCATGTGGGCGATGTGGGCCTTGACCCCCAATTCTGCGGTGACGAACGTGTGTCCTGGCACTCCTCCGCCGGTCGCACCGATGCCGGCGTAGTTGTTCTGGGAAGGTTTGACGGAGCCGCCGTACGCACCGAAGCCCGTCTCGTGGATCATCTGCGCCCAGAGGATGTCGGCGCGGAGACCCACCTCCGCCGCGTAGGTGACGTAGTAGTGGGCCAGGGTCTCCACCGGCACGGAGAAGGCGGGGGAGGGGTTGTGCGCGACTAGATACTCGGCGAGGCGCGCGGGGGTGCCCGCCCAGGTACCGCGAAGGGCTGTCTGTCCGCCGGTGGAGACGTCGCGTGTGGCGGGAGCCCCGGAGGCCTCGTGACCTACTGAGGGTGTGAGTGCCGCGCCATCGGAGGCTTCTTCACCTTCTCCATCGGCGTGCGTGGAGGCGGGGGATCGGGGAGTGACTGCGTCGGCCTCCCGCTGTTTGGCCAGCCACCGCGGTATGTCGTCGGCCGCCGCAGGCTCGCCGCCGGGCGGTACGGACTCCGCACCCGGTGCTGCTACGGGGGTGGGCTCGGTTGCCGAGGCGCCCGGGAAGAGCTGAAGTGAGGCGGAAGGGGTGGCGGGAGTTGATGCCGACGTGGACGGGAGTGCGGCTGCCAGCACCACGGCGGCCAGTAGTGCTGCGGTCAACGCGATGCTCGCCACGTGGCGCGCGGCGGCACGGGGTGGTACCGTGCGAAGGCACGCACGTGGGGCGGTCGTTCGGACTTGACCCGCGTCCCCGCGCTGTCTCGCCTTCTTCATGCGGCTGCCCACCTCCTCCCGCGGGTATCTTCTCATACGGATGGCGTCTTTTCGCGATATGCGTGGGGGCTGCGCTAGAATAGCGCGTACCTGTGAGCTGGGCGCTCGTACGGCGGTTCATGTGTGCGGATGAGCGCGCTTACGTGAAGAGAGGCTGGAGCGTGCCAAAGCGAAGCAAGTGCGTGGTGCTGATTCTCGACGGGGCAGCCGGCTGGCCTTGCGAGGAACTGGGTGGGCTCACATCCCTCGAGGCTGCACACACTCCGCACCTGGATGAACTCACCCCACAGGGTACCCTTGGTTTGGTGCGCACCGTTCCTCTGGAGCTGGAGCCCTCGAGCGCTATCGCGTGCATGAGCGTGCTCGGCTTCGAGCCCGAGCGGTACTACGCCGGCCGGGGTCCCATCGAGGCTCTGGCCATGGGCATCGAACTGCACCCAGGCCAAGCCGCCCTGCGCTGCAATCTGATAGCGGTCGAGAACGGCATCATGACGAGCTACAACGCCGGGCACATCGACCCGGGAGAGGCCGGCGAACTGTTGCAGGCGCTTCGGCCCCGGCTCGAGTCTCCCGGCATCCGTCTGTATCCCGGAGTGGGTTTCCGCAGCATACTCACGGTGCAGGATGGAGCCGAGGTGGCGGCCACCCGGTGCATCCCGGCGCACGACATCGCCGACAAGCCGGTGGCGGACTTCCTTCCCCGCGGCCCCGGTGCGGCACTCCTTGTCGACCTCATGGAGCGCTCGAAGACTGTCTTGGCGGAACACCCGGTCAACCAGGAGCGACGACGCAGAGGTGATCTTCCGGCCACGCAGATATGGCTGTTCTGGCCGGGCATGAGGGCGGACGGCATGCCCTCGTTCGAGTCCCGTTTCGGCATGAGGGCGGGCCTGACTTCGGCGGTCGATCTTCTGCGCGGACTGGGCCGGCAGATGGGTCTCCGCTTTCTCGATATTCGCGGTGTGACCGACGGTGATGACAACGACTTTGCCGGGCAGATGAACGGGGCGTTGGCCGCCCTCGAGAGCCTTGACCTCGTCGTGGTGCACGTAGAGGCTCCCGACGAAGCCGGCCATGCGGGTGACCCTGGGGCGAAGGTGCGGGCGATCGAGTGCATCGACAGACTCATGGTGTCCCAATTTCGGAATCGCCCCGACCTGCGGGTGCTCGCACTTCCCGATCATCCCACTCCCTTGGCTGTGAAAACCCATGTGGCGGAACCGGTTCCTTTTCTGATGTGGGGTCCCGGGTGCCGGCCGAATAGGGCGGCTCGTTTCACGGAGCGTGAAGCTGAGGAGACCGGTGTCATGGTTGAGCCGGGCTGGGCTCTCATGGGGCATTTCATGCAGGCGGGTGAGAGTCTTTGGTCTTGACAGCGGCGCCACTCGGCAGGTAGCATCAGCGCGGCGGTGGTGGCGCCTGCATCGCCATTCAGGCAGGCCGGCGAGCGGACGAGGCTTTGTGAATCGTTCCCCAGTTTTCGTGTCAAGAGTCAACTCCGACGATGCGCGCGAGGCGCAAGGGCCGCCCGCCTTCTTCCACACTTTTCCTACGCTGCTGCTTCGGCCGGGTCTTGGCTGTTCCTGCCTTGCGCAGCGGTGAGGCGCCATGTGGCGGCCATGGGTTGTCATTGCTCGGAGGTGGAGGATGCCACCGGCGGAAGGAGGTTGAGGCAGCAGTGGGGAGTTGGGCTGCTATCGACGGTTCTGCGTGTGCAGCATAGCTGGGAGTTGCGTGGGTGGCAGCGTGAAAGTGGTTCTTTTCGGTCCAGGCTCGTAGGGATACGTAGGAAAAGGAGGAGGAACCTATGTCGTTAGAAATATGGGCGGTACTCGCTGCGGTGGCAGCCGCCCTGGCCCTCGGTTATGCAGGGCTCACAGCTGCAGGCGTCATGCGCAAGGACGCAGGCACAGACCGCATGAAAGAGATCATGGACTTGGTTCACACCGGGGCCATGGCTTTTCTCCGGCGTGAGTACTCCGTTCTCGTATGGTTTGTCATCGTGGTTGCGGCCGCGATCGCCATCGTGGGCAGCATCTGGGATGTGGGCTTGGGTTGGCAGACCTCCATCGCGTACGTCACGGGTAGTCTTCTCTCGGCGTTCGCCGGTTGGCTGGGGATGAACATCGCCACGCGTGCGAATGCCCGCACGGCCAACGCCGCCCGTGGCTCCCTTGCTGCGGCGCTCAGCGTGGCTTTCAAGGGCGGCTCGGTGATGGGTATGGTAGTGGCTGGGCTTGGTCTGCTCGGCGTGTCGGTCATCTGGCTCATCTTCAAGGAACCCCAGTATGTGAACGGCTTCGCCTTGGGTGCGAGCTCCATCGCTCTGTTCGCCAGGGTTGGCGGCGGCATCTACACGAAGGCCGCCGACGTGGGCGCCGACCTGGTGGGTAAGGTCGAAGCCGGCATCCCCGAGGACGACCCGCGCAACCCGGGCGTCATTGCCGACAACGTGGGTGACAACGTGGGTGACGTGGCCGGCATGGGTGCCGACCTCTTCGAATCGTTCTGTGGTTCCATCATTGCCACCATGGCGCTGGGTGTGGTGCTCGCCAATACCGGCACCGCCCCCGGAGCCGATCCGAACCTGGTCAGCAAGTTTGTGGTGCTTCCCTTGGTCATCGCCGGCGCCGGGGTTCTTGCTTCCATCATTGGCACGTTCTTTGTGCGGGTGAGGGAAGGCATGCGGCTCCATACCGCGTTGAACATCGGCACGTACGTGTCGACGGTTCTCACCATTGCGGCCATGTTCGTGCTGATCGCCTTCTTCCTTCCCGGCAAAGACGAATCCTGGACCACATACCTCGGCTTCTTCTGGGGTGCCGCGGCCGGTCTGATTGCCGGTGTGCTCATTGGCAAGACCACCGAGTACTACACCTCCGACCACTTCCGGCCGGTTCGTTCCATTGCCAAGGCCTCTGAGACCGGCTCAGCCACGAATATCATCAGCGGCCTCGGTGTGGGCATGCAGTCCGTGGTCATCCCGGTGATACTTGTTGTGGCCGCCATCGCCGTCGCCTACTACACGGCGAACGGCGTGCCTCTCGATGACTCCGGTGTGTTCGGTATTGCTCTGGCGGCTCTGGGGATGCTCTCCACCACCGCCATGACCATCAGCGTCGACGCCTATGGGCCGATCGCGGACAACGCGGGCGGTATGGCCGAGATGGCCGAACTGCCCAAGGAAGTCCGCGGCCGTACCGACCAGCTCGACTCACTCGGCAACACCACCGCCGCCATCGCCAAGGGCTTCGCCATCGGTTCTGCCGCTCTGACCGCTCTGGCATTGTTCACCGCATTCGCGGAAACCTACAAGACGTCCGGCGGGGGCGAGCTCAGCCTCAACCTCCTCGCCGGTCCTCAGGTTATCATCGGTATCTTCATTGGCGCCGCGATGACCTTCCTGTTCGCGGCCCTTACCATGAATGCGGTCGGCCGGGCGGCGCAGGCCGTTATCACCGAAGTCCGCCGCCAGTTCCGCGAAATTGTCGGTCTCATGGAAGGTACCGCCAAGCCCGACTCAGCCACCTGTGTGACCATTGTGACGGGCTCTGCTCTCAAGGAGATGGTGATCCCCGGCCTGCTGGCCGTCATCGTGCCTCTGGCGGTTGGTATCATCAGCCCGGTCGCCCTCGGTGGTCTGCTTGCCGGCGCCTTGGTATCCGGTTTCTTGCTCGCGGTCATGATGGCCAATGCGGGTGGAGCCTGGGACAACGCCAAGAAGTACATCGAGAGCGGCCAGCACGGGGGCAAGGGCTCGCCACCCCATGCTGCTGCTGTGGTGGGTGACACAGTGGGTGACCCCTTCAAGGACACCTCCGGTCCCTCGATGAACATCCTCATCAAGCTCATGAGCGTGGTGGCCCTGGTGTTCGCACCGTTGTTCGCCGCCATCCACGGCGGATAGCGCTTCAGAGCAGCACGCGAAGTTCCACCCGTCGGGGGGGGGGGGGGCTACGGCCGGCGCCCCCGACTCTTTGTGGGGTGGTACTTCTTTGAAGTCGTTCGAGGAATAGGATGGGTGGCGAGTGGGCATGCTACCGAAGACGGCCCGTTTCTAAGCCCGCTCACTCCGGTCGGGGTGGGGTGAAGAAGGCAGGGACAAGCGATGGGGCCTCGCCCATGAGGCTTCGAGGGGGTTACATCACCCATGAGTACCACACCGAAGGGAAGACTCAAGACCATATCCGCGCTGGTTGCCCTGTTGTTGCTCGTGGTTGTGGCAGCGGCGGCCGGCTGCGGGAACGGGGAGACCACCACCACGTCGCCGGCCGGAGAGACGCAACGTGGCGGCGTCCTCACAGTAGGGATGCAACCGGCGAGTACCGTCGACCCCCACTTCGCCACCAGCCAGTCTGACATCATGCTGAATCATCAGATATACGATTTTCTGGTATACGTCGACGAGAAGAACGCAGTCGTGCCTCACTTGGCCACGGAGTGGGAAAGCAGTGACGGCAAGGTGTGGGTCTTCACCCTGCGAGAGGGTGTGGTGTTCCACGACGGGAACCCGCTCACCGCCGCCGACGTCGTCTTCTCCTTCGACCGCCTGCGCGATCCGGAGGTCGGCACTCCTACGGTGAGTCTCTACGAGAACGTGAAGAACGTGGAGGCACTCGATGAGCTCCGGGTCCAGTTCACCCTCGAGGTTCCGAACCCTGAGTTCCCGGCCGATGCCGGTGACTACCACGCAGCAGTCGTGTCCAAGGATTCCGATGCGGCGTCCGGCACCTTCATAGGCTCGGGTCCCTTTGTGCTCGAGTCCTATGATCCGGAGGATCGGGCGGTTCTCACCAGGAATCCGGCGTACTGGCTTGATGCTTCTGACGGTGAACCTCTGCCCTACCTCGACGGCATCACCTTCATCTTCTCTCCCGACCCGAACGGACAGGTGGCCGCCCTCCAGGGCGATGAGCTGCAGTTCGTGCCCGGCCTGAGTGCCGAGTTGGCCGCCCAGGTGGAGGGTGATTCTTCGCTCCGGCTCATCAAGAATCCCTCCAACATGCACTTCGTCATTCACATGCGCTCGGATGAGGGGCGCTCGACCGCCGACCTGCGTGTGCGCCGGGCTCTCATGTTGGGCACCGATCATCAGGCCATCGCCGATGCCGTCCGCCCCGGCTTGGCCCTCGTGGGTAACGGTACCCCGGTTGGTCCGGCATACGAAGCGTACTACTTGGACAGGACCCCCGCTCAGGATCAAGCGAAAGCCAAGGAGCTTCTTGCCGAGGCGGGCTTTGGCGACGGACTGAGCATCACTCTGTACGCGCAGACTTCCGCCGATGTGCCCGCCATAGCCACCGTGTGGCAGGAGCAGATGAAGCAGATCGGTGTCGAGGTCGAGATCCAGTCTATTCCTCCCGATGTGTACTATGGGGAGGGTGACGCCAGCTGGCTCGAGGTGGATTTCGGTATCACCGACTGGGGCACCCGGGCCGTTCCGCTCAACTACTTCAAGCTCGCGTACGTCACCGGTGCCCTCTACAACGAGTCGCATTGGTCCGACCCTGAGTTCGACGAACTCACGGCCCGGATCGAGAGTGAGCTCGACGATGCCGCCCGGGCCGAGCTCTACAAGCAGGCCCAGGAGATACTCATCGAGCGGGGTCCGGTCATCGTGCCCTACGTGGTCGAGGCGGCCGCCGGTGTCTCGGGTGCGGTTGACGGCATCGTCTTGGCCTCAGACTGGCCCCGGACTCTCCTGCGCGGGGCACACTTCACGAAGTGACGGCTCCCGAGATACGTCCGCGTCGGCGCCTCCTCGGCGTGTATTGGCGTCGCTTGAGGCGCCGACGCGCGGCCTTGATCGGCACCGCCGTCTTCGTGGTGTTCTTGGTCATGGCCCTCGCGGGGCCCTGGCTCACGCCCTATGGCTACTCCGACCAGTCCCCCGATCGTCTGGAGCCCCCGGGCTGGCCGCACCTGTTCGGCACCGACCAGTTTGGCCGGGATATCTTCAGCCGGGTGGTGGCCGGCGCCCAAGGAGTCTTCTTCCTGGGCGGCTCTGCCACCATTCTGGCTGTGCTGGTGGGCACGGCCATCGGACTCGTCTCCGGTTACTACGGGCGCTTCCTGGATGAGATCATCATGCGGGTGCTCGACGTGTTTCTGGCGATCCCCTCGCTCCTGCTCGCCCTCGTGCTCTTGGCCACCCTGGGTTCGTCCAACCTCAATCTCATCCTCGTCATCACCGTGCTCTACGTGCCGGTGCTCGCCCGCGTGACCCGTAGTATGGTCCTCGATCTGAAGACCAAGGAGTTCGTGGAGGCAGCCAGGATCAGAGGAGAACGCAGCGGCTACATACTGTTCCGGGAGGTGCTTCCCAATGCGCTCGCCCCCCTCCTCGTCGAGGCCTCCATCCGCTTCTCATACGCGATCTTCCTGGTGGCCTCGCTGGGATTCCTGGGTCTGGGCGCGCAGCCGCCTTCTCCCGACTGGGGCCTGCAGGTAAATGAAGCCCGCGGCTGGTTCGCCACCGCTCCCTGGATGCTCCTCTTCCCGGCGGGAGCCATCGCGCTCCTGGTGGTGTCGACCAGCCTCATGACCGACGGACTACGGCATGTCCTCCAACCCAAGGGGGCGGAGCGATAGCCCCCCGGGGCTCTCGCCGATGGGGTCGATGGACACGGTACTCGACATCAGAAGGCTCTGCATTGCCTACGAAACGGAAGGGAAGTCCCTCCCGGCGGTGCGGGATGTCTCCCTGGGCATAGCCGGACGCCAGAGCTATGGCCTGGTGGGCGAGTCCGGATCGGGAAAGACCACCCTCGCTCTGGGTGCCATCCGTTACTTGGCGGAGAATGGCCGCATCACGGCGGGAGAGGTGTTCTTCGAGGGCCGAAATCTGCTCGAGCTCCCGGCGCGCGAGGTGCGCTCGGTGCGGGGGAACCGTGTGGGGATGGTCTACCAGAGCCCTTCGACCGCGCTCAACCCCTCGATACGGGTGGGCTCCCAGGTTGCGGAAGTCGCCCGCCGGCACCTCCACATGGGCAAGGCGGAAGCCCGGGAGCGGGCTCTGCACATGCTCGAGCAGGTAGCGATGCCCGACCCTGAGGCGGTCGTGCGCCGCTATCCGCACCAACTCTCCGGGGGCATGCTGCAGCGTTGCGTCATAGCCATGGCGCTCATCACCGACCCGCGCCTACTCATCATGGATGAACCCACCACCGCCCTCGATGTGACCACTCAGGCTGTGGTGCTCGACCTGGTGGCCGAGCTCAAGTCGCGGCTGGACGCGGCCATTCTGTACATCACGCACGACTTGGCAGTGGTGGCCCGGGTCTGCGATCGGGTGGGAGTGTTGTATGCGGGGGAAATGGTGGAAGAGGCAGATCTTCGCACCCTCTTCAGCAGACCTCGCCATCCCTACACACTGGCTCTGCTGGGTTGCATTCCCCGCTATCGTGTGGATGGGCGGCGGGGCAGGCTCCTCACCATTCCGGGGCGTATCCCCCACCTCGACGAACTCCCCTCCGGGTGTGTGTTTGCCCCCCGTTGTCCGTTGGCGGAAGAAGCCTGCCGCGCGTCGCGGCCTCCGCTGCGGGAGATCGGCGAAGGTCACCTCTCCGCGTGCCGACGGTTCACCGCCGTTCCCACCCCGGCCGCGTATGTCGAGGATATCGAATCGGCTGTGGACTGGGAGGCGGTCTCATTGGGAGAGGAGCGTCTTCTTGAGGCCCACGACGTCGAGCAGCACTTCCCCATGCGAGGGAACCTGTTCGCCGGAAAGGCGCGCAGAAAGGCAGTGCGGGCGGTCGACGGTGTCACTCTTTACGTGAATCGAGGCCGCACTCTCGGCGTGGTGGGCGAGAGCGGCTCCGGCAAAACGACTCTTGCCCGCGCCCTCATCGGCTTGGAGGCACCCACGGCGGGGAGGGTTCTGTTCGAAGGCGAAGCGTTGGGAGGGACTACGGCCCGCAGGTCCCGCACCGTGCTCAAGAATATCCAGATGGTGTTTCAGGATCCGGACGCTTCTCTGAATCCGCGCCATCCGGTGGGGGAGGCCATCTCCCGCCCCCTGTACCTTCTCAGGGGTGTACGGGGTGCGGAGCTGCGCCGGAAGGTGCGGGAGCTGCTCGCCGCCGTGAACCTGCCGGCCGCATACGCCGAACGTCTTCCCGGCGAGCTGTCCGGGGGCGAGAAGCAGCGGGTGGCGGTGGCCCGGGCCTTCGCCGCGGAGCCCAAGCTGGTTCTCTGTGACGAACCGCTCTCGTCGTTGGACGTCTCGGTACAGGGTTCGCTCATGAACCTTCTCCACGACCTCCAGGTGGAGCAGAAAACCGCCTACTTCTTCATATCTCATGATCTGGCGGCGGTGCAGCACCTCTCAGATTGGATCGCGGTGATGTATCTGGGGAAGGTGGTCGAGTTGGGTGACGCCCTGCAGGTGTTGAATCCCCCCTACCATCCCTACACCGAGGCCCTCCTGTCGGCGGTTCCGGTTCCCGACCCCGGGGTGCGGCAATCCACCATCCGGCTGGAAGGAGCCGTACCGAGTCCGCTCGACGTTCCTCCCGGCTGCCGCTTCCATACCCGTTGTCCGCGTGTGCTGGGTGACATCTGCCGGACGCAAGAGCCGCCTTGGCAGGAGGGGCCGGGTTCGCATTGGCTGTGCTGTCATATTCCGTGCTCCGAGCTGGAGGCACTCCAAGGACCATGCCTCCTTTCGGTGTGCCTGGAGGATGAGGGGGGCTGATGTCTCGTTTCATCATCCGCCGGCTGGGCTTCATGGCGGTGTCGCTGTTTCTTGCCTCCGTCGTGGTCTTTGCTGCCACTCAGCTGCTGCCGGGCGATGTGGCCACCATGGTGTTGGGAAGGTTCGCAAGCCAAGAGGCCAAGGAACAGTTGCGGGAGGAACTTGGTCTGAATCGGCCGCCAGTGGTTCAATACGGCAGTTGGCTCGGGGGGTTCGTCACGGGGGAGTGGGGTGACTCCATCAGCACGGGGTCGGAAGTGCGACCGTTGGTATTGCAGCGTCTGCGCAATTCGGCCATGCTGGCTTTGGTCGCCTTCGCGCTGTATGTGCCCCTCGGTGTCATGCTGGGATTGATCGCCGCTCTCAAGCGCGACTCATGGCTCGATCAGTCGATCTCGGTGGGCTCCTTGGCCTTCATCGGCCTGCCGGAATTCGTGACCGGCGTGATTCTCATCGGTGTATTTGGGGTGCAGCTCAAGTGGTTCCCTGCGAGCTCGGCCATTGGGCCGGATACCGGGTTCATCGAGGCGCTGCCTCGTCTCATCCTGCCGGCGATCACGGTGTCGCTCACCAGTCTGGCCTATGTCGTACGTATGACCCGTTCCAGTACCGTGGAGGTGCTCGGCACCGACTACGTACGTACGGCTCGGCTCAAGGGCCTCTCCTCCACGCAGGTACTCTTCGGGCACGTGCTCCGCAATTCGCTGCTCCCCACTGTGACTGTCGTAGCCATCGGCATCGGCTGGCTGGTGGGCGGGCTCATCGTCACCGAATCGGTATTCAGCTACCCCGGCTTGGGGCGTCTGGTCCTCTTCGGCATCCAACGGCGGGATGTGCCCCTCATACAGGCGTCGGCCATGATCATCGTGCTGATCTATGGAGTATCGAATCTGCTCGCTGATATTCTCTATGGGGTGTTGAACCCGCGCATCCGCTACCGCTGACCCCGTGGTGGGAGAGGAAAGACAATGAAGTTGCTCGAGTGCGTGCCGAATGTGAGCGAAGGACGTGATTCAGAGAAGATTGAGGCCTTGGCTACTCTGCTGTCCTCGTCATCGGGCGTGGCGTTGCTCGACTACTCGTCGGACCCCGATCACAATCGCTCGGTGTTCACCTACGTGGGCGATCCGGAGAAGGTGCTCGCGGCAACAATGGAGTTCTGTGCCGAGGCATACGGTCTCATCGACATGCGCACGCACACCGGGTGCCATCCGCGGCTCGGGGCGGTGGACGTGGTGCCTTTCGTACCCCTCAGAGGCATAGAGATGGAAGAAGCTGTGCATGTCGCCCATGCCTTGGGAGAGGCGCTGGGAGCCATGGGTGTACCCGTGTACTTCTATGAGGAGGCCGCACTCCGGCCTGAGCGCTGCAACTTGGCCGACTGCCGCCGGGGGGAGTACGAGAAGCTCGCGGAGCACCTCTGTGGCCCGGAGGGGTGTCCGGATGCCGGTCCGGCGGAGTTCAATCCACGGTGTGGTGCCACGGTCGTGGGGGCACGCCACCCTCTCATCGCCTTCAACGTCAACCTGGGTACGTCGAACCTTGCCGTGGCGCAGGCCATCGCCCGGGCGGTCCGGCACTCGAGTGGCGGGTTTCGTTACGTGAAAGCGCTTGGTATGGAACTCAAAGACCGGGGGTTGGTGCAGGTGTCTATGAACCTGGTTAACCACGAGCAGACCCCCATCCACCGGGTGGTGGAGAGTGTTCGATCGGAGGCTGCCCGCCACGGAGTACCCGTGGTAGAGTGCGAATTGGTGGGTATGGTTCCCCTCGGAGCCATTGAGGAGGCGGTTCGCCACTATCTGCAGATACACGATTTCTCTTCAGCGAAGATCATAGAGGCGCGCCTGTTGGAGGCGGAGCTGGGGGATAGGTGAAATGAAGGCTGCGGGCGTGACCGGAGAGAAGCCCAGAAACGGCGTGGATATCCATCATGTGGCGCCCCGCTTCATGGTGGCGTTGCAGCTGAGTGGCGGCGCAGAGGGGCCCTCTCTGCGCAGCGAAACCGCCATCGAGCAGATTGAGCTTTATCTGGCCACCATCGGCATCAGCCCGAGTGACTATCCGATTGTCGTGCGCCACGATCTCTCCCTTGCTCCTGTTGACCCTGCGGACGTACCCCCGGTCGAGGTGGGGGTACCCATCGCCCTCCCTCTCCCTGTCGATCCGCCTCTCAAGCTGGTGCTGCTACCAGGAGGGTTGGCTGCGCGCATTGTACACACAGGCTCTCGCACCCAGACCGAGCCTGTCTACGGGGCCATCGTGGAGTGGGCCGATGTCAACGAGCGCGAGCTCGTGGGGTCACCGTGGGAGGTGCGTGTGGAGCCCCCCTCGGGGGCGAATCGATCGGTCGTCGGCCGTATCGAGGTGTACTGGCTGGTGCGCCAGAACTGAGCCCCGGAGGCCTCTGCGCTCTTACCGGAGCGGTCGCTTCACCGAGGTCCTGGTTCTCCGGCCGCCGCTGCGGTAAGGCCGGCCGGGGGAGCCGTTGGTGTCAGCGAACCCGGCTCTCGGTAGAGGCCAGCCCCCGTATGAGGCGTACGGCCATCTCCAATCGCGGCGTAGCCACACCCACCCGTGCGGCTTCGTGGAGCAGGGCGCCCAGGTTCTCCTCCACCTCGAGCGGCCGGCCCGCCTCCAGATCCTGCAGCATGGAGGGCTTTGCCGGGAAGGGTGCTTCGACGAAGCGGGTGGCAACCTTCCTGAGAGCTGCCAGGGCTTCCTCCTCCGACAGCCCGAGTAGGGAATGGAGGGGGAGACCGGGGAAGTCATCCACCTCGTGTCCGGCGGCTGCTGCGACGACGGCCACCTCCCGGGCCAGAGAGAGGAATACCCGGGCCAGGTCGGAGTCGGTGAAGAAGCGGTCGGCCGAGAGACCGGTGAGGGCGGCGACGGTGAAGCCGCCGGCCACGAAGCAGGCTTTGGTCCACTCCAGGCGCTCGATGTTGCTCACGACGACGCTGGGGAAGCCGGCCTGCGCGAAAGCCTGCGCCGTCTTCTCGGCAACGGTGCTCAGGTCGGAAGGGGCGCTGCAGGGTGCTCCCACGAAAGTGGTGCCCAAGGAGGTGAGCAACACCACTCCGTTCGTCCGGCGCTCCGCAGAGACCATGGTGGCTCCTCCGAGCACCCGCTCTTTCCCGAAGGCGCCGGCGAGGTATCGGTTCTTGTGGATACTGTTCTGCAGGCTGAGCACGGCGTGCGGGGCGAGGCCGGCAAGGGGCCGGAGTTGGGCGGGTGTATCGATGGCTTTGGTGCAGAGGAGGAGGAGGTCGGCGTCCGCCGGAGCGGACGTGGTGTAGGGTATGGAGTCCTCCAACTCGATGCAGCCGCGAAGACGAATCTGCGCGCAGCCTTCCCGGCCGGTGTCGTCTTGGGTGGTGTTCTTTGACTTCTGCCGGCCGACAAGTACCACGTCGTGACCCTGTCGTACGAGCAGGGCCGCGAACACCATTCCCAAGGAGCCTGCACCAACTATCACCACGCGCATTACCGGCCACTCCTCTTCTCGGTTATGCGACGCATCCGACCCATCGAGGCCGCCGAAGCCCCCGCCTACCCTTCCGTCTCTTCGCGGGTGTCGGCTCCGCCGTCCGCGGCAACCTCGCCTAACCCGGCGGCATCCGCACCTTCCGCGGCGGCCCGGCCGCACACAGCCGCCTCATCGTCTGCAGCATCCGGCAGGGTGACGGCGACGGCTTCGTCTCCTCCCGGGGGACCCGGTGCCCGTCTCGGCCACCAGCTGGCCCGCCCGAGCAGTAGTGCGATGGCCGGCACCACGGCCGTGCGGATCACGAAGGTGTCGAGCAGGATGCCCACGGCAACGGCGAATCCGATCTGCCGTAGGCCGACGAGCGTGGAGCTGATCATCGCGGCGAAGGTGCCGGCCATGATGATGCCGGCCGAGGTGATGATGGCCCCGGTCCTGCTCACGGCCATGGGGATGCCCGCTCGGTTACCGCGACCTGCGACCTCCTCCTTCACCCTCCCCATGAGAAAGATGTTGTAGTCCATGCCCAGCGCCACCAGCATGACGAACATGAAGAGGGGCACCCACCAGACGATGCCCTCCACTCCCAGGATATCCGAGAACACGAGGCGTACTATGCCGAGCGTGGCGGCGTAGGAGAGGAGGATGGTGAGGATCAGATAGATGGGCGCGACCAAGGAGCGCAGCAAGGCGATGAGTACCAAGAAGATGCCGACGAGCACCGAGATGATGGCGCGCGTCATGTCGCTCTCCGATGTGTCGCGCAGGTCGGCCATGATGGCAGAGGTGCCTTCCACCAGGGCAGTCCCCGGCTGCTGTGCGGCAACCAGGCGGAGTTCTCCCACCGCCTCCATGGCTTCGCCGGTGTAGGGCCCTACGGCAAGAGCCACCGACAGCCGGGCGGCGGTGCCGTCTTCCGAGAAGTAGGCCGCGGCAAGGTGTGTGAGCCCTTCGTATTGCTCCAGGTAGGTGCGGGGTAGCATCAGGGCTTCGGGCCGGGAGGCGAAGGCGGTCTGCAACTGCTCCAAGCCGGCGGAGAGCCCAACGAGTCCACTACCGAGGGCGGGCAGCAAGGCCTCGAGGTCGTCCGGCAACTCGAAGCCTTCGAGGCCGGCGGGTAGAGCCGCTCCGTCTGCAATGTCGCGCAGCGTGCTCAGGTCGAGTTCACCACCGGCACCGGTTGAAGGATCGATGGAGAGTCCGGGCATGTCGAGACCTGCGGCTTGAATGATAGTGGCCAGGGCCTCCACGGACTGCCGGAAACCTTCCTCGCCGAGTACGGCCGGGTATTCGAGCGCCAGCTGGGCCAGATACCGGGCCACCGACACCAGGCCGGTCACGGCCGCTTCGACCTCTCCGGGGTCGAGTGCGACCCCCTCTTCCGCCCCCCCTGCATCCGGGAAGCGGGCTGCCCCCTCCTCGAGGCCGGCCACGATGTCCCCCAGCTGGTTGACCACCACCAAGGTACCCCGCTCGGCCAGAGCCCCATTGAAGCTGCGCACGACGCCGACGCCTTCGACCTGCTCGACCTCGCTCTGGAGGGCCGACAACTGAGCCAGGCCCGCCGCCGTGTTCATGCCCCCCGGGTCGCGGACGAGTATGGTGAGCGGCGCGACCGTACCCGGATCGAGGTGCTCGGACAAGACTTCGAAGCCTCGGCGGGCGGGGGCTACGGGAGAGAGGTCGGCGACGAGGTCGAAATTCCGCTCTTGGCCCTGCCCGTAGTAGGCGAGCGGCGCCAGCACAGCTACCGAGACCACGAGTACCAGGACGGGGTGCCGGCCCACCCATCCGGCCCAGCGGCCCCAGAAGTGCCCACCCTCAGGGACGGCCCGGGCTTTGCGGGGCCAGAAGGAGCGGCGGCCGAGAAGGGCGAGGAAGGCGGGCGTGAGCGTGAGTCCGGCAATGAGCGCGATGACTACAGCAATAGCCACGCTGGGACCGCTGGTGTTGTAGAAGCCGAGTTCGGCGAAGGCCATGGTGGAGAGACCCACGACCACGGTGCCCGCGCTCGAGGTGATGGTCTCACCCACCACGCGTACGGTCTTCTGCACGGCGGAGGAGACGGACACGTCTGCCGCGGTCTCCTCGCGGAAGCGGCTGATGAGGAACAGGCAGTAGTCGGTGCCGGCGCCGAACAGGATGACGACGATGAAGATGTTGGTATAGCCGGAGATGGTCATCACCGTGTTGCCCAGGACGGCCACCACACCCCGCGAGACCAGATACGCGAGAGTGATGGTGGCCAGAGGTATGAGGGGGCTCACGGGCGAACGGTAGACGAGTAGGAGGATGACTATCACCAGTACGATGGTGAGCCAAGTGGTGGAATCCACACTCTCCCGGGCCGCCTTGTCGTAGGCGGAGATGATGGCGGCATCGCCGGTGATGTAGGCGGAGGTGCCGTCGGGCGCTTCGTTCAGCACCATCTGTGTCGTCGCGAGCGCCTCGCGGGTCTCGTCCTCTGTGGCGGCGGTATCGAAGCTCACTGCCACGACGGCGATCTGGCCGTCGTGGCTCACGAGCGCCCTGGCCGTCTCTTCGCCTGCGTTGACGGGCGAGAGCACACGGACCACGTTCGGGGGGGCGGACGGACCGGTGAGCGCTTCGGTCAGCTGGGAGAGAAAGCGTTGGGTGCCGGGTTCCTCGATAGACCCGCCGGCACCCGCATCAACCACGCACACCGCACTGCTCGCCGAGTACAGTTCGGGGAATGATTGCCGCACGGCCTCGGCCGCCGCGAGGCTCTCAGTGTTCTCGGAGAGGAACTGGCGCTGGTCGTGGACGGATACATCGTCGATGTTGGGCGTGAGAAGGGTGAGGAGCAGCGCGACCACTGCCCAGGCGCCGACGATGAAGAAGCGGTAGCGGGCTGCGAAACGTCCCAGCCTGTCAAACACGGTGCTACCTCCCCCGCTAAGGCCGTCCTCGGTTAGGAGTGTCCTCGACTCGAGCGCGAATCGCTCACGACCGCAACTGTTGGGTTACCCGCGAGGAAGGCGACGGGGCGCAAACCCGGCCGGCGCGGGATCTTCTTGCGACGTTTGTAGGTGTGGGCGAGCTCCATGAATATGCCCACATCGCGATCGAGATCGCTCTGCGTACCGTCAAAGTAGAACATACGCACGGGGAAGTTGTCGTGATCGCAGCTCACCTTCGGGTACACGGCTTCAGTGATGATGGCGTTCATGCAACTGAAGGGGCTGATATCGACCACTCCGTCGCCACCGATCTCGTAGAAGAAGATGGTGCCGCCGGTGGAGAGGACCATCTCCCCCCCGCACCCATGGGAGGGCAGGTACGGTCTGGAGCGCTCCAACAGATCGGGGACATGAGGCTCCTCGTAGCCGGCCAGGACATCGGAGAAGACCGAGGTGAGCGCGTGCTCATCGCGTTCTTGGATGCGGGTGGTGAGGAAGGCCCTGAGCCATGGTTTCTTGAAGCGGCGTTTCTCTTCACGGAAGCGCCGGAACTGCTCCTCATTCGTGTACCACACCCATTCACCTACTCCGGCCAGCCAACACTCCGCCCCGTGGGCCTCGAGAACCCGAATGAGCTCTTGATTGGCGAAGGTGTTGAGGCGGGTGAAGATCTCGCCCACCACGCCTATGAGCGGACGATCCTCGTCGCGGACGGGAATACCCACAAAGGCCCCTTTGGCTCGGACAAGGGCTGCCCGTAGGTCGGCCAGCCGCTCCTTGTGGCTCACACCCGGGCGCTCGAGTACCGCCTCACACGCGGCGATCGCCTGGAGGTACACGCGGTCGGTCTGACCGGCGCACACCTCGTAGGGCCGAGTCTTGAGCAGCATCTTCATGAGCAGGTCGTTTGCCACGATGGCCCGCCACGCCGTGCGGATGAGTTCCTGCGCCTGCACCCCGATACTGGCGTAGCCGTCGGCGGAGGTCAGCGAGACCATGGGCACCGTCTGGTAGCCTTGCTCATCGAGGATCTGGCGCTGCAGTCCGGCATACTGGCCGAAGCGGCAGGGGCCGTTGGCGGTGGGGAGCAGGAAGGCCACCTGAGCCGGGTCGAGTTTCTCGACCTCCAGCAGCTTCATGAAGTCGCCGGTCACTATCTTCTGGGGGAAACACTCCTCACCCGAGGTGAACTTACCCCCGATCTCGAGGGTGCGGTCGTCGGCATGCGGTACCACTTGGCCGTTGATGCCTATAGATCGGAAGGCGGCTGCGAACAAACGGGAACCCCCATAGGGCATGTGGGGTATGTACATGGTGCGCCCGGCCAAGTCGGGGCGCTCGTGGGCGATGTTGCTGGTGTCGGCGCTGGGGGCTTTCTGCGGGCGCGGAAGCCCGGGCACCGGTAGATCGGCCAGAGCTTGGGTGGCCGCCTCGCGGGACCCCTTGCCGTTGCCGTCGACACTGGAATGGCTCGTGTGGTTCACCGCCCCTCCTTACGCCTCGTCCGCAGGACGCGCGGCCGGATAGCCGGCCTCGCGCTCCGTCCGGTTCCTGTCACGGGTCCACCAGCGCAGGAAGCCCTTGCTGTCGAGATAGGCTTCACAGCGGGTCATGGCTCCGGCGTCGTTCGTATGCTCGTCGAATTGAAGGGTGAGGAAGGGACCGATACCTGTCGCGCGCGCGTACTGCTTGATGTAGGAATCGGGGCCGCATTTGAAGTTGGTGAGGTAGATGACGTGCAGGTGAGGATTGGCGGCGGTGACCCGAAGCGCCTGCAGTATCTTGCGGCCGTAGTTCCAGAACATGTTGGGGGTCACATCGCGTGTCTCCTCCGACCACAGGGGCAGGAAGTCGAGCGGGATGAGGTTCACTCCATAGAACTTCCGCAGCTTGTGGGGTATGTCCATGTTGGCGCCGGGATCGTACATGTTGTAGGGCCGGCCTATCAGCACGATACCGAGTTCGTCGTGCTCGGCGAGCGTCGCCAAGGCGTCCTTGCCGGCGGTGAGCAGAGCCGCTCGGAACTCCTCTTGGGCTGCATAGGCTTCGTCGGCCGCCTTTTCCACTAGTCTCTTGCGCACGCCGAGGGGTCTCATCGTGGACGCAAGTGCTTCCTTGATGAACTCAGGGCCGCGGCGGAAGTGCAGCGTGGGCCGGAGCACACGCTCGCTCAGCGCTTCGAAGGCGGGAGAGGTGAGTACAACATAAGGCAGAGTCTGACCCCAGGGGCAGCAGTGGGACTCGATCTCGGGGGCGTCGGTCTCCTCATTGAGCAGGTTGGGAACGAAGACGTAGTCGGCTCCGCGCTCGACGAGGTTGAGCACGTGGCCGTGGGCCGCCCGGATGGGGAAGCAGGGCTCCGCCACGGTCGACTCGATGCCGGCTTCGCGGATGTGGCGGTCGGTCTCTCCGGAGACGAGCACGTCGAAGCCACAGACTTTGAAGAAGGTCGCCCAGAAGGGAAGCCGGTCGTAGGTGTACATGGCCCGGGGGATGCCGACCACGCCCCGGGGGTTCTTGATGCCGCTCGCCGCCGGTCCAGAGGGGTCGATGACCTCGTCGGTGACGTAGGAGAGGAGCAGCCGCTCCCTGAGGGCGAGGAGGTCGGCCACCACCGGCTGTTTGTCGACTTTGGCCCGCTTGCGGTAACGATCGGAGCACTTGTCGCCCCAATAGGTCTTTTCTCCCTCGATGGTGAACTGCCTGATGTCGCACTCGTTGGTGCAGCCCCTGCAGGTGAACTCACGCACCTGGTAGTCGACGGCCTCGAGATCGAAGCCCCTGAAACGAGTGGGGGCGCCGGTGGCCTCCACCTTCTCTTTGGCCAGGAGAGCCATACCCACCGCGCCCAGTACTCCGTTGTGGGGCGGTACGATTATCTCTTTGCCGAGTATCTGGCTGAAGGCGGCGGCAACGGAATCGTTGTAGGCGGTGCCGCCCTGGAAGTAGATGGTGTCGCCCACCTTGCGGCCGGCCACGAGCCGGTTCAGGTAGTTGTGCACGATGGAATAGGCGAGGCCGGCCACGAGGTCACCCTTGGCGGCTCCCCTCTGCTGGTAGGAGTTGACGTCGCGCTCCATGAACACCGTGCAGCGTTCGCCCAAGCGCACCGGGGCCGTCGAGGAGAGCGCCATGTCTGCGAACTCACCGATGATGTTGATGCCGAGTTTCTCGGCCTGCTCCTCAAGGAAAGAACCGGTGCCGGCCGCGCAGGCCTGATTCATGGCGAAGTCGACCACAATACCGTCGTCCAGGCTGATGTACTTGGAGTCTTGCCCACCGATCTCGAAGATGGTGTCGGGAACCCGGCCGTCAAGGAGCGTGTCGCCCACGAAACCGGCTCCGGTCTTGTGGGCGGTGATCTCGTCGGTGACGGTGTCAGCGCCTACCAGTTCCCCGATGAGCTCCCGGCCGGAACCGGTGGTGCCCACGCCGAGGATGGTGAGACGGTCGCCCATCTCCTGCCATATCTCCTGCAGGCCCTTGTGTACCACCTCCGCAGGCCGGCCGTCGGTCTTGGTGTAGATCTCCTTGATGAGCCGCCCGGTGGCATCGAGCACCACGAGGTTGGTCGAGACCGAGCCCACGTCTATACCCAGATAGGCTTCGACTCGGCCCGGGGTCTGCCACTGGTAAGGCTCCACCCGGTCGCGAAGCAGCGTGACCCGTTCCATGGACAGAGGTGAAGCAGCGGGCAGTCCTCCGCCGTGGGTCTCCTCCAGCAACGAGAGGTCGATGACGGTGCCGGCCCGGGGGCCGCTTCCCTCTGGGTCGGCTTCCTCTTCCTGCAGACGGTCGGCCTCGAGCAGGGCGGCGCCGATAGCACCCATCCAAGCATAGTATCTCGGAACCACCAAGTGTTCTTCATCGAGCCCGAATGCCTCACGCATGGCTTCCACTGCGCCCTTGTTCGCGGCCACGCCACCCACGAAGGCGACCTTTCCATCCACGTGCTTGCCCTTGGCGATGGTGCCGCGGTAGTTGCGGATCACGGCGTTGCAGAGACCCTTCAGGACTTCCGGAGGCTGATACCCTTTCTGTTGGGCGTGGATCATGTCGGACTTGGCGAACACGGAGCAACGTCCGGCAATGGTCGCTGCCTTACCCGCGCCCCGAACTACATCGCCCACGTCCTCGATCTCATAAAGGAGCCGGTTGGCCTGCTGGTCCATGAAGGAGCCGGTGCCTGCGGCGCAGTCGCCGTTCGTCTGGTAGTCGATGATGCCCGTGCGGCCCGTATGGGGATCGCGATCGAGCAGGATGAACTTCGAGGTCTCTCCGCCCATCTCGAATACAGTGGACACGTCGGGATGGAGCTCACCCACGGCGCGGGCCAGGGCCTTGAACTCGTTCTCGAGAGGCACGCCCAGTCTCTCCGAGAGAATGCGGCCACCGGTTCCGGTGACGCGGACTCCCTCGATAGAACTCGGGGGGGCGACCGCCAGAAGCAGCCGAAGGAGCTCAAGTGCCGCCTCCGTGGGACTGCCTTTGATGCGCCGATAACCGGTGACGAGCAGCGGAGGAGAAGAAGGTGACGGCGCCACTCTCCCAAGTTCTTCCGGGTGAGCGAACAATGCAGAGTCCTCATTCGAAGATGGAGTGAGGATTGTGAAGGCATCTCCACCCGACGCCTCCACGAGCGCCATCTTGATGCTGATACAGCCGATATCGATACCCAAGGTTGCCATAGCAAACCGAGCCTCTCTTGAACACGGGACCGAAGCGCAGCTTCCCTCACCCGCTCGGCAGTGGTTCCACCCACTCCCAGCCTCACCCGCTCCAGAGTGCGGGGAGCGCCGGACGGCACGAGAGGGGGAGGTGAGCCTCGCCACAGGACCGGCTGCCCTCGGCGGCGTGTGAGGCGCCAAGGCCGTATGCAGTGCGCCACCAGGCAACACGTCCTTGGGTAGAGTACCACGCGCGGCTGTGGTGTGAGGAGCTCAGGGGCTGGGGGGTGCGTGCTTTCCGTTTCCCGCGACGGTATCGTGGTGGTGGTTGATATGATAACCTTCCGCACTATTATTCTGAGCGCGCTGTCCCGGAAGAAACCCCCATCATCTTCGTATTGAGGAGGGAGACGCACATTGAGCGGAGAGAAACTGGTCAATCGGTGGATCATGGTGGTCGCGGCCGTCGTGATGCAGATGTGCCTGGGTGTGCTGTACGCCTGGTCGGTCTTCAGGCCGGCTCTGATGGACATCGATCCGGATGCCTGGACCATTCAGGCGGCCGGTTATCCCTACATGTTCTCGATTCTGTTCTTCGCCATCGGCACCATCGTGGCCGGGCGTTGGCAGGACAGAGTCGGTCCCCGCAAGGTGGCCCTCGTCGGAGCGTTCCTGCTTGCGCTCGGGGCTGCCCTGTCAGGTGCTTTTGGTCCCGGCAGTCCGGTGGTCATGGTGATCACCTATGGGGTTGTCGCGGGCCTCGGTGTCGGTTTCGCCTACGTGACCCCGATCGCTACCTGCGTGAAGTGGTTTCCTGACAAACGGGGCGCCATCACCGGCATCGCCGTCTTCGGATTCGGAGCCGGCACGCTCGTGTTCGCCCCGGTCATCAACGCGTTGATCACGGCCGTCGGGGTCTCGGGCACCCTGTACATTCTGGCCGGTGCTTTCCTTGTGCTCGTCGGCGGTGCGGCGCTGGTCTTCAGGGTTCCGCCGGAAGGCTACTGCCCGGTGGGCTGGACTCCCCCGGTGACGGATGCGGGCTCTGCCCAGGTCGACTACACGACCGGTGAGATGTTCCGTACCCGTCAGTTCTGGACCCTGTGGATTATCTACTTCTTCGGCGCCGGGGCAGGGCTGGCCGTCATCGGTCAAGCGGTGCCCATCGGCCAGGACTTGGCCGGCCTCGAGGTCTCGGTTGCGGCGAGCGGGTTGGGCATCATGGCCCTGTTCAACGGGCTCGGCCGCCTGGCTTGGGGTGCGCTGTCGGATCGCCTCGGGCGCATGCGCACGATCATGCTCATGTTCGTGGGTATGATCATCGCCTTCCTGGCCGTGCTTCCCTTCGCCTCGGGCTTCATCCTTTGGCTGGTCGGTATGTGCCTGGTGGGCTTCTGCTTCGGCGGGTACCTTGCCGTCATGCCCACCATCTCGGCCGACTTCTTCGGCACGAAGAACCTGGGCGCCAACTACGGTTTCTTGTTCCTCGCCTACGGTACCTCCGGGGTGGCTGCACCTTTCTTGATGGGGGCCCTCCGGGAGAGCACCGGCAACTATTCGGTTGCCATGTACATCTTCGCCGGGTTGGCAGTGGTGAGCATCCTCCTCGCACTCACGGTGAAGGCGCCGTCTGCTCGTGTCCTGCCGGTCAAGGCGGTTGCTGAGCCCGAAGAAGCATAGGTGTAGGTGTGATCGCCGGCATCTGCCGAGGGGGCTCGGCAGATGCCGGCGAAGATCGGGACCTGAACGTCGCAGCGCCCGGGGGTGTGCACCCCCGGGCGCTGCATTTCGAGGCACTGAAGACGAACCGTGTTACTTGCTCACGGGCCCCAACGGCCATACCACACGGCCGTACACTTCATTCAAGACCTGTGCGAGGCCGGCGTAGATGGCAGAGAGCCCGCACACGATGCCTTCCCAACCCGCGATCGTTCCCACGACTTCGCTTCCCGTCCAATCCCGGATGGCCAGGAGGAGGAAGAGGATGGTCAACGTGAAGAAGACGACCTGAAGAGCGCGGTTGAGGCGGAGGGTACCGATGAAGAGCACGCCGGTGAAGATGCCCCAGAAGAAGAGATACCAACCCAAGTAGGCGGCGGGGTCTTTATCGGCCCAGCCCCACTCGCCCATGAGCAAGAGGCCCACGAGGGTGAGCCAGAACAGCCCATACGACGTGAAGGCTGTGGTTCCAAAGGTGTTGTTCTTCTTCCATTCCATGATGCCGGCGATCACCTGGGCGATGCCGCCGTAGAAGATGCCCATTGCCAGCACCATCGGGCCCAAATCGAAGAAGCCTGCATTATGGATGTTCAGCAGCACGGTGGTCATGCCGAACCCCATCAAGCCGAGAGGTGCGGGGTTGGCGGTGGTGTCCTTGATGGTGACGGCGTTGTTGGCCAAAGACTCGGACATGCGTGTTGTCCCTCCTAGGTGGACTGCTGGGTAGCGTGAGGCGGCGCCGGGGTTCGGGAACCCGGGCAGACGATCAGGACAGCACTGTCAAGCAGCACCTCCTTCGAGCAGTGGCATCGCGGCTCCCGTGCGCGCCGGATCGAGACCAGCTGGGGCGGCCGTCGGGCAGGCGCGGCCGGTGAAGGCGGGTGTCTTCTGGGAGCGGCAGTCACTATACTGTGCATGCAAAGGGTTGTCCAGAAGCCGGCCGGAGTGCTTGTCTTTCGTGTGGGCCGGGGTCGAGGGGAGGGCTTTCAGGTGAAACCTTCGCAGGTGTTCTTCGGTGTGGCTTTGATAGTGCTCGGGGTGCTGCTCCTTCTCGACCGGTTCACGGGCATCAGCTTCGGCAGTTGGTGGCCCCTCTTGCTCATCCTCTTCGGCTTGTGGCTGGTCATCACGAGGGGGCGTTTCGGGTACTCGGCGGAGGGCGGTCAGGAAGAGGCCCCCGTGCAGGGTCCCGATCAGGGGGCGGCGGCTGAGGCCGCGCCTTCGACTGAGCCGGCGCCGGGAGCCCAGCCGGCCGGAACCGCCGGGGCACAGGCTGCGGGCCCGGGGGCTGACACTTCCGCCCCTCAGGCTGCCTCCGCCTCGAGAGCCCTCGATTTCGAACGCACGGTGGCCTTCTCCGAGATGCACGAGCGCTTCGTCTCCACGCTCCGGCGGGGCAAGGCCACTGCGGTCTTCGGCAGCGGTGTCGTCGACCTCACCCACGCCGTCATTCCTGCCGAAGGCGCGTCTGTCGGGGTGGTGGCCGTCTTCGGCTCAATGCGGGTGTATGCTCCCGCCAGCTGCACGGTGACCTTGAAGGGCACGCCTGTGTTGGGAAGCTACGAGCTGAAGCCCGGAGCGGCCAACGCCAGGGGAACGGGCCCGGAGCTGCGCATGGAGGGGGCAGCGGTCTTTGGAGAGGTCGAGGTCATCCAGTAGCCGTGATCCCGGGCAGCGCCCCTCGCGGCGTCTGCGCCGGCGCGCCTTCCTGCGTGTGGCGGCGCTCGACAGACCCACGGGCACCGCGCGCACAGCGTTCGAGGTGTCGGGCGTAGCACCCGCGGGGGAGAATGCCGGCGCCCCGGCAAACACCTCTCCGAGCGCAACTTCGAGAACACCGCCATCCCTCGTGGTCGACTGCTCTCGTAGCGGTCCCTTGTGTTGCCCGAGCGTTGCCGTAGGTGCGGCACATGCGAGCGCCACAGCCCCGTCTCTCCATGAAGCGGCCACAAGGGTCTGGGCGGCGGTGGGGCCGGTGCGAGCCAAAGAGCGTAGGTCAACGGCGCTCGACGGCAGCACACGGGGCACACCGGCGGCACAGTTGGCACGCCGGCGCCGCCTGGGGCGTACTCAGTACGTGACGACGGGACGTCCGGGGCTCTCGATGAGGGGCCCCAAGCCTTCGGCGATATCGCTCGGATGGCTGATGACCGCAGGATCGCCGTCGGAGACGAACTTGAGCTCCGGATTGTCCTTGAACTTCTTGATGGCGTTCTCGAGGGCGTTGCCCGTGACGATGATGCGGGGGATGTGGTAAGGGCGGAACTTGGCGGAGAAGGGAGAGGGCGAAGGCCCGCCCGTCACTTCGAGCGCCGACTTGTAGTGGTAGGTCTTGCCCTCCCATTCCCCGGACTTCAGTATTGCGCCGTCCTGCGGGTACTCGCCGAAAGGTATGCACAGGGATTCGACCTTGTAGCCGCCGCCCACCAGCTCCTCGATGGTATTGGCAGACCCGGCGAGCTGTTTCACCGCCTCCTGGGTGGAGGCCTTCTTGAGGTTCAAGTGGCTTACCGTGTGGCTGCCCACCTCGTAGCCCCACTTCACAAGTTGCTGCAGCTTCTCTTGGCGGTACTCCGGTTGGCCGAACAGGATGTTGTCGGGCGGGTTGACATCGAGCAGCACGAAGAAGCTGGCCCGGGAAGCCCACCCGCCTTCGTCGACCGCACTCTGCATGATGGCGACGGCGCAGTCCGGATCAAGGCTGCCGTCTTCCATGATGCGATACTGACCGGGGCTCGAATCGTCGAAGGTGATGGCGACCGGGCTCTTGCCGGCGGGGACGTCGATGGTGCCGGTGACAAGATCGCGTATGTTGATGGGCCAGTAGCCTTCCTGCTTGAGTAGGGCGATGTCGTTGCGGAACTTCTCTGGAGTGACGGCCCATTCGGACTCACGGGTGGGATCGATGAGGTGGTACTCGAGCACCATGATCTGGCCGAGCTCATTGGCGCCGATGGCCCTGGCTGTCTCGGGAGTGACCGGGCCGACCTTCGAGCCACCGATGCCCAGCACGTTCCTACCCGAGGAAGCACTTTCTTGAGCGGAGGGCGTGGTCGTCTTGGTGACGGCGGTGGCGGTGCCCCTGCCCCCGAAGAGGAGGCCGCCGACGAGGCCGGCGAGGCTGCCGGCCACGAAAACCATGATGACGAAACGGAAGATGTTCCGGTAACGCATAGTGCAATGAACGATACCAGAAGGTCGCATCCGCGGCCACACGCGAAGGAGGCTGTCGTGGTGACAAGGTGGGACCGGGCAGAGAGAACGGGTGGGTCGGCCCCTAAGGCGCGGTGGTGGGCGGAGCCAGGCGGGTGGGCGCGGTCCGCTGCGTGGGCGTGGTTTGTTGTTCCGCAGGCGGTGTGACCTGAGTGGTGGTAGGTGGTGTGCGTACTTGGGATCCGGAGGGAGCGCTGGGGTCGGTGCGAACAGACTCGTCGGCGACAGGTACGTAGACGGTGGTGCCGTCCTCCAAGCGGTAGAACCGCCCTATGAGGGAACCCATGCCCGAGATCTCCCGGCTGCCCGACAGTTCCATCTTGGTGATGGTGTCACCGTCTCTCATGATGACCTCCATGTTGTCTGCGCCCGGGTTCTTCACGAGGGTCACGCTCTCGTTGGAGAGTACCTCGGAGAGGCCGATACCGGCGAGTGCGGCTACCAGGAAAGCCACCGCTAAGACGATGGCGACGTCGAAGAGATTGACCACGCCGTCCAAGGGGTCGCCGTTGCGGTCCGTTCTGTCGACGCGGCGGCGGCTCATGAAGCGATAACCCGAGGGCCTCATGGGACGGCCTCTCCCCGCGCCCGGACCCGTATCCTACGCTGAGGCTCGGATGGCTGCCGTGAGGAGATGCGCGGGCGTCGCCGCTCGCTCTCGACCTCTTTCTCCACCAATTCAAGCAGGTATTCGAGGTCGGAGATGTCCTGCCTGTAGATGCGGTCTCTCACCGAACTCACCACGTAGGCCAATCCTCCCACGAGGAGTCCCAGCACAGTGACCGAGAAGGCGATGGTGAGTTTGTCGGCCAGTGTCTGTGTATCACCTTGGGCCAATGCGGTGAGGGCGGGCGAGAGCGGGATGAGGGTACCCATGAGGCCCAGCATGGGGCCCACCCGCACCAACACCCGCGTGCGCTCGAGCCGTTTCAAGGTGTGGAACTCATACTCCTGCAACAGCTTGAGTGGCTTCTCGGGTATGCGTTCGCTCTGGTAGTTGCGGATCAGATCATACAGAAAACCAGTGACGACCATAGAGTAGCGGTTGGCCGCCAGTTCGCGGTATGCGTCGGTGGCACGGCCGGCCGCAAAAGCGGCCCGCGCACGCTGGGCGCGGGCCTCGAGCTTCTCAAGGCTGCGGTATCTCACCCTGAGATAGAGCTCGTAGAGCATCCAACCGATCTCGATGAGCACCCAGACCAGGCAGGCAATAGCGGCCACCAGCACCGGATAGAGGAGGATGCGGGAGGCATCGTAGATGACCTGTTCTATCTGACCCGACACAGGGTGCCTCCCCGCCTACTCGTGTTCACGACGTTCGGTGTCGCGGTAGGGTGCCGGGCGATACGCGGCCGCCGGCGAGAAAGGTGGCTCTTGCTGAGCTCCACGGTAGGGGAAACGAGAGAGGAATCTCTGTGCTGTGAGAGCGACGGAAGTGCTGAGAGCCATCGCCCGCGCACCCGAGGAAGAGAGGAGACCGCGGGCCTTGGCGGCTACAACGCCGAGCTTACCCGTGGCAACCAGCTCCAAGTCGTTGCTCTCGACCATGGTCACGGGACCGCCTTCAATGGACTGGGCGAGTAGCGCCGTCTGGCGCCGGTGCATGAGCACGGAGAGGGCTACACCCAAGGGGAGGAGGGCGAGCACTCCGCCACCCACCAGGCCTGCGGCACCTCGGCCGCCGCCGGTGTCAGTGTCATCGAGGGCCACGGTCTGTCCGGTGATCTGCACGGCCTCGGCTGCCCCTTCGAGCGGAAAGAGGCCGCCGCCATCGTCTTCTTCGAACGGTCCGCCGGTGCCGTCCGCCGCGTCCAACACACCGGGGGGCGTGGCGGGCTGGCGGTTGCCGGCGCCGAGGAAGGTAGAAGGCGGAGTGGCTTCTCCCGTTGCGCCTGTGTACGAGGGAGACTGCAGAGGCTGCGTCCGAGTCGAAGCGGTGCCGGTGGTGGTGCGCGGGAAGGAAGCGCGGGTGGTACCTGTGGTCGTCCCGCCGCCTCCGCCGCTACCCGTGCCCGAGGCTATCCGGCGGGTGCTCGTGGTGGTGGGGGCGGTCGTGCTCGTGGTGGAGGCGGTTGAAGTGGTGGTGGGGGCGGTCACGTTTAGCCGCACTTCCTTGCTGACCCTGTGGCCCGCGTGATCGGCGATGGTGAAGGTGAGGGTGTGCGAGCCGGCGCTCTCTGCAGTGAGTGTGAGGCTGAGGGAGGTGTTGGTGATGGTGGCCGCCGGCGTCTTGTCTTCCCCGTTCACCAAGACCTGCACGGCGGAGGTGTCAATGCCCGTACCGCCTGGGTTGTCGGCGAATTCACACTTCACCTGGATGGTGCCCGCCGTCACGGTCGCGTTATCCGCCGGAGAGAATGAGGTGAAAGAGGGCGGGTACTCCGGCTTGGCTGCAGCAGCGGTGAGGTCGAAGGGGAACTGCCGCCCGCCCAGGGCGATGAGTGCTTGGGTGGTCGACATGAGCGGATTGGCGATCTGCCCCTTCCGATGCTCGAACAGGCCACGCTGGGTTTGCAGGCCGGTGAGATAGTCCAGGGGTGAGATGCCCGAGGGGCTCTTCCACGAAGCAGGATCCTGCCCGGCGGCCCGTATGGCCTGTATGGCCCAAGCGGTCGACTCGGCGGTCGAACGAGGGTCGTTCACGAATGACATGAAACCACCGTCATCGTTCTGGTTGCTGAGGATGAACTCGAGGGCCGCTTGGACGGCGGGGTCATCCCGCGCTATCCCGGCGCCCATCCAGGCCTGGATGACGGCTGCGGTGTCGTCGACGTCGTTTACCCCTCCGGTCTGGAAGGGGAAGCCCCCGTCGTCAGCCTGTACGGTGCGCAGCCACTCCGCCGCTTCGGTGAGTGCGTGCTGGTTGCCCCCAGCCGCAGCCAGGGCGAGCATCGCCCAGGCGGTGGTGCTCACGTCGGCCACACCCGCGTTGACCTGGGAGGCAGAGAAGTGGCCTTCGCCGGGTACCCGGTATTGCAGCAGTGCTTGTACCAGATCCACCTCCGGCTGCCCGGCCGCGATGATAAGGTCGGGTCGGCCGGCGGCCTTGAAGGCCAGGATGAGCTTGGCGTAGAAGGCGGGGGTGTTTCCGCTGCCGGCCCCACTCTGGGCGACCGAGGTGATGTTCATGCCGCGCAGGAACCCCACCGGGTCCTGGTCCCCGATGGTCCAGTCAGCCGGGTTCTGGCCGCTCGCGGAGATGGCCATGATGACCCAAGGTGTAAGCGCCGCGTCTCCGCTCGTGGAGGAGGCGGAGAATCCGCCGTCCGCGCGCTGTGTGGCGCTGAGGTAGTCAAGTGCCTGCGGCATGGCCGTCGGCTGCGCCGCAGCGGGTGTCGCGATGAGGAGGGCCGCGGCTATGGCGAAGGCGGCCATGGCGATGAAGCGGGCCGTAGTGGCGCGTGCTCCCCTCGAGCGGCGGCGCACGCGGTGCTGAAGGGTGCATGTCATGTGTGTGTCTCCTCCACCTCGAGAAACGTGGCCTGCGTCCGTGACCGGAAGCGGCCGAGTATTCGTATAGTCTGCGCTCCGAACAACAGAGAGAACATCACCGTGGCGGTCACGTGGGCGATGTCGAAGGGCAGCCCCCGGGCGTAGAGCGCAAGGAGCGCCTCCCACGAGTGGGTCGTGAACGCTATGTACATCCATACACTAACAAACCAGTCGAACAGGAGGGACAGGGCTCCTCCCACCAGCGCAAGTTCCAGCCTACCCGGCACCCTGCCTCGGCGGCCGAGCAGCCCCCCGACCGCACCCACGGCTCCCCATCCCACCGTCTGCCACGGTGTCCATGGTCCTTGGCCGAAGAACAGATTGGAGACGAGGGCGGTGGTAGCGCCCACCAGAAAGCCGCGCCCGGGGCCGAGGGCCGCTCCGGAGGCCAGCACGATGAAGGTGACGGGCTTGAAGTTGGGAAGAGAGGCGAACAGAACCCGGCCGGCGGTGGCAAGCGCAGAGAGGCAAGCCACCAACGCCAGATCCATCGCCGACACAAACCGTCCACCCACGAGCACGACCCCAGCCATGCCCAGTAGGACGACAACGACGAATGAAGTGGTTCCCCAATCGATGCGGCCCGGCACGAGCATGGCGAAGAGGAGCAGGCCGAGACCGGCCGAGAGCAGGGCCGCTCCCAGCGCGAGATGAGTGCGCAAGAAGCGGCGGAACTGGGCGTGGCGGAGGTTGCGTGGTGGGAGCCGGGAGTAAGGGAGGAGACCACCTGTCGCCTGCGCAACAGCCGTCCGCCTGTCGAAGGTGGGGCCGCTTACGGTTTCGTTGGTAGGTACTCCGGTGTCTGTCGGTGTGTTCATCGCGAAGCCGCCGGGTTCCAGTGGAGTTGCCGTTCATGGATGACGCCCGGCCGAACGTGGCGGAAGAGCCGGTTGACCTGGGTGGAGAAGAAGAGAGAGCCGTCGAGCACCGTTGCACTGGGACCGTCGGCCAGCACACCTCCGTCGCCGAGCAGAATGACTCTGCGGGCAAAAGCGGCCGCGAATTCCACGTCGTGGGTGACCACTATCACCGCTCGCCCTTCCGCAGAGAAGCGGTAGAGGAGCGAACCGAGTCCGGCCTTCGCGTCGGGAGAGAGGCCCCGCGTGGGCTCGTCGAGCACGATGAGCCGGGGATCTCCCAGAAGCACGGTGGCAAGCGCGGCCCTTGTCCTCTCGCCGCCGGAGAGGTCCCGGGGATTGCGCGGCAGGAGCACTTCGAGGCCCAGGTTCTCGATGATGTGTGCCTTCGCAGCACTCCTGTCGGCGGACTCCAGGCCCAAGCAGTCCAGAGAGTAGTCCAGTTCCTGCTCGACGGTTTCGCACACGAAGTAGTCGTTGGGGTTCTGGCCGAGGAGTGCACACTCCCTGGCCGCTTCAGCCACCGAGAGGGAGGTGACGGGGCGGCCGTTCAGGTGCACCTGCCCGGAAAGCGGCTGGGCCAAGCCGTTGAAGTGACGCACGAGAGTCGACTTGCCGCAGCCGTTCTCGCCCATGAGAACGGCGAACTCACCGGGTTCGATGCTGAGGTTCACGTGGCGAAGCAGGGGGAAGTCAGGCTCATAGCCCACACTGAGGTTCCGCACGTCGAGGACGACGGCTGCTGTGGGTTCTTGGGAGTGAAGAGTGCGGTGCGCCGGCAGGCGTGAACCGGTGGAGTCGGGGCTGGAAAGGGGGCCCGGGTGCGCGGGCGAGCTCGGGTGTGCTTCTATCCGGGGGGGAGCCAGATCGCGCAGGAGGCCTCGTGCTTCCTTGACGGTGATGGGCACACGGCCGTTGGCGCGGGGTTGCATGAGGCGGGTGACCGGGGGCACGAAGCCGGGCCGTTCCTCGAGGGCCCAGCGGCAATAGGTCTGCGGATCGGCGTCGCACAGTACCGAGCCCTCCTCCATGAAGATCACCCGGGAGGCAAGATGCAGGCAGCGATCCACCCGGTGTTCGGCCATGAGGATGGTGGTGCCCGTGTCGTCTGAGAGTCGGCGCACCGCCGAGAGGAGCTCCTCGGCGCTTACCGGATCGAGCTGCGAGGTGGGTTCGTCGAGGAGGAGCACGTCAGGCTGCATGGCGAGTACGGCGGCCAGGGCAACCTTCTGAAGTTCTCCTCCCGAAAGGGAAGCCACGGGTGCCCTGCGCAGATGAGAAAGCCCGAGTGAGATGAGTGACTCCTCCACCAGCCGCGTGATCGCGCTGGCCTCGAGGCCCAGATTCTCCAAGCCGAAGGCTATCTCCCGATCGACATTGGTCATGACCGCCTGGCTCTCCGGGTCTTGGAAGACGATACCCACGCGTCCGGCCAAGTCGCGGGGGCGGAGATCTCTCGTGTCACATCCTCCAACCACCACATGCCCCCGGAGCACTCCCCCGTGAAAGTGCGGCACCAAGGTGGCCAGAGCGCGTAGCAGAGTGGATTTGCCGCTCCCAGATGGCCCGAGGAGGAGCACCGTCTCAGCCGTCTGGAACTCGAGCGTCACCTCGCGAAGCGCCGGCCGGTCGCAGTCCGGATACCAGTAGGTCACCGAGTCGAAGTGCGCCATCTCTGCCACGTCGCTTGGAGGAGGAGCGGAGTGCTGAGTAGTGCGAACAGCGCCCACCACCAAGGGTTTGCCATGCCGGGAAGGGGATTGTCCGCAAGGGGGAAGTACTGGTAGGCAAAGGCCCCGGTGGCGAGGCCCGCGATGAGGGGTAGCGGAAAGGCGGCGACGGCCGCGAAGAAGACGAGGTCGGCTCGGCTTCGCTCGCGATACGGCGACCACTGGGTACGGCGCCCGCAGCCGAAGCCGCGGGCTTCCATAGAAGCCGCGACTGCCAGGGAGCGCTCAAGGCTCTGTGTGATGAGGGCGCGCAGGAGAGGCAGGCGGGCGGCGGCGCGTTCGCGCCGCCGCCCCCTATCCAGCTCGGCGCCGCGTGAGCGCTGCGCGTCGCTGATGTGCGCGGCGTCCCGGGAGAGAACGGGAAACATCCGCGTGGCCAGGGAGAGTACGAGTCCGGAGCGGAACGATATCCGTGAGATCAGGGCGAGTTGGTCGTCGGGATCGATGACGATCGAGAAGAGCGAAAAGGCCACGATGACCGTGGCCAGGCGCAGGCCCTCACCGAGTCCGAAGAGCACTCCCTCGAGGGTGATGCGCATGTCCAAGGGGCCGATTTGCCCGTGCCAGAGCACGGTGAGCCCCCCCCGGGAGAAGAGGGGATTCAGGATGGCGATGAAGACGGCCACCGAGAGTGCCGCCACGATATACGGGCGGGCCTCTCTGCTCTTGCGGCTGAGGGCAACGGCAAGAAGGACGAGACAGAGGATGAGAGCCACTTGGAGTGGATTGCGGAGCAGGAAGGCGGCGGCGACCAGGGCGGAGGCGAAGGCGGCTGCTGCCGCCGGACGGACGTGGGCCAGGCCGAAGAGCGGCGTGTTTCTTTCTCGTGTTCGCCGATGGTTCATGCTGCCTACTTCGGCGTCGTCGTTTCCGGGGCGGGAAGGCACACGGTTCTTTTGGAATCCACCCCCAGGGCAAGCCGGGCTCTGAGCGAGTCGGGGTTGAGTTCCAGAAGGAGGCGCTCGAGGGCGCCCTCATCCCGGTAGAGGAGAAGAAGAGTGAAGGTCGACAGGTCACGGGGGCTGCGCAAAGCGAGCGCCGCGGCGTCGAGTGGAGGCCCCTCGGCGCCGGTCGAGGTGAGGGCCGACAGGCTGCCGTCCCGGAGCGTGACGAAGACGCCTTGGGCGGGGCCGGGTGACAGCGAGTCGACGAGGACGGGGGTGTCGTCCGCGGAGATTGAGGCAAGAGGAAGGGCCAGCAGCAGGTGGGTTGCAGAGGCTGTGGAGCCTGCGGCGACTTCCGAGGCTCCGGAGGCAGTCGCCTCTTCTGTGCCCTCCTCCGCTCCATCCATCCACACGGAAGCCCACTCGGAATAACCACCCGCCAGCACCGGTTGAAGCCCTGAAGCCGCCGCCCACTCCTCGAGTGCGGCACCTGCCCGGCTCTGGGTACCCACTTCACCAGTGGCGCCTGCCTGGCCCTGGGCACCTACTTCATCCACATACAGGGCGAGTCCACCGTCCGCGAAGGGTGCGGGGAAGCAGGCCAGGGTTGCGGGAATGAAAGCCGCCTGCGCCCAGCGGTGGAAGTCCCACCATACGGTCGAGCCTCCTTGGAGCAGGGTGTAGTCGGCGCCCACATCAGCAAGCGAGCCGTCCACCCAGTAGAACCAGTCTGAGGCCTCCTGGGGGCCCACGGTGCCGAAAGTGGAACGCAGTCCGTCGATGGAACCGACGAACCCGCCGCCGTAGCCAGTCTCCACCCGCGTGTTCTCGGCGAGGAGCCTCATGACCGACATGCCGGGCGTATGAGGCACCAGTGTATCGGTGAGGATCTCGGCTCCCAAGTCGCGGCTGACCAAGAGGCGTACTTCATCAGTGTGAGGGGGACGCGTGGGAGGGGCTGCGGCGGCTCCCGGGAGGGAGCCGCCGCAGCCCGAAAGCGCAATGAGCAACGCAATGACCAGCAGTCCGCAGGGTACGGCTGCCGATGCCGGGCGTGCCGGGCGCACAGTCATACACCTACCTCTGCGCCTCGAGGAGCTTCAGGGCGTTGAAGATGACCTGCGCCGTCTCGCCTCGGGGCATAGGGGCCCAAGGGTCGTCGGCCGTGCCGATCAGGTCAAGGCCGTCGAGTAGGCCGTTGTATTCCGCCCAGGCGGCATTGGTCTGGTGATCGGTGGAGAACTCCCCCCACTCGCTCTGATACTCGGGTTCGGGAGCGGAGAGGATACCGGGGTGAAGTAGATTCAGAGCCCGTACGATCATCGTGACCACTTGGGCCCGAGTGACATCGTCGTAGGTACCGAATTCGTTCGAGCGGGGGGCGGCATATCCCTGGATGATGCCGGCCGCGTAAGCCGTGCCCACGAAGTCGTGCGGATAGCCGTTGCCGTCGCGGTCATGGAGGTCGATGAAGGGTGACGAGGCGAAGGGCACCACCTCGAGATCGAGGGCAAGACACAGCATCTTGGCCAGCTGTGCCCGCCAGAGGTTGTTGTCCGGCCTGAACTCTGCGCCGCCGACGAGCAGGTAGCCGCCCACGACGCCGCGGGCCGCCACTTCGTGGATGGCGCGGTGGAAGGGGTGGCCTTGAGACACGTCGACGAAGGGTACGATGACCGTCCGCGAGGCGGAGGAGGGAAGATAGAAGAAGTCGTCGTCGAAGGCCTTCTCGGCGTAGACCGAGTGCAGACCGAGCCCCGGCGCGTACACGGTGACCCTGCCGTCCTCATCGGTCTGGTAGGTGAGATCACCCACGTGAAGCGTGGCATCGGCCACTGGGGTGAACCCCTCCGGGGTCTGCACCTGGGTGACCGGGTCCAGACCGAAGCGGAGGGCGTCTTCGGGCGAGTTCGCGAAGGCCAGCTGGTCGGCCAGCACCCGGAACTCGGCGACGGCCGCCACGCCCACCTGAGCGGGACCCTCCACCACGAGCTGGACGCCCGTGAAGGGAGCTTCCCCTGGTATCTCGGCAAACACCACCACGTCCTCGTCTTGGACCAAGAAATCGAACACACCCACATCGGCGAACCAGCCGTTCACCGTGTAGCCCCACCAAGTCTCCCAGTCGGGCGGCCCGCCGCGGCCGCCGATGGAGTTGATGAACACGCTTCCCCAGGCGGGAAGAGAGACGAACGGAAAGCTGTGCTCACCGGCGAGCAGGTAGAGGGCGCCGAGAGCGTTCGGGGCGGCGCACTCGATTATGTTCGCCTCCGGTTCGGAGTTGTCGGTGACGATGAGGCCGTCGGGGATGGTGACTATGGTTGGAGGCGCGAGCTCGCCCTCAAGGGTCTGGACCCTTCCCTCCATGGTAATCGCCGCCAAGGCCGGACCGGCCAGAACCGACAGGAGGAGGAGTGCGGCCAGGGTGGCCGCTGCGAGCGGTACTGCGGTCTTTCTCATAGTCCCTCTCTTTGCTTGGGCCGGCGCGCGTGTCTGGTGATCGGGTCGATACGCCCTCTCAAACACAAAAGCCCCCGCTGCAACCGACAGCGGGGGTGCACTCCACCTCTTCGTTGCCGAGGCACCCATCCGCGTGGGCATCCGCTCGAGCAATGCGGCGAGTAAGGTCTTCTGGCTCCCGGCCTCTCAACGTGTTTGCATCCGCTGCCTTCCCAGGCCTCATAGACCCAGTGGCTCCTCCTCCGGAGGAACGTCCGCAAGACGCCACTCTCCTTCGGAAGAACGCGGTTGCAAGGACCGGTTACAGCGACGGGATCGCGCCGGACTCTCACCGGCTTCCCTCCACCACAGCCGCGCGCCAAGCAATTGCGCTATGCGCACTCATCGTACTCCACCGACTGGGAGGAATGCAAGGTGCACTGGGGCGGACGAGGATTCGCGGGTAGGGTGGCATCCATTCGAACGCCCGTATGTGCTACCGTGGAGCGCGGATGGATGAGTCTGGGCGGGTGCTTATGCAGGGTTACGTACAGGTATACACTGGAGACGGTAAGGGCAAGACAACGGCTGCACTCGGCCTCGCCCTGCGGGCGGCCGGGGCAGGCCACCGGGTCTTCTTCGCCCAGTTTGCGAAAGGCATGTACTACAGTGAGCTTCAGGCCCTCGAACGCTTCTCGGACCTCATCACCGTCAGGCAATATGGCCGGCGTTGCTTCATTCGCGGCGAACCCGGGGAAGAAGACAGGCGCTTGGCGCGCACGGGTTTGGCTGAGGCCAAGGTGGAGATGCTCTCCGGACGCTACCAGCTGGTGGTGCTGGACGAGGCGTCCATCGCGGTGTACTTTGGCTTGTTCAGCATCGATGACCTGCTCGAGGTGGTGGAGGTGCGACCGACCGAGGTGGAGCTGGTGATCACGGGCCGCCGGGCGCACGAGCGTCTGCTTGCGGTTGCCGATCTGGTGACGGAGATGCGCGAGGTCAAGCACTACTACCAGCAGGGCGTCGCAGCCCGGAAGGGAATCGAGAGTTGATGTCCCTGACGGTCGCTCAGGAAGAGCTTGAGGTCGGACTGGTATGTTGAATCTGAGAGCGGAGATGCTTCTGCGCTACCTGCGGACGAGCCCCCGGGTGGCCGGTTGTGCCGAGATGGCCGAGAGCCTCGAGTGGACGGAGGAGCTCAAGAGATCGCCGGCCGACCTGCGCTGTGTACTGTTCTCGGGTCTGCTCGCCGACCTGCACTTCGAGTTTGCCGAGTTCCAAGAGATGTGGTTGGAGCTCGAAGAAGCCGGCTTGGTGCGGGATGGTGATCTGCACAGCCATACGCTGCTCACCTTTCGCTTCGGCCCTGAGGCAGTGAACCCCAAGGCGGGCTCAGCGGAGAGGGAAGAGGGCTAAGGAGAGGGAAGAGGGCCAGGCGGCAGAGCGAAGGGTCGTCTGGACTGAGGCCTGCTGCGGCGGGCCGTCGGCGCATCCGATACCCGCGGATGTGGGCGCGCCTTTGCCCGCGGAGTGCCTCGACTTACGGGCGTGCCCGCGCCAGCCCCCCATCCACGCCGAGCACCTGCCCGGTGACCCAGCTCTGCGCGGGATCGAGAAGCCAGGACATGGCTTGGGCCACGTCGGCTGGGCGCCCTACGCGGTTGAGAGGATGCATGGCCGCCGCAGTGCGCCTGTTGTCGGCAGTGTCGAGGAGCTCTTTGGTCTGGGGGGACTCCACTATGCCCGGCGCCACGCAGTTGAAGCGTAGTCCGAAGCGCGCGTAGGTGGCCGCCGCCGAGCGGGTGAGGCCTATGATACCCGCCTTTGCGGCGGCGAACGCGTCGAAGTCCCGCACACCGGTCTGGGCCACCGCGGCCGACACCAAGACCACGGAGCCACCCTTCTCCCGCATGATAGAACCGGCGGCCCGAGCGGTGGCGAACGCCGCACCCAGGTTGCTGTCGACCAACTCCATCCACTCCTCCTGCGTGACCGCGTGGGCCGGTTTCGCCAGCAGTGAACCCACGCAGCAGGCAACTCCATCAAGGGACTCGTGCACCATGGCAGCTTGGCGCAGACAGGCTTCCACGTGGTCGAAGTTGGTGGCGTTCAGCGATATGGCCGGGGCTTGGAGCTCATCGGAGAGGGCCTGTAGTCTCGCCTGATCCCGGGCGGCCAGCAACAGGCCGTCTCCCCGGGCCGAGAGCAGCCGGCAGAGCGTGGAGCCGATTGCTCCCGTTGCCCCCAGCACGACATACGCCCGGCCGCTCCCACCGTTGGTACCCACGTCTCCTCCTTTGTCGGGCCTATTGTACAGGGCGGCGTCTTTGTGGAGGGGAGAATCGTTGTTCCGACGCAGGGAGCCTGTCCGGTGTGGGAGCCCGCTACTCTGATGCCCGTTTCCTAAGGCGCCGAAGGGCGTGCAGGGGCGCGTGGTGAGAGATTGTCGGAGAGGCGAGAAGGGGCTCGAGGGTACGCGCGAGCGCCTCCCCCAGGGGAGTGTAGGTGAGGCCCAGTTCACGGCACGCCTTTGTTCCGTCAAAACAGACGTTGTGCCGGGCGATCTGCAGGGCGTCCCAGGCCAGGCCCCACAGGGGAGGCCTGCGGGTGGCGGCAGCGGCCGCAGTTGCGGCCGCTGCCGCCACCCGCACCACCGTGTCCGGCAGCTTGAGAAGCGGCGGGTCGATGCCGGCGAGCTCAGCGATCATGCGGTTGTACTCTGCATAGGAAGCCCGGTAGCGGCCCAAGAGATACCGTTCCCCCTCGTTGCCCTCGTGCTCGAGGGCGGCCACTATGCCCCGGGCCACGTCGTCCACGTAGACGTAGGTGTTGAGTGAATCCTCAAAGACCCGGGCGGGAAGAGTGCCCGAAAGCAGGCGGCGGATGTAGTCACCGGTGACATTGGGGTCACCGGGACCTATGACGGCTCCCGGATACACGACCGCGAGAGGCAGGCCGGCCTCTCGGTGGAGTCGCCACGCCTGCCGTTCACCCCGGTACTTGCTCTCGACGTAAGCGCTGTAGCGGACGGGACCGGGTCTGCTTTCCTCCGTGAAGGGGCAGTCCGTCGGCTCACCATACACGAGGGCGGTGCTCACCAGTACCGCCTTGCGGATGCCCTCTTCCTGCGCAGCCCACATGACGTACTCGGTGCCCTCCTCGTTGACACGTGTGTAGCGACTGGGGTCGGCTTCCCACGTGCTGTAGAGAGCGGCGCAGTGCACGACGGCCTCACAGGCGGCGAAGGCTCGCGTGAGCGACGGTGGCTCAGTGACATCCCCTTCGGCAAGGGCTGCTCCCAGAGAAGCGAGGGCTGTGGCGGCGGGCGAAGACGAACGCACCAGACACGTCACTTCGTGACCTTCCTGCAAGAGAAGGGCAACCACTCGGGCGCCAATGAAACCCGTTCCTCCGGTGACGAGTACCCTCATGGAAGTCGGCGCCCCCCTCACGGTGTCCTCATGCGGTGGAGCTTGGTTACTGTGCCCTGGTTCAGCCCGTGCTACCACGCACCCCTGCCACTACCCACCCCTGCTATTACCCACTCCCACTCCGTCCCGAATCCGCTGCAGGCCGGGTTTTGCCGCCCGGCGGCAGGGAATCATCTCCTGCGAAGGAGAGCGTGGCAAAGTCGACACAAGGAGAATCCCTCTGTGGCTCGGAATCTGGTGGCTTCATTTGTGTCCCATCTGGGAAGACGCCGTGCGCCCAAAGAGGAGGGTCGCTTGGAGCTGAAAGGCATCCAGCAGCCGGTGGAGATTGTGCGTGACCGCCATGGCGTGCCGCACATCTACGCGTGTGACCGCCACGATCTCCTCTTTGCGCAAGGTTTCGTGCACGCGCAGGATCGTCTGTGGCAGATGGACTTTCAGAGAAGGTTGGCCTCCGGGAGACTGGCGGAAGTCTTGGGAAGAGCGGCTCTCGACTTCGACCGCTGGGTGAGGACCCTCGCTTTCTCTCGTACCGCCCGCCGGGAAGTGGAACTGCTCGAGCCGGAGGTCAAGGCCGACTTCGCTTCTTACAGCCGTGGAGTGAACGCTGTGATAGAGGGGAGCCGCCGGGACAATCCGTTACCTCTTGAGTTCGGTCTTCTCGGCTATGAGCCGGAACCATGGGCCATCCCGGATAGTTTGGGTTGGGTGAAGGTCGTCGCCTGGCTTCTCTCGGTGAATTGGGAAGCGGAACTGCTTCGCACGATTCTTGTCAAGAGGCTGGGTCCGGAAGTCGCCTGCTCCTTGGAGCCCTTCGACTCCGATAGCCCCTATGAACTTCCCGAGGAACTGTGGCCGGCGGGCGAGCAGGTGGATGACGAGGGAATGGTTCGTCTGTGGAGCACGGTGCGTCGCGTACTCGGTCCGGGGGTGCGCGAGGGGGTCGGCAGCAACAATTGGGTGGTCTCGGGGGAGCGGACGGTCACAGGCCGGCCGATTCTCGCCAACGACATGCATCTCGCCATGACGATACCGGCTGTGTGGCACGAGAATCACTTGGTGCTCGATGAGTCCGGTGGGCGGTCCGGGAAGGAGCCGGGCGACGGGTTCAACGCCGTCGGCGTCACCTTTCCAGGTGTGCCCTATGTGGTCTCGGGCCGCAACGAGTCTGTGGCCTGGGGTTTCACGGCGGCCCTCTGTGATGTGCAGGATCTGTTCGTGGAGCGAATGCGTGCGGGGTCGGGCGGGCTGGAGTATGAGTATCGAGGTGACTGGTTGCCGGTGGACGTGCGTGAAGAGACCATCAAGGTCCGCGGCCTCCCGGCGAGGGAGACTCACGAGATCTTGGCAACGCGCCACGGTCCGATCATCAACTCACTTGCGCCGGAGGAATCCGGGCCGCAGCCGCTGGCCCTGAGGTGGAGCGCTCTCGACCCCGGTCCGCTCGCCAACGTCCTTCCCCGGCTGGTGAGAGCGGGCACCTGCGCGGACGTCCGTGAGGCCCTCCAGCTGTGGACATCCCCTGTGGTCAACGTGCTCTACGCCGACGGAGAGGGCCACATCGAGTTTCAGATGGCGGGCGACGTCCCTCAGAGGATGCGGGGAGACGGACGACTGCCGGTGCCGGGTTGGACCGGGGAGTACGAGTGGGCCGGCTACGTTCCCTTCGATGAGCTTCCCCATCGGGCCGATCCGCCCGAGGGGTACCTGCTCACGGCCAACGACCGTGTGGTGGGGGAGGACTACCCCCACTGTCTGGGTCACGAGTTCGCCATGAAGGACCGCGCCACCCGCATCGAGGAGCTGCTCCAAGCTGGCGGCAGAGTCTCGGTCGAGTTCATGCAGGCCATGCAGCTCGACCAGGTGTCTCCCACCGCCCGCCGGATCGCCTCACTTGTCGGCCGTCTGCGTCCGGTCCACCCGGTGGCTGCCCGGGCCGCCAAGATGCTCAGGCTGTGGAACGGCGACATGAGGCCCGGAAGTCCGGAGGCGGCTCTGTACTCGGTGTTTGTGGAGCGCTTGCTGAGACGGCTTCTGGGTACGGAGCTCGGCGCCCTGACGGAAAGGTTCTTGGACAGAGGGCCGACGCCACTTCTCGGCGAATGGAGCGTGCTGGGGCAGAAGTCGTATGAGTGGCTTCGCCGTGAGCTCGAGGACGGGGAGTCGAGGTGGATGCGTAAGGTTTCCGGGGCCTCGGGGCCGGGGGAGTTGGTTGCCGCGGTGCTGGTGGAAGCCTGGGAGGAGCTCACAAAGACCCAGGGGCAGGACCCCGGCCGCTGGGAGTACGGCCGCCTGCACATGCACTGGTTTGTGCACTTCCTGGGAACGGTCGAGCCTCTGGCGCCGTTGTTCAACCGGGGCCCGTATCCCATCGGGGGCGACGGAACCACCATCTGGGCTTCACCCGCCCGCCAGCAGGACCCTTCCGCGACTCGTGTCGGACCCCCTTTCCGCTTCGTCACCGATCTCGGCGATCCGCGGGAGTCGTACGGGGTCCTGGCTCCGGGCGAGTCCGGCAGCGTGAGCAGCCCGCACTATGACGACCAGGCTAAGGCCTGGCTGGCCGGGGAGTATCATCGCATGCCCTTGACTCGCGACGAGGTGGAGGCTGCGGCTAAGGCTCGACTTCATGTTGAGCCGTCCGCGGGTGGAGATGGTGGCCGCACGAAGAGGACTTGCTGAGCCGTGATTGGGGCGTGGGCGCAACATATGGGGGCCGGGTCCGAGGTCTCGCCGGTACCTATCCGTTGAGGGGGAGCGGCAGAAGCAACGACGTGCCTGCAGATACTTCGAGGAAACGTTCCGGGAACGCCCGACGGAGGGCGTGAGTCTCGCTGATTCCCGTGCAGTGGCAGGGGCCGATGAAGCTCACATCGAGACTGCGCAGCGCGCGTGTGGTGGCCTCCATGCGCGCGGCCGCAACGTCCATGAGATGCATGCCTCCCAGCAGGGCGTAGATAGGGGTGCCCGAGGTGAGCCCCGCGATGTAGGTCAGGATGTTCACTGTTCCGGCGTGCGCACACCCCAGCAGTACCACCAGCCCCTCGCGCGTTTCCACCCAGAAGGAGAAGTCGTCGAGTACCGCGTCGGGTGCAGTTTGGGTCCGGTCGAAGTGACCGATTCCGCCGGGGCCTTCCTCCGGAGTGACACGAGGCACAGGGCCGGTTGTCCAAACGCCCGGCACAATCTCTGTGGGTGAAGACACGAGAATCCGCCGTGAGGCTCTGCGGAGGGCCTCGGCCGGTTGCGCAGGGATTCCGATGTTCAAGAGCGCGCTACCTGCGTGGGTGGCAAAGCGCTCAGCGAGAGTGTGTTCGTGCATGTAGACGGGCACATCAGGGTTCAGACGAAGCACGTGTTCAAGGCCGCCTGTGTGGTCGAGGTGGCCGTGGCTCAGCGCGAGCGCGTCGAGTCCCGACAGATCGACTCCCAGTTCCTGCGCATTGTGCGCGAGAGCGAAGCCCCATCCTGTGTCGAGAAGGATGCGATGGCGCGAAGTCTCGACCAGAAGGGAGAGGCCCCATTCGCCCAGGAGGCCGGGCACTCCCGCCCGATTCTCACAGAGGAAGGTGATCCGGCACTCGCCCTGCCTCACAGACTCTGCACCCATCCCCGCGATCGTGCCAGCCATGCCAACGACCTCCCTCTTGCCGGACGGTGGGTTGCATGCAGTACCAGAGTTCAGCACACCTTGCGTTGTCATGATATACACTATAACATATAGATGCATATTGCATACAGCAAGGGATCGTAGGATGAGCAGGTGTGGTGGAACGGTGTGCAGCCATGGCGCCCATTAAGCAGCACGGTGTGTCCTCTGGAAGGGGTCGCCCCAGGAGGGGAGAACACCGGAGGGTGCTTCTCGAGACGGCCGTGCTCGCGGTGCTCCTTGACAGGGAGAGACACGGTTACGGCCTGATCGAGGAGATCGGTGTGCTCGTGAAGGGGCAGGTGTGCGTAGATCCCGGTAGCGTCTACCGGCTGCTGAGAATCATGGAGCAGGATGGTCTGGTGGCATCCTCATGGCATCCTCCCGACGCGGGTCCGAATCGCCGGGTGTACGTCATCACTCATCTCGGTCGTGATCTTCTTGCTGAGCGGATTCGATTCTTGCGGCAACGCGCATCGATCCTGCTGGCACTTGCGGACGAGGTTGAATGTAGATTGGCCGGTGAAGAGGGTGAAGAGTCCGGTGAGCGGAAGCCGCTTACGGACTAGACCCCTCCAGACCGTACCTTTCTGCAGCAGGATTGTGTCGGATGAGGTGGCAGTTACCGGTGAGGCACACGAATGAAAAGGAGAGTCGTGAAGTGACTCAGAGCACCAGTAACACCAGAGGCGTTCGGATCATTGCTGTGCCCTCTGAATCCCCCGGCGGCTTGGAGGCCGCCCGTTCGGACCATTTCGGCCACTGTGACTGTTTCACCCTGGTGCGTGTGCACGATGGCGTGGTCATTGGTTCGAACATTGTGGACAACCCGCCACATCACGAGGGTGGGTGTCTGCACACAGTCACGCTGCTCGCTGCCAAGGGAGTCAAAGAGGTGATCGTGGGAGGTTTGGGCGCTCGCCCTCTCTCCGGCTTGGGCGAAGCCGGCATCAGGGTGTTCCATGATGTCGATAGTCCGTCGGTCCGGAAGGCCGTCGATGCCCTGATGGCGGGTCAACTGACGGTGATGGAACCTTGCATGACGTGCGGGGGGCACTAGTCTCCGGGGTGTTCATGCCTTGCTTTGAGGCGGGCTGGGGGAGAGTGCCGGGCAAAGAGCCCGCCACATTTGGTAGTCTTCACCGACTGCATCACGTGCGCCCGCATTACGTACCATGCTCTTGTGAAAGGTCTGGCCGTGCATCAGCATAACGCTTCGAACGACGCCGCTCTCGAAGAGAGAATGGGGCGAATTGGCAAGAAGATCCTCGTTCTTTCGGGCAAGGGAGGAGTAGGAAAGAGTACTGTTTCGGCCAACCTGGCGCTGGGTTTGGCGAGGATAGGCCGGTCGGTGGGTCTCCTCGACGTTGACATCCATGGGCCGAGCATCCCCGCCATGTTCGGTCTTGCGCACTCGCCTTCGCTGACCGATGAGGGCTCCATCCTGCCCGCTGAGTATGGTGGATTGAAGATCATGTCGGTCGGTCTGTTCTTGGGTGGCACCGATGACGCTGTCATCTGGCGGGGTCCCATGAAGTATGGGGCCATTGAGCAGCTCTTGCGTGACGTCGAGTGGGGCGACCTCGACTACTTGGTGGTGGACTGCCCTCCAGGTACAGGCGATGAGCCATTGTCCACCATTCAACTCATCGGCAGTGGCAATGTCGATGGGGCCGTGGTGGTCACCACTCCGCAAGACCTCGCGCTTCTGGATGTGCGGAGGTCGGTTCGCTTCTGTGAGCAGCTTCACGTCCCTGTTCTGGGGATTGTGGAGAACATGAGCGGTTTCACCTGCCCCTCTTGCGGGGCTTACCACGACATCTTCAGTGCCGGTGGTGGGGAAGCCCTCTCACTTCAGTTGCATGCACCCTTCTTGGGCTCCATTCCCATCGACCCAGCGGTGGTGGAAAGCGGCGACAGGGGCACGCCGGTGCTCGCAAGCCGGCCGGACAGTCCGGCGGCCCAAGCCTTCGAGCAGATCGGCCGTGTTCTCGAGGTCCAGTTCCGGGAATAGGACGGGGGGTACGAACAGAGAGGAGTCGATTGTGAAGGCCCTGGCTCTATGCGGCAGCGCGCGCGTTAACGGAAACACCGAGCGGCTGCTTCAACGCTGCCTCGATATCCTTCAAGGTGAGGGCATTCTCGGAGAGATGGTGCGGCTGGCCGAGAAGCGTATTGACAACTGTACGGCGTGTGGAGGGTGCCGCAAGGAGCCTTACGGGTCGTGCACCATCGATGGCGATGACTTCGAGCCGATCTTCCGTGTGATGTGCGCAGCCGACATCATCATCGTCGGCTCTCCCGTGTATTTCGGCTCCGCCACGCCACAGATCATGGCCCTGCTCGACCGCGCGGGCTATGTGGCCCGGGCGGAGAGTCTCTTCGCCCGAAAGTTGGGCGGTCCGGTGGTCGTTGCACGCCGCGCCGGACAGAACTTCACCTATGCCCAGCTCATGTATTGGTACATGATCAACGGCATGATCGTGCCGGGGTCCACCTACTGGAATATCGGCTTCGGCGCCGAACCGGGAGATGTGGAGTCTGATGAAGAGGCGGTCGCCACCGTCGATCGCTTTGCCGAGAATCTGGCCTGGCTGGCCCACAAGATCGAAGGGTAGGCAACGGACACCCGGCCATTGGTGCCGGGAGAGGCCCGTCGTTCGAGAGTTGGTGCCGGAGCGGGCGCCGGGGCGGCTGCCGCCTCAGGCGGTCAGCAACACATGCCCTGGGGGCCGATCGTCATCCACAGAAAGACCGGCTTCCTCTGTACGCCCTCGTCTGTGGCCAGGGGCACAGTGACCTCGATGGGGCCCGATTCGAAGAGGGCGTCCTGGTAGCCACGAATGGTTACGCCGACCACTTGGTCGCGGTCATCGAGCAGGATGGTGTGACCTTCAACGGTCTCCTCCTCACGCGCGCCGGACGTATCGCTCCGGAAGAGCTTGAGCAGGTCGATGGAATCCTCGTACTCGCGGCGGTCGAAGAGGTACGGACCCAGCCGGGCGATGCAGGTGCTTTCGTTGAGCTCATTGCTGTTCATGAGAGGACTATAGGCGGGATGAGCCCGGACGGTCAAGTCTTGCCGCCACGGTGGGTGGGATACCGCGCTAACGGGCGAGCAGGAGGGAGAGCAAGAGGACGCCGGCGATGAGGGCGCCGATGCCGGCGAACAGCAGGTCGCGGCGGCGCAGGAACCAGCCTGCAGCGGTCGATTCGCGCACGAGCGGCGTGACCATGACAAGCAGAAGGCCGCACTGGGCGAGTGCGGCTGCATCACCGCGTCCCACTGCAGCCACGATGGCCGCGGGTGTGCGGAGTTCCGGCGAGACGGGTTGAAACGACGAGAAGTCGGCGGGCTCCTGCCCGTGTTGCACCAGGTAGAAGGTGCCTGCAACCAGCAGTACGAGGGCGGAGACGGCGACGGCTCCGCGCAGCAACCTGGCCAGAAGTGCGTGAAGGCTCATCCCGAGAGGCCCTTTACTATCATCTGGATTCCCACGAGGGCGATGAGGATGCTGAAGACCATCCGCACACGCGGCGAGGCCGTCCGCACGAGTACGCGTGACCCCACCACCGAACCGGCCAGGGCTCCGAGCACCACCGGGAAGGTGATGGCCGGGTCGATGTACCCGCTTCCCAGATACACTCCCGTGCTGGCCGCCGCGGTGGCGCCGATCATGAAGTTGCTGGTCGTGGTGGAGACTTTGAAGGGCATATGCATGAGCTGGTCCATGGCCAGCACCTTGAATGCTCCCGCACCTATGCCGAGCAGGCCGGCCAGCGCTCCTGCGCCTATCATTACGCCTGTTGCCTGAGGCACACGGTAGACGCGGTAGGGAACGTCAGTGCCGGCATCCGGGTAGGTGGAGTTGAGCCGGAGCGAGCGGGTGAGGCGATCGGGTTCGAGTGGTCCCACGGTGAGGCGGTTGGGCCGGTTGGTGACGGCCAGCGAGCCGATGAGAACCACCCCGAAAACCGTCAGGAGCCACGAGGCCTGCAGGAACGTGGCGAGGAAGGCGCCTCCGACTGCGCCGCCGATAGTGGCGAGTTCGAGCACCATGCCCACTTTGACGTTGGTGTAGCCTTCGCGGGTGAAGCGGGCGCTTGATCCCGAAGAGGTGGCGATGATGGCCACGAGCGAGGTGCCGATGGCATAGCGGATGTCGACCGCCATGACCAGGGTAAGCAGGGGAACGATGACAATGCCCCCGCCCAGGCCCGTGAGGGAGCCTAAGAAACCGGCGAGCAAGGCGCCCAGGAACAGGATGGCGGTGAATTGCAGGATGGTCACGGGTGCCAGTGTAGCAGGACAACGGAGGAGTGCGTGGTGGTGGTCGCGGTGGGATCTCCGCGTCTACGGCCGGCCTGGAGGGGGTATAGGAGAGTTGACCGAAACAGCGAAGGAGGATTCGTGGATGAGTATGAAGACGTGAAGCCCGGCATCCGGGCGACAGCCAACGGTCCCTACCTGGTGACGGGAGAGGTGGGGCTCACCAACTCCAAGGGAGAAGAGCTCGAGGTCGATCCGGCCGAGACCTATCTGTGCCGGTGTGGCGGTTCGAAGAACAAGCCGTATTGCGACGGCACCCACCTGCGCAAGGGCTTCCAGGGGCACAAGGAGAACGACGGTTCCAAGAACCGCATCCGTGACTACGAGGGCAAGGGCATCACCATTCACGACAACCGTTGGATCTGTGCGCACGCCCAGGTCTGTACCACGGAGCTTCCCACTGTGTTCAACCGTGACGCAAAGCCCTGGATCGACCCTGACGGAGACACCGTCGCACACTGCAGGCGCACCATCGACAGGTGCCCCTCGGGGGCGCTCAGCTACACGGTGGCGGGGGAACTCCATCGCGATCACGAAGCCGAACCGGGCATCGTCGTGGCGAAGGACGGCCCCTACCACGTAGCCGGGGGGCCGGAGCTCTCCGGCCAGGATGTCACCCCAGACACGGGCCCCACCTCGCGGGAACACTACTCACTGTGCCGCTGCGGCGCGTCTAAGAACAAGCCTTTCTGTGACGGTTCCCATGCTGAGATCGATTTCAAGGATGAGAAGAATTGAGGCTCGATGAGTGATGACCTTCTCGGCTTCCTGGCCCGGTGGGCGCTACTGCATGAGTTGGCGGACGAGGGCTGGAAGGCGGCCGTCACACGAGGCGCCGAGCTTGGAGAGCAGGAAATGCGCCGGGGTCCCGATGCCCTTGTCGACGGGCTTGCGGCGCTCGTATCAGAAGAGAAGGACAGGCTGAAAGACCGGCTTGCGGCCGACGGTTCAGAAGACGAAGATCGCCGGAGCGACGTGGGCCCGGCTCTGGAAGAGCTCCGCTTCGAGCTTGCCGAGATGCGGGGGCGACTGGAGACGCTCCAAGCGTCGGTGGACGCCCTCCTTGCCGATCGCGACCCGGCTCGAGATGACCGCGGCGAATCCACAGGGTAGGGGTGGCGGCTCGGTTCCCGCGTCGAGCGGTGCCTCGGTTCCCGCGTCGGGCGGTGCCTCAGCCGGTGGTCCCGCCGGGCCCGCCCGTCAGGCGGCGCCCCGGGTAACGGTGCCCCCGCCCGCAGAGAGGCACGCAGGAGCAGGCAGAGAGCGCACACACGGCCTCGCGCGCGTGGTGTTTCGGCGGGGCGGCCGCGTCCTCCTCGAGACGCGCTGCGGACTCGTCTCGAAACGGCGGCGCCGGGAGGTCTTCGCCCGGGAGTTGCGGCTCGCCTTCGAAGAACTCGGCCCCGCGTTCGTGAAGATCGGGCAGTTGATGTCGGTGAGGCCGGATGTGTTCCCCGCCGAGTTGGTGTTTGAGTTGTCCCAGCTGCGGGATGCGGTGGCACCCCTGCCTTTCGATGTCGTGCGAGGAGCCGTGGAGAGGGAGTTCGGCCGTTCACTCGAACACCTGTACGCTGAGTTCGATCCAGTGCCCGTGGCATCGGCTTCCATCGCCCAGGTGCATCGAGCAATTCTCTCCGAGCCCGCCCGACCGGTGTGGGGAGAGGTGCTTCCCGCCGGTACGGAGGTGGCGGTGAAGGTGGTGCGGCCGGGCATCGAGGCCGCCGTGCTCGAGGACCTTCGCCTGGCTCGCCGGGTGTTCGCTCGGCTTCGGCGCCTTCGCTCCTTCCGCCGGTGGAACGCCGACGCCTTGCTCGAAGAGTTCGCCCGCTCTCTCGACAGTGAGCTCGACCTCCGCAACGAGGGTCGGACCGCCGACCGCTTCGCCTTCGACTTCCGGGACGACCTCTTGGTGAAGGTGCCGCGTATCGTGTGGAGCCGGACCACCGCGGGGGTCCTTACCATGGAATTCTTGCCGGGCTGGCGGCTGAGCGAGCTGGATGATGCCCGCCGGGCGGGCGTCGACGCCTACGGCCTTGCCGTCCATGGGGCAGAGGTGTTCATGAGGCAGGTGTTGGTCTTCGGGAGGTATCACGCCGACCTCCATCCCGCAAATCTCTTCGTCACTCCCGACAATCGCATCGCCTACCTTGACTTCGGCATCATGGGCCGGCTGGCAAGGGAGGAGCGCAAGATGGTGGGCGAGATGCTGGCGGCGCTCGTGTACCGTGACGCGCACAAGGCTCTCGAGTGCTCGCGGGCCTTGGGTGTGGAGGTGCCCGCCGACAGAGTTGCCGCCATCACGGAGGAGTTGGGTCGGCTCATGGGCCGCACGTTGGCTCCTTCCGGCGGGCCGGGGCAAGAGGACGGCGGACGAGGAGACGGACTGCCCCCGGACGTCGGGAGGCGTCCGGACGTACGGGACTTCGGTATGGGCTTCCTGTCGCTGCTCGGGCGACACGGCATCGAGGTGCCGGCAGGATACGGGCTGTTGGTGAAGGCCTTGGTCACGGTGGAAGGGGTCTCGCGCGCCCTGTATCCTGACATCGACATCATCGAGGCCGCTCGGCCCTTCGTGACGAGGCTCCTGCTCGAGAAGGCCGGGAGGCCGCGTGACGTGGCGGCGAGGGCGGCCCGGGCGCTACGGGCGGCCCTCGCCGAGCTCGTGGCCTGAGGAGCTTTCTGGAGACGCCGGGCGGGGGGTACATGGGCGGTAACAAGACACGAAGGCCTCACTCGGCGAAGACGGCCGGTTCGGCACAAGGGGCCGGCTCGCCGGGTGGTTCACCGGCAGGTGGAACGGGGCGTCGAGAGATAAGGGCCGCACCCGCCCCGCACCGATCGGGGGGCTCTGCCGACCGGGCAAAGCAGCCGGGCGGTTTCTTTGCCACCTGTCCCCTGGGGATGGAAGACCTCTTGGCGGCCGAACTGGTGGGTCAAGGGGCCGAAGAGGTGCAGCACACGAGGGCGGGTGTCTACTTCGACGGCCCGCTCGCGGTAGGGTATCGCGCCTGCCTCTGGTCCCGAGTGGCGAGCCGGGTGGTCATGAGTCTGGGGGCCTTTCCCGCCCGGACGGCCGATCAGCTCTACGCCGGCGTGCGTTCGTTGCCCTGGTGTGACCTGGTTGCCCCCAAAGCCACTATTGCGGTGAGCGCGGCCGTCGATGCGCGCTCGGAGTTCACGAACACGCTGTTTGTGGCCCAGAAGACGAAGGATGCGGTGGTCGATGCCGTGCGGGCCGCGGGCAGGCCCAGGCCGTCGGTGGATGTGCGCCGTCCCGATCTTCGTATCCACGCGCGCATCAGGGCGGGTGAGGTACAGGTCGCGCTCGACCTCTCCGGCGATAGCCTGCACCGCCGGGGATACCGGGTGGCAGGGGGCGAGGCACCGCTCAAGGAGAACCTGGCGGCCGCCGTGCTCATGCGAGCAGGATGGCCGGCAATGGCGTCCTCGGGGGCTCCACTGATCGATCCCATGTGTGGCTCGGGCACGCTGCCCATTGAAGCGGCGCTCATGGCGGGGAATATTGCTCCGGGCCTGCTGGGGCATCGCTTCGGTTTCGAGGGTTGGGCGGGCCATGACCGGCGTCTCTGGCAGGGGCTGTGCGCGGAGGCCCGTGAGCTGCACGAGTGGCCGTCGCGCGGTCCGATCGCGATCGGGTTCGACGCCCAGGCCCGGGCGGTGGAGGATGCTCGGCGCAATCTCGAGGCGGGGGGACTCTCCCACAGGGTGCATGTGGAGCGGCGCACGCTCGAGAACCTCGTGCCTCCCCGGGGCCCCCGGTCTTGTGCGGGCCTCCTGGTGGTCAACCCACCTTATGGTCACAGGCTGGGTGACAAAGCCGGGGCGAGGGAGCTATACGAGCTGCTCGGCCGGGTTCTACGTGCCCGTTTCTCCGGTTGGAGGGCGGCTGTACTCACCCTGGACAAGGAGCTCGGGTTTGCCGTAGGCCTTCGGGCGGCCAAGGTGCACCGGCTCTACAACGGAGCGCTCAAAGTGTTCCTACTGAGTTTCGAGGTGCCGTAGGTCGTATCGCAGGGCCGGGCTGACGCGGCGCACAAGCGTCCGCGGCCGCCGTAGGTCGCGGCGTGACGCTGGAGGCGGTGTGTCTTCATGTGGCATGGGTGTGGAGTGCCCCGGCGACCGATTGGGCCGGTCGGCCGGGGCAGACTGTTGGGCTACTTGAAGAGGTTGGCGAGAAACCTCTCGGCCAGTTTCGTGCCGAACTCCGTCTTGTGCATCGCGTACACAGTGGGATTCCAGTCGATCCTCGCGACCAGATCACCTTTCAGTACCACGATGCCATGGTTCGTGGGAGAGAACTCGCAGACGAAAGCCTCGTCTGCAAGGCCGGAGACCTCGCTGATGGTCTCAGTGGCAGCGAAACCCTTGATCTTCTCGAAACCTTCCCTCCCACCGTCGACCAGGGCCTCAAAGCGTATCTTGGACCCCTCCTTGTCGGTCACCAGGTAGCTACCCACCGGGTGACCCTTGTCCGCCGCGCTGGCGCCTTCGGGGAAGAAGGCCATGTTCTCACCGGTGATGGCGCCGACTTCCTCGGCGGAGATGGCCTCGTTGATCGTCCAGCCGTCGGGGAGGGATATGGAGGCCTGCGTATCGGTGGTCTCGCTTTCGGTGCCGGATGTCGCCGTGGAGGCCGCGGTGGTGGTCTCTTGGACCGTGCCGGTGGTGGTGGCGGAGTTGTCGGAAGAGCACCCAGCCAGCGGGAGAAGTGCAACAACCATGGCGATGCCCAACAGTCTTCGTATCACTATTTCGTACCTCCGTCTCGATGGTATGGAAACCGGAGGCATTCTACTGCTTGCGGAAGCGGAGTGATATGGGCGGGCCCGGAAACCGAAGTGACGGGTCCTTGTGGTTGTGCGTGACGGCGGATGTATGGTATGAGCATGAAAACGGGCGGGCGAACGGTCGAAGAAGGGGAGTGTCTCATGAGAGGGTGGCTGCGGATGGGAACAAGTGTGGAAGCGGCGCGGCCGACGCGCGAATACCTTGATGGTGCGCGCAGGGTGGCGTATGTGGCCTTCCTCCTTATCCTGTGTCTGGGCCTATTCTTGGGCCTCGCCTCTCCGGCCGCTGCATTCAGTGATGTGAGTCCGGGTGACTGGGCGTATGAAGCCATCGAGGAACTGTCCCGCCGCGGTGTGGTCGGCGGGTTCGGAGACGGTACCTTCGGTCCCGATCGGGCCGTGACCCGGGCTCAGTTCACGGCGATGCTCGCTCGTATCCTGGAGGTGGCGCCCGCCCAGAGCGAGCCGTTCCGGGATGTGGATACCGGAGACTGGTTCTTTCCGCACGTGGCGGCTCTCTATGGGGCGGGCATCGTTTCCGGCACGGATCCCGATAGGTTCTCGCCGGAAGCCTTCGTCAGCCGTCAGCAAACGGCGAGCCTCATCATGCGGGGTCTTGCGGCCGCCCTCTCGTCGGGCACGCACCCCATGATGCGGGTCGAAGGTGAGGGAGCGCAGCCCGAGGATACCGGCACGCTGGGCACTCCTTCCCTCGTGCTGTCCGCTGCAGAAGTGGAATCGTGGCTACAGGGCTTCAGCGATCGCGAGTACATCGCCGATCCTCATCGGGCGGCCGTGGCGAACGGGTATCGCTTCAACATCATCACCGGGACGGAGGATGCGCGCTTCTATCCCTTCCTCGATATCACCCGGGCTCAGGCTGCGGCGATGCTCTACAGGGCTTTCTACCAAGAGCTCGTACCTCGACCGGACTATCCGGCGATTGTCGGAACCGCGCCGTATCCCACGCTTCGGCAGGGCTCGGAAGGCCGTGTGGTGCGTTGGCTCGAGACCAGACTCACTGCGCTTGGGTACCACGTCGGCGTTGTGGACGAGCTGTTTGACTATCGCACCAGGGATGCCGTCATGGCCTTTCAGAAGGTGGAGTGGCTCGAACGGACCGGCACGGCGGGATCTCAGGTGTGGAGACGCATCATGACGGCGGGCACACCTCGCCTGCGTTACTCCGGCTCGCGCTGGGTGGAGGTCGATCTCTCCCGACAAGTCTTGTTCCTCGCCCGCAACGGTGTGCTCGATCGCATCGCGCCCATCTCCTCGGGTGCCTCGGGTATGAGGACTCCCACCGGCAGCACGCGCATCCAACGCAAGGCCTATGGTTGGCAACATGGGCGTCTGGGGTCCATGTACTCGCCTTCGTTCTTTCGGGCGCACCACGCCATCCATGGATCGTCGTCGGTGCCTGGCTGGCCCGCCAGTCATGGCTGCGTGCGTACGCCGGTGTGGATGACCGACTATCTCTACTGGCAGATGCCCATCGGTACGCCGGTTCACGTGTACTACTAGAAGCCGGGGGATAGGCGCGGCGGCCGATACCATCGGCCGCCCGCATGCCGCAGCGGTTCATCGGCTTCACACCCGCCCGGTCGTCGGCCCATGGTTTGTTGCCGCGCCGTGAGGGGAACACCCTACCCGTGAGATTATGGGCACCCCTTCGCCTTCTCGGTCGTTCCCGTAGCACGTTGGTGTGAGCCGGAAGGCGCTCGGATAGGCTCCCTCAAGAGAGGTCGACACGGCGATGGCCGATGCGGCCAAGCGGCATACGGGCCCCGAAGACGAGGGCCTTTACCTCCGTCTCATTGCGGAGCACATGCTCGACGTGGTCTGCCAAGCCTCGGCGGAGGGTGTGATCGAGTATACGAGCCCTTCGTGTGAGCGCGTGCTGGGTCATGAACCGGGTTTCGCCCTGGGGCGCCGCTTCTTCGAACTGGTTCATCCCGATGACAAAGCCCGGGTGGTGGCCGCGTGGGAGAGGTCGCACCGGGACAATGCTTCTTTCCACGAAGAGGTTCGTCTTCCCGGCGGCCACGGGGTGTTCAGGTGGTTCGAGATCGTGGGACGCTTTGTGTGCGACGAGACGGGGCGGCCGTTGAACGCAGTGTTGAGCTGCCGGGACATCGAGAGGCGCAGGCAGGCGGAAGAGGCCCTCCTGCAGGCAGAACGAGAGCGGCGTGAACTTGAAGCTCGAATACATCGGGAGCAGCGCGTCGAGAGCCTGAGCCTCTTGGCCGGGGGTATCGCGCATGATTTCAGCAACCTACTGACCACCATTCTCGCCAATGCGGACATGGCTCTGCAGGAGCTCTCCCCGCACTCTGGAGCGTACGACAGTGTGAGGCAGATCGAGCTTGCAGCCTGGCGGGCAACCCGCATCACCCGGCAGATGCTGGCCTATGCGGGACGTGACCGGCAGGAACTCAAGGAGATCCATCTGTCGGAGTTGATCCGCCGCACGTCACATCTCTTGGAGTCCTCGGTGTCGGAGAAGACCGAGGTCATCTGTGATCTTGCTGAAGAGGTGCCTCCGGTGGAAGGCGACTCCGCACAGATACGGCAGGTATTGGTGAACCTGGTGAGCAATGCTTCAGAGGCCATCGGCAAGCGCAATGGGATCGTTCGTATCCGGACGGGCTATGACGACTACGACGAAGAGACCATAGGGGAGTCCTTTGCCGATTGGGCTGCTCCGGCCGGTCGATACGTGTATGTCGAGATCAGCGACAACGGCTCCGGTATGAGTGCACAGATGCGCGAGCGGCTCTTCGATCCCTTCTACAGCACCCGTTTCGTGGGGCGCGGCCTTGGTCTCCCTGCAGTCCAGGGAATCGTGAGGTCGCACCGAGGGGCGGTGGCGGTGAAGAGTGGTCTGGGGAGAGGCACCACCGTGACCGTCCTGCTGCCGGCATCGTCACCGGAGCCCTGCCGGGTGCAGGAGGGGAAGAGCGCGGGGAAGGCCGGCAGACTTCCCTCATCCGGGGTGATCGTGGTGGTCGAGAGTGACGAGGCGGTTGGTGATGCCGCCAAGCGGATACTGGAGGAGATGCAATGCAAGGTGGTGCTGGTGCGCGACGGTGCCAAAGCGGTGCGGGCTTTCCGGAACCGGCATCCGGCCGTGAAGGCCCTCATGGTCGATCACCGCGTGGCGCCCGATGGGGCGGCGAAGGTGGTGGATGCCGTGAGGCGTATCGACGCTCACCTCCCGGTTCTGCTCACCGGTAGCGTTTCCCGGGAGGAAGCGGCGGCGGATCTCGGGGGGAGAGAAGTGCTGGGCTTCTTGCAGAAGCCTTACCGCCGAGAGGATCTTCTCGAGGCCCTGCGGGAGGTTCTCTCTTTGCGTAATCCGCCTTCGGCCTGACCGCGACCTCCGGATTCACCTGGCACCCGCCCGCCACACTTCTTGAGCGGTTGCCTCTTGGCCTCCTCCTCAGAGGCCGCTCAGGTATGCGGCGGTCCCTCACCCTGCGAAGTCCACCCCTGAACGTCTTCGCGGTCGTGCGGAGGGATGTACTCCTCGATCACGGGGAAGCTGCGCAGGTCCTTGTCGATCGCAGCCTTCATGAAGCTGTCCACCCACCAGAAGATGTCTTGGCGGCGAATGTTGCGGCGAAGCCTGTGCATGTGGTAACGCCGTTCGTCGGTGGGCATGGTGAGTGCGCGGAAGAGGGCATCGGCGGTCTCTTCCACATCGTAGGGGTTCACCACGAGAGCGTGGCGCCCAAGCTGAGCCGAGGCACCGGCGAACTGGCTGAGCACGAGGACGGCGTTCTCTTCGAGGCTGCAGGCACAGAACTCCTTGGCAACCAGGTTCATGCCGTCTTTGAGCGGTGTGATCAGGGCTACTTCGGCGGTGCGGTAGTAGCCGAGAAGTTCGATCTGGCTGAGACTGCGGAAGATGTAGTGAATGGGAACCCAGCCGGATTGGGTGAACCGGCCGTTGATCTCTCCCACCAGTTGCTCGATCTCGGTCTTGAGCGCGTCATACTTCGGTATGCCGACCCGGCTGGGGACGACCACCTGTATGAGGTTCACGTGGCCGTGGAGGTCGGGGTGGCGAGACAGGAGATTGCGGAATGCCTCCAGCCTGTGAGGGATGCCTTTTGTGTAGTCGAGGCGGTCCACACCCAGCACGATTTGCCGGTCGGGCAACTCCTCGTGGATGAACCACGCCTTCTCCGCCACCTCATCACGTGCGGCCCTAGCGGCGAAGTCACGGGCGTCGATGCCGATGGGAAAGGCCCCTACGTGCACCTCCCGGTCGTCTGTCCATATGGTGGCCATACCCCGTGCCACCTTGACCCGGGCGGGCTTGAGCAACGTACGTACGCACTGCACGAAATTGCGGTGGTCGCGCTGGGTCTGCAGCCCGATGAGGTTGAAGCTGAGCAGGGCTTTGAGCACGGCTCCGCAGCCGGGCAGCTTCATGAAGATGTCGGGATGGGGGAAGGGGATATGCAGGAAGAAGGCCAGGTTGGTACAGTCGGAGATCTCGCGAAGCATCTCACCGACGAGCATGAGGTGGTAGTCATGCACCCAGATGAAGTCGTCAGGGGTGCACGCTTCGGCGATGGCTTCGGCGTACTTGCGGTTGACCTGCTCGTAGGCGCTGCGGTAGGTGGGCTGGAAGACGGCCTGGGACTGGAGATCGTGGAACAGGGGCCAGACGGTCTCATTGGAGTAACCGTGGTAGAAGAGTTCATGCTCCTCTTCGGAGAGGAGCACCGGCCTCAGTTCGTACCCGAACTCACCGGTGCCGTCGTGGAGCAGTTGGTCGAGATTGGGCACGTCCGCCGTGGTGCCCGGCCAGCCGATCCACACCCCGCCTCTGTCGCGAAGCACCGGGACGAGGGCGGTGACCAGGCCTCCGGACCCCGGGCTGAACATCCACTCTCCGCCTTCTTCTTGCGTGACCACGATGGGCAGGCGGTTGGATACTACGATGAGCCGGTTGCTGTGGTCGCCGGAAGACCGCCCTGCTCTCGGGTCGATGACTTCGCCGGGGGTCGAGCCCACGTCTGTGCTTGGCCCGGTGTGCTGATTCATGTCTTGCGCCTCCTCTTCTCACCCGCTTGAAGCGATGTGGATGGTGCGTGTCGGGTAGGCGAAGGCGATGCCCTCCTCTTCGAATCGTTCGTAGAGCGCGAGATTCACGGTCTGCTGAATGTTCAGGTATTCGACGTAGTCGGGGATGAGTACGTAGTAGGCGACCTCGAAGTCGAGAGACGAGTCGCCGTAGCTCACGAAGTGAGCCCGGTCGAAGCGGGCCTGTGGCACGGCCGAGACGATCTCTTCCACCATGGTGGGGATGGCCTGCAGCTTGTCGTATCGAGTGCCGTATTCGACCCCGAAACGGAAGAAGATGCGGCGCTCCTCCATGTTCTGGTAGTTCCTCACCGCCTGTTCGAGGAGCTTGCTGTTGGAGAACACCACCTGCTCACCGCTCAGGCTGCGCAGCCGTGTGGTCTTCAGACCTATGCTCTCCACGGTTCCGTTGAAGGTGCCCACGCTCAGGAAGTCGCCTATGACGAAAGGTTTGTCGAAGATGATGGCCACCGAGGCGAACACATCCCCCAAGACCGCTTGGGCGGCGATACCGATGACAATACCCGCGACCCCGACTCCGGCGATGAGTGCCTTGAGTTCCACTCCGAAGTTCTCCAGAACGAGGATGAGAACGACGGAGAAGAGAACGGCGCGTCCGCCGATGGCCAAGGCGCTCGCCACGGTGACGGCTCCGGGGTCTTCGGGCAGGCGCTTGGCCCGGTATGTGTTCAGCCAGTGGCTTATGGCCACGCTGCCCCAGATCGCTATCTGCAGAAGCAGGAACAACACGGCGACTTGGCGGACCACACGCTCCCCAAAAGGAGTCACCGTCACCGGTATGTAGGCGAGGAGCCAGGCGATCATCGCTGTGAGCAGCCAACTGCTGCGTGCCAAGGAGCGGATCAACCGGCGGACGCCGCTCAGGGTTCCCTCGTCGCGTTCGCGGCGGAGCGCATGGGCGATGATCGCCCTGAGCGCGTTCGCGACGATCATCACCCCCATGAAGATACCCACGGCGATGAGCCAGGTATGCAGCGGGTTGCCCCACAGCTCGTTGCTCACGTTTCTACCTCCATGGTCCGAGCGCGTTCACTCAGGGCGAATGCAAGTTCCCGGTGATGTTGCCCTGATATCCTGCTCAACGGCGGGCAACAAGAAAGAACAGGCTCTGCGTTATGCGTACCCCTACGGTAGCAGGCCCACACATCGAGGCCCAAGGGGGCTCCGGCGGAGGACCCCGGGTCCCCGGGTGTGGACGGAGAGACGCCGGCGGGCGGAGCGCCCTACCTCACCACCCATCCTGCCGTCTCGAACTGCATCGAGCCGAGCCGGGTCGATCTGCCCTTGGCCGAGCCGGCCGGCGCTGCCCCGAGTCGCGCCGCGGACCCCCGGCTCACTCTATCCGTGAATGAGGGAGGGGAGGCACTTCACGCACACCCACGCGCTTTCACCCTTGGTGCGGCAGGGAAAGAGGACAGCTTGCCGTTCGCTGCAGCCGCATGAGAAGCAGGTCTGCTCCATGACGATACCCGCCGCCAGCTTCTCTGCGATGTGCTGGGTCGCCGCCTCCTCGTCGAAGGAGGGGGCCTCTCTCTCCTCGAGAGTGAGGGCCCCCTCCGGGCACACTCCCAGGCAGAAGCCGGCTCCGTCGCAGAGCTCCTCGCGAATGACTCGCGCTTTGCCCTCGGCGATCTCAATGGCTCCTTCGGCGCAGGGGGTTACGCAAAGGCCGCAACCGGTGCAGAGTTCGTCGTCGATCCTCACTATTGTCCGCGTCACCATGTGGCATCTCGCTTTCTGTAGTAGGTCTGCGATGAATCGTAACTGCAGAGGTGGGAATCATGCCTTGACCTATATCAAGGCTCGGTTCGCGGTCCACGGGGACGGGTTGGTCCTCCGCCGGGGCGTGAAATAGGCGCCGACGGGGTACGTGGGTCATGGAACGAGCGATCCTCCGCCTGCGGGCCCGAGTGACAGCGGTCCCCGTAGGCCACATATGCCATACCTGTGTTCGCGGAGGTTGGGAACGTGGCTGAGATCATGGTCGACTGCAGAGGGGAGACCTGCCCCGTGCCCTTGGTGGAAGCGCGCAAGGCTCTGCGCAAGGCGTCACCGGGGGATGTCGTGGAGGTGGTGGGAACACATCCTTCATCGAAGAAGGAGATACCGATGGCCATGGAAGCCTTGGGCCTCGAGGTCCTCGGCATCGAGGGAGAAGAGGGGGGAGAGTGGAAGATCAGGATCAAGCGATGACCGGTGAAGCCGGAGCATCTCCGGAGAAGATCACGATCATCGTGCACAGCGGTGACTTCGACAAGGTCTACAGTGCGTTCATCATCGGCAACGGCGCGCTGGCCATGGGCATGGAGGCATCCCTCTTCTTCACCTTCTGGGGCCTTGGCCGGCTCAAGAAGGGGCAGCTCGACAAAGGTCCTCTCTCCAAGATGCACATGTGGGGGCTGGGCAAGCTCATGATCAAGAGCCGCATGAAGAAGGCGAAGGTCGTCTCCCTCGAGAGGCTTGCTCAGGACTTCAAGGAACTCGGTGGGAAGATACTCGCCTGTGACATGACCATGGACATCATGGGGATATCCCCAGAAGATCTGCGTCAAGACCTCATCGAGGAGTACTGTGCGGTGGGCACCTATATCGCCGAAGCCCGCAGCTCCACGGTGACCCTGTTCATCTGACGCAGTCTTCGCCGGGTTTCACCTGGACGCGCAGGGGGTGACGTATGGCCGACGATCTGTTCGGCGAGATGGTGTACCTCGACAACTCAGCCGCCACTCGACTCGACGAGCGTGTGCTCGACGCGATGCGGCCTTACTTCTTCGATACCTACGCGGTGGCGACATCCGACTTTGGCTACTCGCTCGGGGTGGAAGCCAGGGAGGCGCTCGACGGGGCTCGTTCCGACCTCGCCGCTTTGCTGGGGGCCGGGGAGAAGGAGTTCATCTTCACCAGTGGGAGCACCGAGTCGAGCAATCTGGCCTTGAAAGGGGTGGCCCTCGCATTGGGAGAGAAGAAGGGTAAGCACCTCATCACCTCGGCGGTGGAGGACTTCCCGGTGTTGAATGCGGCGAGGGCGTTGGAGAGGCAGGGCTTCACGCTCACCGTGCTTCCCGTTGACTCTGAGGGCTTCGTTGATCCGCAGGCACTGGAGGCAGCCTTCACGCCCGAGACCATACTGGTGTCGATCCAACATGCAAACCAGGAGATCGGCACCATTCAGGACATCGAGACGATGGCAGGGATGTGTCGGCAGGCCGGTGTTCTGTTCCACACCGACGCCACTCACAGCTTTATGCGCCTCCCGCTCGACACGGGGCAGATCCCTGCCGACCTGGTGACCGTATCGGCCCACACCATGCACGGGCCGAGGGGCACCGGGGGGCTCTACGTCCGTAAAGGCACGCCTCTCGCCAAGTGGATGGACGGCGGCTTCCAGGAGTTCGACCTGCGGGCGGGAGTGGAGGATATCGCCGGCGCGGTGGGGTTCGCCGTTGCCGCCAAGCTCATCACTCTGGAGGAGACGGAACGCATTCGTTCCATCCGCGATCATCTGCTCGATAGGCTCTTGGGGGAGATTCCGCACACCACTCTCAACGGTCCGCGAAACAGGCGGCTCCCTCAGAATCTCAACGTAACTTTTCACTACGTGGAGGGCGAGTCGATCACCCTTCAACTCGACATGCGCGGCTTTGCCGTGAGTACGGGTTCAGCCTGCTTCAGCGCCTCACTGGAGGCGAGCCACGTCATCCTGGGTATAGGTGGCGACCACGAGCGAGCACACGGCTCGGTACGGTTCAGCCTGGGCCGCTACAACACCATGGAGGACGCCGACGCGGTCTTCGAGGCGCTTGCCGAGGTGATTCCTGCGCTCCGCGCCATCAGTCCCTTGAGTCCGAAGGAGTGACTACTGTGAAATTCCCCTATAACGAGACGGTCCTCGAGCACTTCAAGCATCCCCGGAACGTGGGCGAACTTGAGGATGCCGACGGCAGGGCCATGGAGGGGAGCCCGGCCTGCGGCGACATGGTCTCCGTCACCATCAAAGTGAATGATGACACCCACGTCATCGACGACATCAAGTTTCAGTCCTATGGATGTGCTTCGAATATCGCCACCGGCTCCATCATCACGGAGCTGGCCAAGGGCAAGACCCTGGAGGAGGCACGGAAGATCACCTGGAAGCAGGCCTCCGAGGAGTTGGGCGGACTGCCGCCGGTCAAGGCGCACTGCTCGGTGCTCGCGGTGGAGGGCCTCCGGGCCGCCGTCAGAGACTACGAGGAGAAGCACGGGCTGGTGACCGAACAGGATCCCACCACCATGGAAGTGGTCCGCAAGAGGCTGAAGCACGTCATGAATCCCTTGTCTGGTCTCGATATCGTGCGCACCGATCTGGTGAAGGCCATCGAGGTGCACAGCGGAGTCGCCCGGGTGTTGGTCGATCTGCCCTCCAACCATCAGTTCGCGCACGCCATCAAGGATGACATCACCGACAAGATCAGCCCGCTGTGGGACATCGAGCGGGTTGATGTGAACTTCACGGAGTGACGGCGCTGCGCGCCGGATGACGGCATCGCCGGTGGGGTCGCGGCCCTGTACGCGGGACGCGCTGCTCGAGGGCTGAGGAGGGGCTGCCGGGGGTTTCAGGAGGGGCCGGAAGGGGTAGCGTGGTGGTGGGTCCCAGGAGACTGTTGCGTGCTGCGGCGTTCGGGCCGGCTGGTGAGTGGTAGGCGGACAGCGCCAGAAACCGATGTGATGCGGCGGTCCGCATCGTTCGCCGCGGCGGGGCCGGCGAGGCCTCGCTCGGGTTCGGCTGGGCGCGTGGGCGCGAAGCCACCTGGGGCCTTTTTCCGTTCCCGGTCATGGGTGCGGCCATGGGTGGGGTGGAACGTTCGTCGTGTTGCGACCTCGAGGAGGAGGGATGAGCGAGGATTCTTCGTACCACTCAGACTCAGGGTCGGCGCCTTCCCCGGAGCGCCGCCGCGTGGGATTGCGCGGTCCGCTGATGGGCGGCATTATCGTCATCGGCGTCGGAATCGTGTTCTTACTCCAGAACCTCGGGGTGCTATGGTTCGACAATTGGTGGGCGCTCTTCATATTCATCCCTGCGGCCGGTAGCTTCGGCTCGGCCTGGGAGGCCTACCGCGTGCAGGGACGCTTCAGCCGGGCGGTGAGCGGGCCCCTCACCACCGGCTGCCTCTTCGTCTTCCTCGCCCTCATCTTTCTCTTCAATTGGCCTTGGAGTGCAGTGTGGCCGGTGTTCATCATCCTCATCGGCCTGGGTGTTCTGCTGGGCTGGCGTTCGAGCTAGCGGCTCGTCCGTGAGTTGGCCCCATCGCACCGCAACAGCGCACCGCGGCAGTGCCGCAATCACTCCTACAGGTGAAGCACCAACTCCTCCCCTGAATGGAGGCTGTAGGCGTGCTCCCGGAAGCCGATGCTGACGGGCCGCTCGCTGCAGCGTAAGGCGCGTACGCGGATGTCGATGTCGGTGAAGGTGAAGCAGAGCGAGTGGCCTCTGTAGTGCAGGCTCATAGAGAGGCGTTTCACCGGATCTGGGAGCAGTGGATTCAACCACAGCACGTCCTCCCGGGTTTCGAGGCCCGCGAAGCAGCGTTGCAGCAGGTCGACCGTGCCCGCCATTGCTCCGAGGTGAATACCTTCCTTCGTGGTGCCCCCTTGGACATCGGCTACATCGCTCTCCAGAGCCGACTGGAAGAATTTCCACGAGGTCTCCCGATCGGAGCGGGCGAGCACCCACGAGTGCACCACCCGGCTGAGAGTGGAGCCGTGGGAAGTCCGCTTCATGTAGTACTCGATGTTCCGAGGGATTGCCTCAGGCGGTAAGTCATAGCCCAACTGCTCGAACGTGTCTCTCAACTCTTCGGCCGAGAACAGGAAGAGGAGCATGAGCACGTCGGCCTGTTTCGAAGCCTTGTAGCGGTTGGGAGTATCGCCTTCGGCCTCGAGTATGCGGTCGAGCCGCTGGATGTCGTCGTATTTGTCCCGGTAGCCGTCCCAGTCGAACTCCTCCAAGTCTTCGTAGCCTTCGAACTGGCTGATGATGCCGTCGTCGTGGAAGGGGATCACCAGCTTTTCGGACACGTCCTTCCAGCGTACCAGCTCGGCGCCGTCGATGCTCAGACTCTCCAAGAGTTCCACCTTGCGGTCGCCGGAAAGCAAGTCGAGTATCTCGAAGGCCCGAGCGAGAATCCAGGCGGCCATGACGTTCGAGTAGGCGTTGTTGTTGAGCCCCCCCTCCTCGGCACCGGGATAGCCGTCGTGATACTCATCGGGGCCCATGACCCCCAAGATCTCGTAGCGCCCGGTCTCCTCGTTCTTGGTAGCCATGCCCGCCCAGAAGCGGGCGATCTCGAGGAACATCTCTGCTCCGTAGATGGAGAGGAACTCGGCATCGCGGCTCGCCTGATAGTACTGCCAGACCTCGTAGGCGATGGCTGCGTTCACATGCCGCTGGCGATGAGACCGGTCGGGGATCCAGTTGCCCGACTTGGGGTTGAGATGGAGTTCTTGTGTCTCCTCTCGACCGTTGCTCCCGCTCTGCCAGGGGTACATGGCACCGGGAAGCCCCGCTTCGCAGGCGGCGCGCCGGGCTTGGGGCAGCCGCCGGTAACGGTAGAGGAGAAGGGCCCGCGTGATTTCCGGGATGCGGAGGTTGAGAAGCGGGAAGATGAAGACCTCGTCCCAGAATATGTGGCCTCGGTAGGCCTCTCCATGCCAACCACGAGCCGGTACTCCCACATCGAGGTCGATGGTGGCATAGGAGGAGGTTTGCAGGAGGTGGAAGATGTGAAGGCGCAGGATGGTCAAGAAATGGGTACTGTCCTCGGGCGGATACAGCTCCACGTCGATGTTGAAGTAGCGCCACAGCCGCTTCCACACGGTGGAGTGGCGGCGGGCGAGGTCGGCGAAACCGGGAGCACCGCGGACTGCATCACGGGCTTCCAAGCCGCAGTCGGCGATGGCGTGATCCCGCGAACTGTAGAGGGACACCACCTTCTCCACCCGAATCTCATCGCCTTCTCTGACGTCGAGGTCCAGCTCCTGGGCGATGTACGCCCCTTCTCGAAACGCCCGCCGCTCCTCGGCCGGCTCCTCCCCGTTCACGCTCACGTCGAAGCGGGCGGCCTCGGCAACCAACAGCTCCGACTGTGTGGTCCGGGCCCGCAGGTAAAGGTACCGCTCGTCGAAGACCTCCGCCTCCAAAGGGACGAGATGATGGCTGTTCAAGCCCCGATAGCGGGCCACACCGGCATTGGTGACACCACCGTCGAGAGCGGCGCGCACGGTGAGCCGGCCCGACCAGTTCTCCGGCACGATGGTCTGCGCGAGGGCTGCCAGGTGAACGTCGGCCATGCTGACCAAGCGCTTCTCTTCCAGCCGCGTGATGCGCCCGGCGGCGTCGCGTAAGCGAAGGCCCCGGCGGAGGATGCCCTGCTTGAGGTTGAGCTCCTGGTGGAACGACAGGACCTGCGTGTTGTCGAGGTTGAGCCAGTCGCCCCCCTCGACGGAGAAGGTGAGAGGGAGCCAATTGGGCATGTTGACGAGATCCTCGTTTTCCACCACATGCCCTTCGATGACGGTCTTCAGCCGGTTGTAGCCTCCGGCGAGGTACGTGCCCGGGTAATGGATGCCGTCGGCTGAGCTCTCGGGAGCAGCTCCGCGAGTTGCAAAGTAGCCGTTGCCCAAGGTACAGAGAGCCTCACGGAGCATCTCGATGGACGGGTCGTAACGGTCGTATGCGAACACCCAGGCTTCGGTCATGAAAGGCCCTCCTTGTCTACCCGGCGGTTCGGATTATGCCAATCCGGCCTATGCTTCGACCACCCCCGCTTGGGCCAAGAGCTCCTCGAGGAACTCCTGAACCTCTTGTGGATCCTCCAAGACGTAGTCTGCCTTGGTGGGCCGGGGTTCCGGATCACGAACCACGATTCCCGCGCCCCAGCCGGAGATGTGCGCAAAAGCATCCTCGTCGGTGAGGTCATCACCCAAGAAGAGAGGGAACACCAGAGAAGGGTCGAGGCCCAGGGTCTCGAGTATCCAGCCAAGGGCTTTCCCCTTATGCCAGTCGAGACCCGGGCGAAGCTCGAATACCTTCTTGCCCCCGGTGCGGCGCAGGTCGGGATATGCGGCCGCCGCCTCTTCGACTGCCCGCTCCACCTCATCCACCTCGGATTCGCCCACCAAGCGATAGTGCACGGCCACCGAATAGCGCTTTCTCTCAACGAGCGAACCCTCGATGTTCTTGAGTCTCTCCGCCAGCTCCTTCTCCACTCCGTTGAGGAGGGGAAGGCTCTCCTCGGCCTCCTCGAGTTCCTTGCGTTCTCCGGAGGCGAGCAGCACGTCGAAGCCGTGGCTGCCGGCGTAGGTGAGGCCTTCCAGACCCACGAGCTTGCGCACATCGTCCAGGTCGCGGCCGCTCACGACGGCCACGGGAAAGCGGCCGGCCAGGCGGGCCAGAGTGGCCTTGGTGTCGTCGGGAATGAGGGCCCACTCGGGACGGTCGACGATGGGGGTGAGAGTGCCGTCGTAGTCGAGGAAGATCACGAGCTTGCGGTTTCCCCTCTTCTCGAGGATGAGCGTAAGCGAGGTGAGGGCGGATGGGAGGTCGTTCATGGGATGCTCATTGTTCTGGTCCATGTCGTCTCCTTGAGTCTCTCGGTGAGGAGTGCCAGGTTCTTCGCCCACGGGGTCGGCGGAGCTTTGTGTGGTGAAGCCGGCAAGATCCCGCACCACGAGGTCGGCACCCGCCTCCAGCATGGCCCCCTCGGAGTCCCCGTGTCTGTCCACGCCCACCACCAGCGCGTAGCCCCCGGCCCTCCCGGCTTGGACGCCTGACAAGGCATCCTCGAACACGACCGAGTGTTCCGGGCCCAGGCCGAGCCGCCGGGACGCCTCAAGGAAGGCGTCGGGATGGGGCTTGCCCTTCAGGCCGAGTTCGGCTGAGACGGTGCCATCGACGACGGCATCGAAGAGGTCGGCGAGACCCGTTGACTCCAGGATGAGAGCACCGTTCTTACTCGAGGTGACAAGGCCCACCCTGACGCCTACCCGGCGCAGATCCTTGATGAGTGCCACCGCTGCGGGAAATACCTCGGCTCCCTGCCCGGCAATCACAGCGCGGAAGACGTCGTTCTTGGTGTTGCCGAGACCGGTGACAGTCGCATGTGAAGGGGGGTCGTCGGGATGGCCGAAGGGGAGTTCGATGCCGCGCGAGGAGAGGAAGTCTTTCACTCCCTCGTAGCGAGGCTTGCCGTCCACGTGTTCGAGGTAGTCGTTCTTGAGGTCGAAGGGCGTGAATTCACCACCCTCCGCGGCCGCCCGCTCCTTGAGGAAGGTGTCGAAGACCTCTTTCCACGCGGCGGCATGGACGGAGGCTGTGCGGGTGACGACACCGTCCAAGTCGAAGATGGCGGCGCGGTATTTGTCGAGAGGTGTGGGCGTGGTGGCGTAGTCGCCGGTCACGGTGAATCACTCCTTTGCTACTTTCCGGGCGAGACATTGTCATGCAGGGCCTGATCGCCTCTGATCACTTCATAGAGACGTTCCGTGTCATCGAGGCGACAGAGTTCTGAGCCGGGGGTCATGACGGCGGCCGTGCCGGCGGCAACCGCATAGAGGAAGGCATCGCTCGTCGTGCGATGGCGCGAGAGGGCGAGGGTGAGGCCGGCCACGAAACTGTCTCCCGCCCCCACGGTGCTCTTGACCTCGACCTCGGGCGCGAAGGCTCTCTGAACTCCTTCCTTGTGCACGAGCAGAGCTCCGTCAGGGCCGAGGGTGAGGGCGACCATCTCGGCGGCTCCACGTTCGACGAGTTCCCGGCAGGCCGCCACTTGCTCATGCGGGTCATCGAGGTCGTAATTGGTTATCTGGCCGAGTTCACGCTGATTGGGCTTCACGAAGTAGACGCCTTGATCAAGGGCTGCTTCGAGTGGAGCCCCGGAGGTGTCGAGGATGAGGCGCGTGTCGTGATCGCGGCAGGCCGAAGCCAGCTGTGCATAGTAGTTCTCCGGAACCCCGCGGGGAAGGCTTCCGCTTGCAACGAGGAAGTCCGTCATAGGTAGGAGCGACTCCACGGCGGCGAGAGACCGGCGCCACTCCACCTCACGCGTCTCGGGGCCGGGGAAGACAAAGCGGAACTCCCGGCCGGTCCTCTCTTCATGCACGGAAAGGCTCTCTCGCGTCAGTTCTTCGGTGAAGACGGCGTGATCGATTATTCCCTGAGCCTGGAGGAGTTCGCGAAGCAGATGCCCGGCCGTTCCGCCCGCGGGAAAGACGGCGACGGCCACACCTCCCAGTTGGCGCATGGCCCGGGCCACGTTGATGCCTCCGCCTCCCGGCTCACGTGCGGGGGCGGCACAGCGCAGCTTGCGGGTATGCTCCACTGCGTCGACCCTGGTGGAGAGATCCACGCTCGGATTCATGGTGAGAGTGACAACGGTCTTGGGCTTGGGCATGCTGGCCTTCTCTCCCGTCCTTCGTTCTTCCTGGGCACCGGGTGCTCAGTATACGGTTCGATTCCGGGTGCCTTCCATTCTCTTGCCCGCGGGGAGGAGTGGACAAACAAGGTGGGTTTAGGCGAGGCCGCTCGGGGATACGTAGTGGTAGCCGTCGGCGCGATCGGAGCCGGCGGGACGGCCCCAACGGGAGAAGGGTGAAACCATCATGCAAAAGTACATCTGTACGCTCTGTGACTACATCTATGATCCTGAGTTGGGCGATGACACCCAAGGCGTTGCTCCGGGTACGGCTTTCGAGGACCTGCCCGAGGATTGGGTGTGCCCCGACTGTGGTGCGGACAAAGAGGATTTCGAGCCGTACGAAGACTAGTCAAACACCCCTTGCGGGTGGTGTGAATGCGCCCTTCGGGTGGCACGTGGCGGGTCGGGGCCGGGGCGTACGGAGTGGAGAGGGCCTTTCTCGATGTCGACGGCCGGGTCCGTACCGCCTCGGCCGACTCACTTGCGTCTGTGTTGAGACTTCTGGGGCGGCCAGGGGAGCGCTCGCTTCCGGAATACGTGGTTGCCTGGGCGGGCCGGCTGCCCCCGTGCATCCGCACGCGCTACCCCCAAGCTCGCGTAGAGCTTGAGAGTGGGGAGTCAATCCCACTGTGCTCCTCAGAGGCGAAGCCGGGCGGAATCATTATTCTTCCCTTCGGCTACCATTATCTTTGCGTGGATGTCGGCCCCCAGGAAGAGCGGTGTCGCCTCGTGTCCGCCCCCTATCGAACTCACGAACCATACCCTCGAGGCGACCGGCGGGCCTGCGGAGGGGAAGCGGGCGGATGGGGGGTCTTCGCACCCACGTATGCCTTGACCGGCCCGCACGATCGAGGGGTGGGGACTCTGGGTGAGCTGGCGAGCTTGGGGTCGTGGGTGGCGGAGAGGGGGGGCTGCTTCGTGGCCACCACGCCTCTCTTGGCCGCCTTCCTCGAGGAGCCATTCGAGCCCTCTCCGTACCTTCCGGTGACGCGGCTCTTCTGGAATGAGCTATATGCCGATCTGCCCCCGTCGGCCGCATCCGTCCCGAATACGGGTGACCGGGTGGACTACCGGCAGGCTTTCAAGACGGCGAGGGAGGCGGCGCGCCGGGGTGCTGCTTGTTTCTTCTCGAGCGGGTCGCCGGAAGAGAGGGCGAGATTGGCCGCGTACGTGGAGGAGAAGCCGGAAGTGCTCGACTATGCGCACTTCCGGGCGCGGGTGGACCGAGAGGGATGTGATTGGCGCCGGTGGCGGGGTGAGGGAGTCGCCCATGCCGAACAGGCCGGTACGGCGGCACGCCTGAAAGCAGTGAGATCCATGCTGGCAGAGCCGTCGGCGGCGACGGAGAAGGGTGATGTGGACGAGTGTGAACAGGTGTACCTGTGGTGGCAATGGGTCACAGACAGCCACCTCCATGCACTCGGTTCTCGCGAAGACTTCTCTCTTAGCCTCGACTTCCCCTTGGGCGTCCATCCCGGAGGCTTCGACACGTGGCGTCACCCGGAGTGCTTCGTGGGAGGAGCCTCGGTGGGCGCACCTCCGGATACGTTCTTCCGTGAGGGGCAGGACTGGGCGACTCCCCCGCTTCACCCGGGCGCTTTGGCCGGTGCGGGTCTCGACTACCTGGCCGGCTGCTTGCGCACCCACATGCGGGTTGCGGGAAAGCTGCGCATCGACCACGTGATGGGGCTCCACCGTCAGTACTGGATACCGGATGGGGCACCGGCGACCCAGGGAGTCTACGTCAACTATCCGGCCGATCTGCTGTATGCGGTCGTGGCCCTGGAGTCGATGCGGGCGGGTTGCGTGGTGGTGGGAGAGGATCTGGGCACGGTGCCTCCGCTGGTGCGGCCGGCCATGAGGCGCCACGGAGTGCGGCGCACCTTCGTGCTGCAGCTTGAGGTGCCGGCCCCCGCCTTGCGCAGGAGCCTGGCGGCGGCCTCCATCGCCCTCCCCGCCCCCGCGGAGGCCCCCACTCTGCGTACCGGCCCCGGCCGAGTCGAGGCCGGGGATCCCCGCCCGTCTCCTGACCTTCCCCGTCCACCGAAGCTCGCAACAGCGATGCTCAACACGCACGATCTACCCCCGTTTGCGGCATACATGCGCGGAGATGGCGGGGATGATGTGCACGCGGGAGCCGAAGCTTCACTCTTCGCACAACTGAGAGCGGCCCTCCTGTACTTGGCCGGGAGCGAGGCGGAGGATGTTCAGATCAACCTCGAGGATCTGTGGCTGGAGACCGACCCTCAGAACACGCCGGGGCGGACCGATGCTGGTCTCAACTGGCAAAGACGCGTGAGGCTCTCCCTCGACGAGCTGGCCGCCGCCGACGGCATCCGCCGTCTTCTGGGCGAAGTGAGCCGGGCGAGGGCGAGTGACAGTGGGTAGCGGGTGAAGAGCGGAGACCCGGCTTTCAATCGCCGGGCCGCGTCGTCCCCCTCGTTTGCCACTTCCTCACTGCGTCCCACACCACCTCGGGGTTGGTGAACTGCGGTTGCCACACCCACCAGTCGGCTTCGTCCTTGTGGCGCAGATGGCGGGGAAGCCGCAGGGCGATACTGGCGGAAGGGGCATCCCAGGGAATTGGCTCCATGCCGGAGCCGACGCTGTTCATGGAGACCCGCAGGGCGACGGCTTCGTCCGCCGATACCTGGGCCATTCTGATGCGATTCGGGGTTACCGTCGCCCTGATGATCCGCGAGGCCGTGAGGAGGCACACGTCCACCGCGTACTCCGCCGGGGCGTCTGGGGCCCGGGTGACTGCGGCAGAAGGGTGGCCGGGAGACTCCTTGGTGTAGTGGGTGACCTCATCGTCGGGGCCTGCGGGTGAAGCCGGACGATCGGCGTAGGCCAGAAGCGTTTCGTCACCTCCCACAATCGACGAAAGGGCGGCGGTGACAGTGGCGACGGCCGATTCCTGGAGGTCGCCGAGACTGCCGAGTGACGAGAAGCGTCTCACCATGTCTGCGCCAGCGAGGGCATTCAGTGAAGTGTTGTTGTCGTCCATTGGTCTCGACCTCCTTGTGCCCTTACGCGAGATTGCCCGGCCCCTGAGATTGCTCTTTGCCGGTGCTTGTGCCCACTTCAGTCTTTGCGGCAAACTTGATATGCGCATGTGGTCAAGCGGACAGCGGAAGGTGGGGAGGCGTCATGGACAAGGTCACATTCGGCGCGCGAGCGTTTCTTTATCCCCTCCCGGTGATCGTGGTGGGCACCATGATCTCCGGCAGGGCCAACTTCATGACGTGCGCCTTCTGCGGGATCGCGCAGATGAGGACTCCCATGCTCATGATCACCCTGGGCAAGCGGCACCATACGAACACCGGCATCAAGGATGCGCGCTGTTTCAGCGCCAACATCCCCCGACGGGACATGGTCGAGGTGGTCGACTACTGCGGTATCGTGAGCGGTCGGGAAGTGGACAAGTCCCGCTTCTTCACCGTGAAGCGGGGCAGCACGGGTGCACCCCTGGCCGACGAGTGCCCCGTGAACATCGAATGCCGGCTGGTGGACGTACTCGACTACGAGGGCACCAACGAGATCTTCCTGGGAGAGATTGTGGAGGTACACGTGTCCGCCGACTCCCTGGACGAGCAGGGGCGTCCCGACTTGGCCAAGATCGACCCTCTCCTCTTCACCATGCCGGACAATCGCTACTGGTCGGTGGGGGAAGTGGTCGCCAAGGCCTGGAACGTGGGCAAGGGAATCGATCCCACAGCGAAGACTCCCTCCTGGGTGAACGAGGTCTAGCCCGGCCGAACCCGGCCCGGGACTCAGAGTGAAGTCTGTGTCCTGCGATGCATCCGCCCCTAACGTAACGGTGTCAGTGTGGCGCTCCCGTTCCAGTCACCGGCGGCCACCTGAGCCGTGACGACGTCTTCCGCCGGGCCGAGATCGAGTTCGGTGAAGGATTCGCCTATCCATTCCTGGATACTGTCATTGAACCTGGATCTCAGATCTTCTTCGACCTCCGCCGAAGAATATGACTGGGCGTCTACCGAGAGTCCTCCAATCGAGGGTTCGATGATGAGGAGCCGCCCCAGCTCGGTGAAGTCGCCCATTCCGGCTATGGCTACGTCGAGGGTACCGTTGGCTACGATGGATCCGGATACGACGTCGGCCTTCCACGTGGTCATATCGACGTCCCACGTGCCTCTGCCCGTGCCGGTGAGGGTGCCGTCGGGATTCAACTGCACCTCGGCGGTCCATGCGACCGAAAGGCGGTGCTGGTTGGCCTCATCATGCCGGGTCATCTCCACCGTGAGCTCCCACATGGTCAGTTCCCGATCCTCATCGGCTTCTCCGCTGGTGCCGGGCGGCCGAACAAAGGTCTCTCCGGTGTTGATGTCGACCAGAATGATCTGCTCGATCACCACTGTGGTCTGCTGTACCACCACGATCACCGTGGGGTCGAAGTCGGGCCAGCGCGGACCTGTGTAGCGGGGCGTGGTGGGCACAGGCCGGGGCGGAGCGAGGGGATTACCGCACTCGCAGCGCACCCGGGGCACCCCATAGGCGTCGACGAGCACCATCTGGCCGGCTTGCAGCACCGACTGGCGGGGCGTGGGGCGGCCATCGCGGTACCCGTGGTTGGTCACGCGGGTGTCACGCGTGAGCATGACCGGGGTGAGCTCGGCGAAGTAGTCCCGTAGCTGGCTCGGCTGCACCTTGGTGCCACCGCTCCAGCGCAGAGTCGGATCGTTGTTGAGAGCCTCGCAGAAGGCGGCCGCCTTGTCCGGGTTCTGCTCCAGAAAGCGCAGCTGACCCTCTTTGTCGGCCAATTGCCTGCTCTTGGAGCCGCCGTACAGGGCCGGGGTGTCTCCGGTGTAGGAGATCACCGCTTGGCCCTGTTGCAGGGTCGGAGTGGGCGTGGGCGGTGGGGGGAGAAGGGTGGAGGAGGTGGGGACGGCCAGCTTGGGGGCAGGCACTACCGGTACGAAGGTCTCTCCGGCAAAAGAATCGGGACCCGCGCTCCCCACCGGCTCGAGAAGGATTTCTCCTTGCCCCTGTACGAAGGGGGGCTCGGTGGAGGTCGAGGTGGTGGGGAGGACTCCGGCGCTGGGAGTGCGTCCGCAACCTGCTGCCAGCACAACGACGGTAAGGAGGATGGCCAGGAAGGAGGGCAAAGAAAGAGAGGCAGCACATCTTCCGACGGCGGGTGCGAGATATCCGCCGATCTCCGGTCGGCGCGGGACAGGACCCGGGATCCTCATGACTCACCTCCGCGGCAGGCAGGCTCAATATGGCCAGAGTAGTATGAAGCGGTGAGGCGCACAAGAAGATCATGCACGCCGGCCGAGCCTTCAGCCCGTCCGCGCCTGCCGGACTCGCCCGAGGGACTCAGTCCGACATCGAGGCGACGAACGCGAGTGAGGCCGAGTTCATGCAGTAGCGTAGGCCGGTGGGAGGAGGCCCGTCCTCGAATACGTGGCCCAGATGGCTGCCGCAGCGCGCACAGGTGACCTCGGTGCGAACCATGCCGAAGGAGCGATCCTCGTGTGTCTCGACCACCTCCGGACTGAGCGGTTGGAGGAAGCTCGGCCACCCCGATCCTGAGTGGAACTTGGCTTTGGAGCTGAAGAGCGGTAGCTCGCAGGCGAAGCAATGGTATGTCCCCGGCTCCCAATGCTCGTCGTACTCGTTGTAGAAGGCCGGTTCGGTGCCCTTCTCCCTGAGCACGTGGTATCTGTCGGCTGGCAGCAGGCGCCGCCACTCGTCTTCGCCGCGAATGAGCTTCTCGACCATGGTGACCTCCGCAGATGGGTCGGGACGCAGATGGGTTCATGCGTTCTCTCTGCCTTCCCCCGTGGGGCTTCATCCAAACGAGGAGGGCGGGACGGCGCCTTCTGTGCTCATGGTGTTGAGGGATGGGGCGGGGGGGGGGGGGGGGCGCCCCCCCCCCCCCCCCGCCCCACACAGACACGGCCGGCAGGACCATCTCTTGCTCCGCCCCCGTCTTCCCTCCCCGCGAGAGCCGATTGCGCCCCGTGCCTGAACGCGGCTCGTGATCAGACGAGGTATCTCTTCAAGAAGGCTGTTTCGGCCTCGAGCGCCTGCGAGAGGAAGGGCTCGGCGTGGTAGATCTCCAAGTGGGTGCAGGGGATGGAGAATATCTCCTTGGGCTCTCCCATGGTGGCAATGAATCTGTGGGCGAGGTCGACTGGTACCATTTCATCCTTTTCGCACAGCACGACGAGGATGGGAGTCGGCGAGACGAGGGTGCGGGCCAACGAGAGGTCTCCTTCCATCATCTTCTCGAGGGTCTCCATGGTGGTACGGTTGGTCCAGCCGGGGCAGACGGTGGACTGCAGACCCGTGAAGAACTCGTATGCTCCCTCCATCTGGACGGCGCAGGGTTGTCCGGGCGGGGACACGAAGGGGATGTAGGTGGCCTCTTCGCCGGTCTCGTAACGACGAATGCGATCGGCCAGCAACATTGCTTTGTAGCCCTCCATCACCTCGCGGCCCATGAGGGCGGTGAAGGCGTCGAGCGAGCCCAGGGTGCCGTTGGCTTGGCAGATGACGGCCTTGACCCGTTGATCGAAGGCAGCCACTTGAATCACGTGGGTGCCCGAGTAGGAGGTGCCCCATATGGCTATTCGCTCAGGGTCTACTTCAGGTTGAGTGCCGATCCAGCTTATTGCGTTGCGGTAGTCCTCCTGGTTGTCCCAAGGGAGTTGCTGATCGCGTGGTTCTCCCTCACTCTCGCCGGTGAATCGGTAGTCAAAGGCCAGGGTGACAAACCCGGCGTCTGCAAAAGCTCCCGCGTAGCTGTCGAGGATCATCTCCTTGATGCCCCCAAACCCGTGGCCGAGGATGACTGCGGGGGCCTTCTCTCCCCCCTGGACTCCGTCGGGAACGTAGTACCAGCCTGCACAGCGCAGACCCTTGCTGAGGAACGTGATACTCCGACGTGTGCTCATTGTTCCCTCCTGCGGTCGGATTCATCTCTTGATCGAGCGGGTGAGCTCCCCTTGGCTCGGCCCGGAGCTCCTCCCCGCGGCACGAAACCCCGCCGCTCAAGCTTCCATGGCGCCAACGTCCTCGGGGCTCCGGTGTTTCACCCGCCCGGCATCTCGGCCGAAAGCTCCTCTGCGCTTGTGACCGGGGCGCGGCAGGAGGAGGAGCGGCATACCCAGGCAGCCGCTCCCCCTTCCGGGGGATGTCTTCCTTCGAGAAGCGGGATGGCCCTCGCGCCCTCGTCTTTGCCGCCGTCGACCTCCGTGACTACCGTGTCGGCCGCGCCGGTGGAGGGTTGGCCGACCGTCGTGTCTCTATAGGCCACTACCCGGCCGGGGCGAAAACCTCGTGTGGCGGCCTTGAGGAGTTCACCGGTCGTTCTGCATCCTTTCGGCCCGGCGACCGCAACCTCCACCGGTTCGGCCAGAGTGAATTCCAGGCCGGCCAACCAGCGGCCGAAGGCGGTGGGGTGGAGGGGCAACAGGTCGGTCACCGCGGAGAGGGCTGCCTCAGCTGCCTCAGTGTAGTGGTCGTCTCCCGTGAGGCGAGCGAGCCTGAACAGGACGGTCGCCGCCATTGCGTTGCCGGAGGGTACGGCGTTGTCCTGGAGGTCCCGCGGTCGAACGAGCAGCTCTTCGTGGTCGTCGGCCGTGTCGAAGAAGCCTCCCTGGGGGGCGCGGAAGTGGGTGATGATGGCATTGGCCAGGGAACGGGCGCCGAGAAACCAGCGCTCATCGAAATCGGCTTCGTAGAGTGCAAGTAGGCCTTCCGCCACGCAGGCGTAATCCTCCAGGAAGCCGGGTAGCTGCGCCTGTCCTTTGGCGAAGGAGCGGAGGAGCCGGCCCTCGGGGTTGAGCATGCTCGTGAGCAGGAAGCCCCCATTCATCCTGGCGGCTTGAAGGTAGTCGTCGCGTCCGAATGCCGTGGCGGCCTCCGCGAAGGCGGCGAGTGCCAACCCGTTCCAGGAGGCGAGCACCTTGTAGTCCACGCCGGGGGGTACCCGGCGCTCGCGCGCGGCTCGGAGGGCGCGGCGGGCGGCCGCGAGCCCGGCGGCGAGCGCCGCCTCCGGGATGCCCGCCTCCAGAGCCACCTCAGCCGGCTGACGGGCGACATGAAGTACATTGGTACTCTCGAAGTTGCCGGCGTCGGTGACGCCGTATACAGCGAAGAAGAGTTCCGGGTCGCGTACCTCGGGGGGGACCTCATCACCCAGGTGGTTGCGCAATACCTCCTCCACCTCAGCCTGCGTCCATACGTAGTATCTACCTTCCATGCCTTCGGTATCGGCGTCCTCTGAGCTGAAGAAGCCTCCCGCTGGGTCGCGCATGCGGGTGAGCAGGTAGTCGAGGGTTTCCTCGGCTACTCGGCGGTAGGCGTCCTTCCCCGTGACCTGCCAGGCGTGCACGTACGTCCGGGCCAGCTGGGCGTTGTCGTAGAGCATCTTTTCGAAATGGGGTATCAGCCAGAGTTCGTCGACGGAGTAGCGGTGGAAGCCGCCCCCGAGGTGATCGTAGATGCCGCCTTCAGCCATCATCGTGAGCGTTCGCTCGGCCAGGGCGAGCGCGGCGGTGGCTCCGGTACGCACGTGGTGGGCGAGAAGCGCATCGATGACCATTGCCTGCGGGAACTTGGGCGCGTGGCCCCAGCCGCCGTGTTCCCAATCGAACTGATGGTCGAGTGCGGCGAGCGCCTGAGCCGCCGTGGACGCGTCAGGGAGACCACCCGGAGCGGGTGGTTGCTCCTCCCGGCGGAGGTACTCCACCAACTCATCGGTGGAGCGGCGGAGTACTTCGGGCTGCTCGCGCCAGGCTGTCGCCAGCCGGGTGAGTACGTGCCGGAAGGAGGGCATGCCGTAGCGCGGGGTGGGCGGGAAATAGGTGCCGGCGTAGAAGGGTTCGCCCGCGGGCGTCATCCATACGCTCATGGGCCAACCACCGTGCTGGGTCATGGCTACGACGGCCTGCATGTAGACGGAGTCGACGTCGGGACGTTCCTCGCGGTCGACCTTCACGCATACGTAGTGTTCATTCAGGAGCGCGGCTGTGTCTTCATCCTCGAAGGACTCGTGTGCCATGACGTGGCACCAATGGCAGGCGGCGTAGCCCACGCTGAGGAAGATGGGCTTGTTCTCTTCCCGGGCCGTGCGGAAGGCCTCTTCTCCCCAGGGATACCAATCCACCGGATTGTGCGCGTGCTGGAGGAGGTAGGGACTGATTTCGTGAGCAAGCCTGTTTGCCATAGCCGTCTTAGCATTCCCCGAGCGTGAGATCCCTACACTCTTCTCGCGCAGAAACTCTTGAAGCCTGCAACCGCAGCGAAGGCTTCCGGCTAGAATGGTGGGGTTGAATGCGATGAGTGACAGCGAAGAGAGTATGCCGGGGTCTTCGGGGGGCCCGGATCCCGCCGAGCCGGAGGAGCGCGGAGCCGTTGGCTCGGTGCCCCCGCGGTCGTTCTCGGGTTATGTGGCACTCGTGGCGCGGGGATGTGCCATGGGTTCGGCCGATGTGGTGCCGGGAGTGTCCGGGGGGACCATGGCCTTCATCCTCGGCATCTACGAGGAGCTCATAGCCAACATCCGCATGGTGGTGCGTCCGGCCTTCTGGCGGCCGCTGGTGCGGGGCCACCTGCGGGAGGCGTTCTCCGTTGCCGACGTGCCCTTTTTGGCCGCAGTGCTTGCGGGCATCCTGTTCGCCGTGTTCACCCTGGCCCGCGTGCTCTCGTGGCTGCTGGAGAACCGGCCGGTGCTCGTGTGGAGCTTCTTCTTCGGGCTGGTGCTCGCCTCGGTGGTGGTCGTGGCCCGGAGGGTCTCGCGATGGGACTTTCGGCTGGCTGCTGCCTGTGCAGCAGGCGCCGTGGGCGCCTTCTTCTTGGTGGGAGCCGTGCCTGCTCAGACGCCCGAAGCCTTGTGGTTCATCTTCTTGAGCGGAGTGGTCGCCGTGTGCGCCATGATCCTTCCCGGAATCTCCGGGGCGTTCATCTTGGTGCTGCTCGGCAAGTACGAATACGTGCTGGCCGCCGTCAACGAGCGGAACGTGGCGGTACTCGCGGTGCTCGTCCTCGGGGGACTGGTGGGCATCGTGAGCTTCGCCCAATTGCTCGGCTGGCTCTTTCGTCGTTTTCGCGACCCCACGGTCGCCGTGCTCATCGGCCTTCTCATCGGCAGCCTGCGGAAGATCTGGCCCTGGAAGGAGGTGCCTGCTTTGACACCCGGCGCTTCGGGGGTGCCGCTCCCTGCAGAAGAGGTGAACGTGCTGCCTCCGCTTCTCGTGGATGGAGTCTTCAATGCGGAGATAGTGTGGGCGGTGCTCCTTGCACTCGCCGGGCTTCTGCTCGTGGTGGGCTTGGACCTTGTGGCCCGCCGCAAGGAAGGACGCCCGCCGGCCAAGACAGATCGGCGCTGATATCCCCGTCCACGGGGGCGGGCGTCACCCGCTCCCACCGGAGCACAGGCTAGGTTTCCGGCAGCATCCCCAGGGCGGCGTCGCGAACGGTGGGCCAGGCGAACGAGTGCGGGGCCACGATATCGAAGTGAGCCGCCCCTGGGAGTATGAGCAGGCGGGCGTCGTCGCCCATCTGTGCCGCCGTCGCCACGAACCTGCTCACGTACCCTGCGCTCACCACCTCATCGAGCTGCCCCACGATATGGCGTTGTGAGACACCCAGCGGCAGTAGTTCTCTGGGAGAGGCGAGACGATAGCGCTCCGGTACTTCATCAGGGAGTCCTCCCACGATGTCGCGGCAACCGCTCTCGCACACATTGAGTCGCACGCCCTCGGCGAGGTCGGGTATGGGCGCGAGGGCGAGGACTCCGTGGATCATCAGGGCTCCGGCGGAAGAGAGGACGGCGTCGGCAGGCAGGCGGTGCCGGGCGGCGAGCCACAGGGCCAAGTGGCCTCCGGCGGAGTGCCCTGTGGCGATCACGCGCTCGAGATCGAGCGAGTGATCGGCGGCTATGTCGTGGAGGAGGTCGGCACCGGCGGCTGTATCCTGGAAGATGGCGGGCCATTCTCCCCCGCTCCCCAAGCGGCGATACTCCAGACTGAGAACGGCGAACCCCTCATCCCGGAAGGCAGAGCAGAGGGCACCCATGGGCTCCAGGCCGTACTCGGCCTCCCAGCAGCCGCCGTGGATCATCACCATGACCGGCGTCCGCCCTCCGGCAAGAGACTGCCCTTCCGTGACCGGCGCCTGCTCTACCGAGAGAGGCACCCGCTCCTCCGTGACCGGCGCGTGGCGGCGGGGCAGGTAAAGGTCGGCGAACTGTTGCGGGTCGGGGCCGTACGTGAACCGATGATCGGCCGGCACGCGCGGGAAGGCCAAGTAATCGTCTTCGGTGAGTGGAGTCGAGCTGCTTCTGGGAGGCGTCACGATGTCCTCCCTTCCTCGGGACTTGCCACAGGTGCCACCGCTCCGGGTGCCGGTGGGGTTGCCGGGTGCCGTGGGGTTGCGGGTTCCTGCAGGGCGGTGTCACGTGGGGAAGCCACCTGCGCGGTCGTGTGGCGCAACTCGACGGTGGCACCCTTCTCAACCTCACTCTCATCCTCACCATCATGCCAGAGCCCGAAGAAGCGTTCCAAGAGGCGCCCACGCCAGATGCTGCGAGTGATGAGGGCCCACAGCGCGGTCAAGCCGCCAAGGAGAAGATAGTGGACGAATGGCAAGGGGTAGAGGTCGAAGAGGGTTCGGCCGAGAGGTACGAGGGCGATGAGGGCGAACAGGCCGGTGAGACCCCCGGCGAGAATCGTGGGCCGCCAGTCGCCCCGCAGGCGTGCGCCGCCGGCGAAGAATTCGGTGGGAGGAACGGCGAACGGGAGCAGCAACAGGCTGCAGAGAATGGCGAACGCGGTGGTGGCGGTCTGAGCGACGGGAAGAACCTGGGCGAAGGCCTCGGCGGAGGTGGCCGCCGGGTTGTCGGCCAGGTAGCTGTTCATGCCCGGGTAGAGGTAGCCCACGTAGACGCCGAGGGCCATGAGGCTGAGTACCAGCGTGGCCGGGACGGCGAAGTGGAAGAGCTTGCGGAACAGATGGCCTTGGCCGCCGGTACCCGAGGGTGCCCAATAGGCGAGCGCCACGGCGGGGATGCCGGCCGCCAGGAAGGAGAGAAGTGACGACTGCCGGGGGGCGAAGGGGAAGCCCATCATGCCGGCGGTGGAGGCGATGAGGAGGCTCTTGAACAGTATGCGTACCATGAAGATGCGGAGTATGTCGAGCATGCCGTTCACGATGCGCTGGCCCTCTTTGAAGGCGTAGGGGAGGGCGCCGAAGGAGTCGCCCAGGAGGATCATGTCGGCCACACCGCGGGCGGCCTGCGTGCCGCCCTGCATGGCAATGCCCACGTGGGCCTTCTTGAGTGAGATGACGTCGTTCACGCCGTCGCCGATCATCGCCACGTAGTAGCCCCGGGAGCGTAATGCTTCGACCAGTGCTTCCTTCTGGTCGGGCGTTACCCGACCGAACACCGTGGCCTCCTCGGCGGCGTCGGCCAGGTGGGCCGGTTCCATGGACTCGATCTCCGCTCCGGAGAGCACCTTGAGGTCGGTGGCGAAGCCCGCCTGTTTGGCGAGAGCGGCCACCGTCTGGGGGTTATCGCCGGAGATGACCTTGATCTCGACTCCCGCCGCGCGGAAACCATCGAGCGTCTCCTCTACCTGCGGGCGCAGTTCGTCGCTCAGACACACGACCCCACCAGGACGAAGGTCTGAGGGAGGTACGATGTCGCCGGTCTCGTCGTGGAGGGGAGCGGGCTCCGGAGCGTAGGCGAACATGAGCACCCGGTACCCGTGGGAGGCCCACTCAGGGGCCTTTGTGCCCGTGGATGCGTTGGGTGCCAGCAGAGGGACGACAGTTTCGGGGGCACCGAGCACAAAGGTGCCTTGCCGCTCAGGCCCGGCGAATGACACGGCGCCCCACTTACGGGCCGATGAGAACAGTATCTCGTCTTCCACCGTCCGCTCGCGGCCGCCGAAGGCCTCGCTCAGAGCTTCGCTCGTGCGATTCTTGCTGCCTGAGTTCACGGCGTAGTCGGCGAGAGCCTGCGTGAGCTCCTCTTCGGGAAGCTCAAGTGGCTCGAGGTCGTGGAAGCGGATGTTGTTGGAGGTGAGCGTGCCGGTCTTGTCGGTGCAGAGCACATCGACATTGCTGAGCGACTCCACCGAATTCGCCTGCTGGATGAGGGCGCCCTTGCCGGCCATGCGCACCGCCCCCAGCGCGTAGGCCACGGCGATGGAGAGGATGAGACCGTTGGGTATGAGCCCCACGATGACCGTCGACATCCGCACCCCCTCCACGAAGGGGATGTTGTCGACCAGGGACTTCACGATCACCAGGATCTCAAAGTACACGACGACGAGCAGGAGTGACCGCACCACCAGATGGACGCGTCGTTGCAGAGGGGTGAGTACCCGGCGGAAGGCCTGGGCACCGGCCGTGATACGGTTGGCGAAGCTTTCCACGCCCACCTTTTCGGCCAGGTAGTGGCCGCTCCCGTTCACTACGAACGAGCCCGACAACAGCATGTCGCCGGGCTCCTTGCGCACGAGGTCGGACTCACCGGTCAGGAGCGATTCGTCCATCTCCATGAAGCCTTCGCCCAGCATGGGTCCGTCTACCACGATCTGGTCGCCGGAATGTGCGAAGAGGGTGTCGCCCTGTACGATGTCGCTGGGATCGATCTCTTGCTCTCGCCCCTCCCGCACCACCGTGGCCTTGGGCCGGGTAAGGATGGCGATGCGGTCAAGCGTGCGCTTCGCCCGTGTCTCCTGCACCACGCCGACGATGGAGTTTGCCACCACTACTCCCACGGAGATGAGGGCGTCGAGGTAGCGGCCCAGTGCGACGAGAGTAATGCCCAGGGCGAACAGGACGTTGTTGATGAAATTGAAGACGTTGTCGAGGAGGATGCGCCCGTAGGAGCGGCTTGTCTTGAGCGGCGAGTGGTTGCCGAGACCCGCGGCCCGGCGTTGCACCACCTCGGCTTCGGTGAGGCCGTGCAGTGGAGACCCCGGTGGGCGGACGGGGACATCCGTCTCGCCGGTGGGTGTTGGTGCGGCTGGCTCTGTTGATGTCATACTTGAATGATTATCCCTGAAACCGGGGCGTGTGTCCGGAAACATTGCGCCTGTCTCCTTGGTGAGGTGAATATGGCTCGTAAGAGAAATCAGGAGTCTCTCGGCCTGCCGTCGTACGCGGAGCTCAATCGCGCCTCCTGGAACAGGGACAGTGATGGGTATCAGGGGAGGAACGGTCCCTTTCTCGACGTGCATGGGGGGTTGGCCTGGGGGGTGTGGCAGATCCCGGAGGCTGAGCTCCAGGTTCTTGGCGATGTTCACGGCCGGGATGTCTTGGAGTTGGGATGTGGAGCCGCCCAGTGGTCGATCGCCCTGGCCCGTCTCGGTGCCCGCCCAGTGGGACTCGATCTTTCCGAGCGCCAACTCGAGCATGCCCGCAAGGCGGTCAAGGCAGCCGGCTTCTCCTTCCCGCTCGTCCACGTGAGTGCCGAGAGGCTGCCGTTCGAGGACGAGAGCTTCGACCTCGTCTTCTGTGACTGGGGCGGCATGAGCTTCGCCGACCCGCACCTGACAGTTCCTGAGGCCGCGCGGGTGCTCCGACCGGGGGGAGTGTTCGTCTTCAACGGTGACACCCCCATATGCTGGCTCTGTACCGGCGACGAGGAGGAGATGCCCGGCCCGGTGTTGGTGCGCGACTACTTCGGCATGCACGAGGCTTCCGACGGGGAGTATGTGAACTTCATGCTTCCGTACGGTGATTGGATACGGCTCTTTCGCCGTTCTGGTTTCATCGTTGAGGATCTCATCGAGATACGTGCCCCCGAAGACGCGAAGAGCACCTACATCGATTCAAAGGACCGGGAGTGGTTCCGCCGCTGGCCCGGCGAGCAGTTGTGGAAGTTGCGTAAGTGCACACCGGCCCCCCGGTAAGAGCGAGGTCGTGTGGGGCGGAGTTATGCTATAAGCCATGGGGAGGCAGGCATGGAGAGGATTGGTGCGCCTGTGAGGCGGGGATAGCCGGGGGAAAGGCGTACTCTCGAGGTAGCCGGCCGCCCGCTGCGGGAGACGCAGCCGTGGTAGGGCGGCGTTGGTACGGACGGAAAGGGGATGGGGTGTGGTGATGCGCTGGTTCTGGCGGGTGCTGGTGGTGCTCGGTTTCGCGGGGGGTGTGGTTCTCGTGTACGCCTTGGTGATTCGAGGGCTCCTCGGCATAGTGGCACCCGAGCCCGAGGTTCCCGTCTTCACCGATGTGCCTCCGGAGCACCCCTACCACGAGACCGTTGAGAAGGTGGTCCTGCTGGGCATCATGAGCGGGATGACAGAGTCAGCCTTCGGCCCCGAAGAGGCCGTGACCCGGGGCGAGATGGCCGAGGTCATCGTCAAGACGATGAAGTGGTCACTCACCGAGGCGGGCCAAGCCGAGTTCGCCGACGTGGAGAGGGAGCCGGGAGCCGATCGCGCCGACTACGTAGGCGTCGTCAATGCGAAGGGCATCATGACCGGAACCACCGACTCGCCTCCCCGGTTCCTCCCTGACGAGGAGGTGACACTCGGGCAGCTGGTGGTGATCGCGGTGCGTGCCGGAGGGGAAGAACTATCGAGCCCGAGCGGCAGCGACCCCGGTGTGGAGGCGGTGAGGGCTACCCGGGTGGTCAAGGACGCCCTCTACGTGGCCCTCGCCAATGGGTTGCTCGACCAGACGGGTATCGACCTGGCCGCCGCCGACATGGGTGCACCGGTGCTTCGCGAACAGGTGGCACAGATGATGCTGAACCTGCGCGGAGCTCTCGGCTGGTAGCGGCGGGGGCGCTTGGCTTGTGGCGGGCGGGTTGTCGATATCCGGTGGTTGTGATTCTTCCGGCAGACGAAAAAGGTGTCGTTCTGCATGGTTGTTGTCTGCAGACCCGTAAGTGAGGCCGGTGCTCGGCGGGATTAGTGGGTTTGGCCATGCATTAGTGGTGCGGGTGTGCTACCATGGGCCGCGTTCGTGTATCCACGTCAAGAAAGAGGCAGAGGGCTCGGCCCCTAGGGGCGTGTAGCCCAAGGCAATTCGCGAGACCGTCACAACTGAATCAGTGGAAGGCAAGTACCCGCCTCCCTTCTGACCCCTCCGCGCTGTAGGCCTTCGGCGGTTGTCGCCTCCGAAGCGTCACACAAGAGGCGCCATCCAACCTCAGGCCGGTCGATTCCGGCTCATCCTTTCCCAGAGGGCCTACCTGCGTGTGTCATCGCCGAATGGCGTGCGACTCGGGTCGATCTCTCCTTGCGAAGCAGGCCAAGAGCCCTGCCCTGCCGCAGCCTGCTCTGCCTCCGAAACCCATTGGGCCATATTGTGGAGGTGTATGTGTGAAGCGTACGTGCATGGCAGTGGTGGTAACGATTGTCTTGGCCGTCCTTGTGGTGCCGCTCACGGCCGTTCCGGCTTCGGCCTCGGGGATGAGCACGGCGGAATTCCTGGACCGGGAGTTCTTCAAGCCCAGGCAAAGCCCTATCAGTGGAGCCATGGTTGTCAACGGGTGGCGCTGGTACGGCATCGACGTGCTTCCCCAGCTGGTGATCCTTGCTGCCGAGACCTCGCTCGGGCACCCGAGACTGGGCGGGCAACTCGTGTGGGAGAACAACTTCGGTTGCATGCGCTACCACGGGGCGGACACCCGTTGGGGTGAGTTGTCACATGGCCGGGTGTGGGTCGCCGGTAAGGACTGGTACCGGTTCCCGTCTGCCGACGTGGGAATGATGGCTTTCGGGCGGTACCTCAAGGTGGGCCGGGACGGCCACTACCTGAAGGTACTCTCCGGACCTCCATACGACTGGCGCGGCTTCGCCGCCGTGTACTATGGCCGCAACGTTCCCGGGTACGAGGCCTACGTGTCCCGGCTTCAGGGCTTCGAAGCGGACTACCGAGCTCGTGCTGCTGCAGCCGGTTTCGTCTGGTAGCAAAGGGCCGGAAGAGAAGCTTGGGCTTCTCAGAACGGAGGGAGACGGAGTCACAACCAGGTCCACTTCAGGGTATCCTTATGGAGG
>Ga0334883_1000266_pt1 | contig 99779 bp, 95 predicted proteins | sample GraSluR1_MG_6_FD_207230 | JGI IMG/M metagenome (GOLD analysis project Ga0334883, IMG submission 207230) | Sludge microbial communities from methane-producing bioreactor in Wageningen University, Netherlands - Granular Sludge_09_05-R1 | ecosystem: Engineered > Bioreactor > Anaerobic >... | reverse complement strand
AACTGAATAATTCCTCTAGCATTTCCCGTAATGCGTGTCCGCTTCCCGGATAGAACTGGCCTGCAACGGCTGGTGGTCTGTCACTCATTTCTGTTTATAGGTTTCAAAAGCTTTTTTTAACTCTGTCCAGCATTCGATCAACCCGTCGACCATGACCTTAGTATGGCCCAGAACGGGCATAAAGTTCGTGTCCCCGGTCCAACGCGGTACAATATGCTGATGAATATGTTCGGCTATTCCCGCGCCGGCAGGTTCTCCGAGATTGTAACCGACATTAAAACCGTTTGGATACAGCACATGTTTCAGTATATCAAGGGTCATAGCCGTCACATCCGCCATTTCATGACGCTCTTCTTTGCTCAATGCCGAATATTCACTGATATGACGATAAGGTACGATCATCAGGTGTCCGTTGTTGTAGGGGTAAAGGTTCATAATGACAAAAACATGTTCACCGCGATACAGGATCAGATTTTCTTTATCATTCTCCTGATCGGGTTTTATGCAGAAGATACATGAACCGGGTTCCGACGGTTTGGGTGCGCGGATATACTCCATCCGCCAGGGCGCCCAGGCGATTTTTAACGAACGGTCATTTTTATTTTTCATGGGCGGGTCTCTTTATTTTTTTAAATGTATAACTTTTTTTACAAACTATCAACAGATAACAGGGACAATGATAATGCCGGATTTTTTTTATACCTATAGTGCTTGCATATATTTTATGATGTAAAAAGAAAAACCCTGCATTCGGCAGGGTTTTATCTTATCATGAGATTTGTAATCATGCAGTCAGAATATCAACCGTTTTACGTCCGCGTTTCGTTGCGAACGTTACGGTGCCGTCGGCTGTAGCGTAGATGGTGTCATCCCCGCCGATGCCGGCATTATTTCCGGGATAGATCTTTGTTCCACGCTGGCGGACAATGATCGTGCCTGCGGTTACAAACTGGCCGCCGTAACGTTTAACACCGAGATATTTCGGGTTACTGTCACGACCGTTATTGGTACTTCCTTGACCTTTCTTGTGTGCCATAACTATTCCTTTTCAGGCTTTGCCGCCGCTTCGGTCTTTTTCGGAGCGGCCGCCTTTGTACTTGTTGTTTTTTTAACTGTTTCCGCTTTTGCAGCTTTTGCTCCGCCGGTCACGATGGATTCGACACGGATCTTGGTATAACCCTGACGATGTCCGCGTTTGACCTTATAATCCTTGCGGCGTTTTTTCTTAAAAACGATGACCTTCCTGTCACGGCCGTGTTCCAATACAACAGCAGATACCTTTACATCCTTTACAAAGGGTGTACCGATCTTTACATCACCGTCGTTATCAAGCAACATAACATTCGGAAAATCTAATTTATCATTTACTTCGGCATTCTGTACGGGAACGTTCAGAACATTCCCTTCTGCCAGTTTAAATTGTTTCCCACTGATCTCAGCAATAACGTACATTCTATTTTTCCTCCAGAATCACAAACAGCCGATGAATATATTTATTAAAACGCTTCCAGTCAAGGGATATATCGTTTTTATTCATGATTTTTTCGGGGATACCGGCGTACCGCAATATCCGCATAAAAAAAAGGGCGCGGAATGGATCCGCACCCAATACGGAATTGGAATTAGCTATTCACCGATGACCTTCACCAATACTCTTTTAGGTCTTTTCCCGTCAAATTCGCCGTAAAAGATCTGCTCCCAGGGACCCAGATCGAGCTGACCGCCGGTAACGGCAATGACCACCTCCCGGCCCATGATCTGGCGCTTGTGATGCGCGTCCCCGTTATCCTCGCCCGTGCGATTGTGTTTATAACGCTGTGGCGACGGATCGAAGGGGGCAAGCGCTTCGAGCCATTTCTTATAATCTTCATGGAGACCCGGCTCATCATCATTGATAAAGACCGATGCCGTAATATGCATTGCATTCACGAGGCAAAGTCCTTCCTTGATATCGGAGCGACGTATAACAGCATCGACCTGATGGCTTATATTGATAAAGTCCATGCGCGCAGGAACCGTGAATGTTAGATATTCAGTACATGATTTCATGCAGTGTTCTCAAAATACCGTTTATTTTTTTGTGGCTTCCAGAACCTTCGTGATCGCCGCGACGGTGCTGCCGATGTCGGTCAGATTCCCCGGCAGGATCATGGTATTGTTCTCTTTGGCCAGTTTGCCGAATTCGGTGAGATATTGCTCGGCAATACGGAGGTTGACCGCCTCGGCGCCGCCTTTTTCGTTGATCACTTTGGCAATTTCTTTGAGTCCCAGGGCGGTTGCGACCGCAACTTTTTCGATCTCGGCGGCACGACCTTCGGCCTCATTGATGCGTTTCTGCTTTTCCCCCTCGGAACGCTGGATCAGTTCCTGCTTATCACCTTCCGAACGATTGATCTTAGCCTGCTTGTCTCCCTCGGACTCGGCGATCAGAGCGCGTTTTTCACGTTCCGCCCGCATTTGTTTTTCCATTGCATCTTTAATGCTCTGCGGCGGTGTGATGTTCTTAACCTCATAACGGGTAACTTTAACACCCCAGGGATCGGATGCCTTGTCGACCGCATCCACAATGGAAACATTGATGGTTTCACGCTCTTCAAAGGTCTTGTCAAGGTCCATGCGTCCGATAATACTACGCATGGTGGTCTGTGCCAGCTGGGAAGACGCGAATTGATAATCATCTATTCCGTAGGAGGACTTGACAGGATCCATAACCTGCAGATAGAGAATACCGTCGACTTCAACGGAAATATTATCCTTGGTAATACAGGTCTGGGACGGTACATCGATCGCCTGTTCCTTAAGGGTATGTTTGTAAGCAACTTTATCGACCAGCGGTACAAGGATGTGAAAACCTGCGGTAAGCGTTTTCTTGTACTTCCCAAGGCGTTCTACAATGAACGCTGATTTTTGCGGTACGACCCGTATATATTTCGCCAAAATGACGAAAGCAAGAATGATGAGACCAATCCAAATAATGGTTGCTATGGTTGAATTCATTTTTAAACTCCTTATTTAACAGGTTTGACTTTTAATTTGATGCTGTCCTTGTCAATGATCGTAACCGACGCCCCCTCGGGAATATCTTCATCGGCAAAGGCATCCCAGGAAACGCCTCTGAAAATGATCTTCCCGGTCCCGTTCGTGATTGCTTTTTCAACGACCGCTTTCCGGCCGATGTAGTCGTCCAGACCCTCGCTCTCGGCTCCTTCCTGATCGCTGAAAAAATGCTTTTTGAGCAGGCGCCGGAGGAGCAGCAGGGAGACTATGGAAAAGACCGTGAAAATCATCAACTGTACCCAGAGGACCATCCCGGGGAATATGGCGACCAAAATGGCCGTGACCCATGCGCCCGCGCCGAAAAAGACCACGATCAGCCCGGGTATCACGAATTCCATGAGCACCATGATCAGTCCGATAATGAACCAAACGAGAATAGGTGAAATTTCCATATATATCTCCTTTTTGCTTATTAAGACGAAAAAAAGCGCGGGTTATTATCACCCGCGCTTTTCATTTGTTCTAAAGGTTTGCTTTGATCGTTTGAATATACTCTTCGATATCCTTTTCACTTAGCTGACCGTCTTTGCGATAGACCAATACTCCGTTTTTATCGAAGACCAGGACACAATATGTATCAGTGGTCAAACCCCATTTATCGACAAATACAAGATTATTGTCTTTAAGGTACAAGGTGTTCGGATGTTTCTTCTGTTTGTTCTTCAGAACCATCGACACGGCAAAACCCGGTAATTTGGTTGCTTTATAATTAATGACCGCAGCCGTCTTCAGTTTATCTCCGGAAATATCTTCTGCTTCCAGAGCTTCCTCGGCAGCAAGGTTCAGATCCGATTCGTCCGGATCAACATAGAAAAGACACCAGACGTAATCTTTAAGTTCGCTGCTGGACCATGCCGTATTGTCCAGTCTGCCGCCGTCTCTTCCGCTCAATTCAAGCTTAACGGGTTTTTCTCCCACGACAATGCCCTGTGCGAAACCCAGTCCGACCAGCGTTACGACAGCAAGCATCAGAATTAGAAACTTCTTCATGTTTTCCTCCTATGAATGGTTATCTTTTAAAAAAATATATGACATTTTTTCGGGTATCCAAATGTTTATTTATGTAATATAAACCTGTTCCTGTTCTTATTAATAATGATAAATTCCTTTTGTTTAAGTTTCCTTTTAAACTATCTTTGCTCTAATGAAAAACACAGGTGAAAATTCACGGGAGATGCTCTTCGAGTCCGCTTCTCCGATCGTCGCCGATCTGCATATCCATTCCACGGCCTCGGACGGCGAGTACTCCCCTTCCGATATTGCTTCCATGCTTTCACATAACGGGATCGCTTTTGCTGCGTTGGCGGACCATGACAGCATCGGCGGTTTCGGGGAATTTGAAACGGCATTCAGCGGTAAGGTTCTGACAGGTGTGGAACTTTCGGTTGATTACCGTAAGACCGGCCTGCATCTGCTTGCCTACGGTTTTGATCCCCGGCACAAGGGACTGAATGCAAGTCTGGAGCATTTTCAGCAGATCCGTTTTGAACGCATTCGGAAAATGTGCGAGCGTCTTGGCGAACTTGGCATGCCCATCCGTCTGGAAGATATCACCAAAAACGGCGATACCGGTACTACGCTGGGACGACCGCATATCGCCCGTGCGCTCATATCCGCCGGATATGTCCGATCGTTCAATATGGCCTTTTTAAAATATATCGGTGACGGGAAACCCGCCTATATCCCCAAACCCCGCCTCCCTTTTGAAGAAGCCATACAAACGATCCATGATGCCGGCGGTATCTGCATTCTTGCGCATCCCGGTCTGTATCATGCTGAAATACCCTTTGCGGAACTCATGAAACTCCCGGTTGACGGTTTCGAGGTCTATCACCCGAATCATTCCAAAACCTTTACGCGCGTCCTGAAAGATCATTGTAATAAACACCGTATCCCGTACAGCGGGGGATCCGATTTCCACGACCTGAGAAAAAATAAATTTAATGTCATCGGGAAATGGGGACTATCAGCAGAAGAATGGGGTCACTTTAAAGAATATTTGAACGCGCATTGCGCACGTCCCGTCAGAGACGATCGGTAGGCAGCGTTTCACCCATGATGGCGCGGATCGTGTAAGAACCGCCCGTATATTGCAGGATCAATGCGGCAATTGACTGCAGGGGTACGCAAATGATCATGCCGATCGGACCCCAGAGCCAGTTCCAGAAAAACAGCGATATAATAATAAACAATGGCGATAACTTTAAGCCCTGTCCAAGATAGCGCGGATCAAGCACATTACCGAAAAAGAACTGACTTGTGATCAACAGCGCCGACATCAGAATAAATTTTGCGTCAAAACCGTACTGAAGAAGATAGATAAGTATCGGGAACAGGGTGGCAATGATCGATCCGATACTGGGTATAAAGTTCAGGAGGAAGGTTATAAGACCGATCAGAATGATAAAATCCAGTCTGAAAAAGGAAGCAATAATCATTGCAAACACACCGGTACCAAAACTGATAACGGTTTTTCTGAATATATAGGTCTGCACTTTCTTTTTGATCTCGGGAATGATCTCAGGCCTGCTCTTGGTCTTGTGATTCAGCATCAAAGCTTCCATGCGCTCTTCCAAATTCTTACGCTCCGCAACGATGAACAGCATGATCAACACCAAAAGAATAAGTGAAACGAGGAAATCGAGAAAGGTCCCCATCGTGGCCGTTATGTACTTCTGCAGTGACATACGGCTTGCCAGCTCATACCAGTTCACTTTCTGCACAAAAAAATACTGCGCGTCTTCCATGGGTATTTTCATTTGCATCATGATATTCTGGAAGGCAAGAACGAACTTCTCCTGATATTTCGGGAACTCACCCATAAAAGATGTAATACTGGCATAAACGATCGTTCCCAGCAAAAAGAGGATGACACTGACGATAATGAGCAGGAAAAGGATGATCACAACATTCGGAAAACCTTTCCGGTTCAGAAAATTGATAAGCGGACTGAATAAAAAGGTAAAGAACACGGCAAGGATCAGAGGGATCAAAATAATGCTAAGTTGCCGCATAAAGAAAATGGCAATGCAGGAACCTGCAAGGATCAGCAGATTCTTCAGATACCGGTTCATTTTGTATTGTTCGTCTAAGCTGTTCATTCCTCACCTGTGTTACTCGCGGAATTTTATCATTTTTACAAATTAAAACAAGGTTATTTTTCAAAATATATCGCCCTGCTTCATACTATTTTTTGATCTGAACGCCGATAGAACGAAAATTTTTCCTTTACGCTTTAACAAAAAATGATTTTTTGTGTTTCATATAATAGATTGACAGAATGTAAATTATTTCGTATTTTACGTTTATGTTTAAAAACAGAGCACCTAAAAAAACATGAGCCTAAAGATATATAACATCTCAAAACGTGTTACACCGTTCACTCCCCCATCAACGGAGGGTGATTTTATTGCGAACACATCAAAAGTCTTTCATGACAATAAGATCGATGTCCGCGTTTTTCTTCCCCGTTACGGCTATATCTCAGAACGAAAATATATACTCCGCGAGGTTATCCGGCTGAAAGACATTTGTGTCACCGCGAATGGCGAAAAATGCGTCTCTTCGGTAAAGTCGGCTTTTATCCCCGATTCACGCGTACAGGTCTATTTCAATATTTATCCGGAACTGTACAAAGAAATAACCAAATCGGTGACCAGCAATTATATCCAACCGAAGAACATGAATGTCTATCATGCTTTTTTGATGTACAGCATGGCGGCAGTCAACACACTCGTACGTCTATACTGGCAACCGGATGTGATCCTGTGTTATAACTGGCATTCCGCGCTGATCCCGATCATGCTGAAAACAGTTTTAAAGGATAATGACTGGTTCAAAAAAACAAAGATCGTTACCGTTATCAGTTCGGATGAGCCTTTCTATGCTTTCCCGAAAGAAGCCATCGATTATTTTCAGCTCGGACTGGAAGACCCGGCTGCCCTTGCCGATCCGGAACAATTACTGGAAACAACCCTTTCTCTGTCCGACGGCATCATTCAGATTGATTCAAAGAAAGAGAACAAGTCGGACGAACTCATGCAAAGTAAAAAAATAAATGCGCTTTTAGGCCGTAAAGCGGAACAATATAAAAAATTTAACATAAACACCTCGAGTGATAACATAGAATTTTGGGGTCCAATTGCAAAAGAACTGTATGAATTTCTCGACAAACTGTAATGACGGCATGAAATCGATCAAACGACGTCAAAGTACCCCTGCTTTGGCTTTTTTTTGTTTCTTATTTTCAGTGATCTTCATCACATCCTGCGGAGACAATATCTTTACCACACCACACGGTAACAGATCGTTGTCTCTGGACACATTATATTATGATCATCAGGAAATGATCTCCGGAATAAAAAATCGTAACATTGACGCATTCGGAAACCAGTTGCTGCAGAACAAGGCGGGGAATCACCGGGATCTTTCTGCCGAGTTCCTGATCAAATTCTCGGATTTCAGGGAACTCGGATATTTACCGGATTCCGTGGAGGCTACGATCAATGCGGCATCCGTCCTTTTTTATGTTGCCGATTTCTGGGGCGACGACAATACCATCGCACTGGATATCAGTATCCTGGACAACGATACATCCTTATATTGGCTGAATACCTCAAAGATCACGGACATATATCCTTCCCTGGAGGGACGGACGACCTATTTCAGCACAGTCCATGTGCCGGCAAGCGCAGATTCCGTATTTATACCCTTTGATCTTAATACCGTAAACGATTGGTACAGCCGTTTTGACTCTCTGTATGTCAATAACGGATTCATGGTCCGTGCTGACGCATCCGGGAGCATGATCGCATTCTATTCCGCCGATTATACCCTTGAGGAAGGGAAAAAACGCCCCCGGTTGGTCCTGGAATGCAGTTTGCATGACACGAACGGTGTCTTTCTGCAGGACAGTACCTTTTATCTGATCTCTAACGGTGATCTTCAATTCACCGAGAGTACGGCAGATGTTCCGGATAGTCTTTTCTATCTGTCACAGGGCAATATTTTCAGAGCCCATCTGATGATGGACAGTCTGCGGAACGACTCACTGCTGGGTCCCACCCATATTTTCAACCGTGCACGCCAGACCTTTGTTATCGACAGGACCCGCAGTTCTGTCGCGGCGGAGGACACGCTGTATCTGACCGCGCGGCTTTTTAAGACCGACTATTGGGAAACGGACAGTATCACCTATATGTACACCGCACAGTCAAATCTCTTCAGCGGTGACGATGATACGATCCGTATCGATATTTCGCAATTGCTTCAATATCTTGTCTCCAATCCGAAATCCATGAATTATGAAGGTATTTTTTATTACCTGAATAATGAGTATTACGGTTTTAACTATCTAACGATCGATCCTGTTCATTCCGAACTGGACATTATCTATACGAAGGTTCGTGATGAATAAAAAGAAATTTACATCGCTTCTCTTTCTCATATTGATGATCTCAGCAGCGCAGGCCGGGATCTTTGAACTTTACGGGATCGGCAGCGTCGGTTTGAATTACAGTGTTTCGGCTCTGGGAAGAGGTAAAAGTTCAACCGCGTATTCGGATACCACGACCGTAAACCTGCAGAATCCCGCGAACCTTGCCTATCTGCGGAATGCCGGACTTGAGATGTCCGTGCAAACGCACCATAACCAGATCATCGGGACAGGTAATACGAACAATTTTACCGGATTCAACTACGGATTGATGAAATTCCCCCTTGCTTCCAAAGGTGCTTTTACCTTTGGGCTGGTCCCACTGACATCTTCCAACGCTTCCTGTAAGATAGAAGATACGGTCAATGGATACAGTGAGACCGCCCGGGCGATCGGCAATATCTATGCCGCATCCTTTGGGATCGGGTATTCCTTTTTCAGGCGCGGACAGCTTGCCATCGGTGCTTCTGCGGATATTCTGATCGGAGGTTATTCCATCAGCAAAGAGATCGACTTTGAAGGAACTCTGGCACCCGTTACCATTGAAAGCGATGAAGGATTCAGCGGAACACAATTCAGCGGTGGAATCAACATTACCCCCTTTAAACAATTATCCATCGGTGCGGCTTATACGATCGTCAACCATTCGTCACGCCGCCAGATCATGCATTACATGTCCAACCCCGCCGCGTATTTCTATTCTCATCTGGATACGGTCGATTATACCGACACACGTGTTTTCCCCAATCAGTTGCGCGTAGGTCTTGCATTGAAACTTGCTCCGCGTTATATTTTGACTGCCGACTGGATGCAGTATCAGTTCAAAACGCTGGGATCGGATTTTTCGTTTAATCCGTTTTACGAGATGGCAACGGTCCGCTCCTATAATCATTACGGTGTCGGATTTGAACGGCGAGGCATATTAAGTGAGTATGTCCCTTATTATCAATCTTTGACATATCGTTTCGGCGTATTTTACGACCAACATTACATGGCGGACTCACAGAACGTACCGGTACAGACCGTCGGAATATCATTGGGACTCGGTTTACCCTTTACCCAATTCCGCAATCGTATCGACGCCGCATTTATTTGCGAGTATAATTCCGGTACCCTATACGAACAATCCGGCATTGACCCTATTCGTGTCAGCGAGTTCGTGTATCATCTGAAGGTGAGTATCAGCATTGCTGAAACATGGTTCAGAACAAGAAGTATAGTCAGATAGGAGAAATATACATATGACGAGAATAAAAAAAACAATTTTACAAGTGATTTTGGGACTGACCCTTATTCTTGGCGTATACAATTGCGTTCCACCACAAACAGAAAGCAACGGAAGCGCGGGAGCTCTGCAGGAACGCAGAGAGGAGACCATTAACCGTGCCCGTTTTTATCTCAGTAACGGCCGGCAGTACATGATCCAGCAAGCCTGGACGGATGCTATTCGTAATTATAAAGAGATCATCAAATTGGGTGTAGCCCGTGAGTTTGTCGATCCTTTGTTCAAAGACCTTGCACAATGTTATATGCGGCTCGGTATGGCCGATTCCGCCGCCTATTACATTGATCAGGGACTCGGATTTACCGCAACGGACAAGCACCTTCTACAATTGGCAGGATATTATAAGGAACGTGCCGATGATTATGAGGGTGCCCGGTATGCCTATCAAAAATATAACGCGCTCTATCTTGACGATGTCGAATATTTAATTAAAGAAGCAAATGCACTCAATGTTCTCGAAAAATATCATGAAGAACTCGATGTATGGGAGCATGTCCTCCAGATCGAACCGGAAAACAATACTGCGATCAATTCCATTATTTCCCTTTTGGGAAGAATGGGACGTGATCCGAAAGAATTTTATCAGCGAGCATGGGAGAACAATCAGGAGAATGCCGCAAAAGCCCTGACCTATATCAATGCCCTATTCAATGATAACGACTTTAATGAAGCGATACGCGTTGCACGGCAAAGCCTGCAGTATAACCCCAACAATGTCAGTATCGTCAGGAAACTCGCTGAATCCTATGAATATAACAATGAGGTTGATAAAGCCCTTGAGGTCCTGGAAGATTATGCCCGAAGGAATCCCCGGGATATCGCCGTTCAGATCAGTGTGACTCTTAAGAACCTTGAATTCGGTAACTACCAAAAAGCCTACGGGATCATCTCCGAGGCCATCAGGACGGCTCCGCAGGACAGGGATGCATATGCCACAAGAGGCCGTGTACTCGAATCACTTGCCGAAACAACAGTCATGGAAAAAGGCCGCATTGACTGCAATGACAGGATCGTTTACCATATGGCCTACGAAGATTATCAAAAATCACGTGAACTCGGTAACTTTAATGCACAATTCCGCATTCGTTACCTCTACGATAATGACCTGACCATTGCGAAAGCAAAAGAACGCTTTCTAATGAGTGATGCCAATAAAGTCAACGAAACTACCTATCGGCCACTGGGAGCAAATTACGCTTGGTTAACACGCACCGTAACCGTCGAATAGTGATCGTCGGATCCGACCATGCCGGATTCGAAGCGAAAATTTTTGTGATCGATTACCTCAAGCGCAATGGATTTGAGGTCATTGACCTTGGTACACACTCCGATAAAAGTGTCGATTATCCCGATTACGGCGTAGCCGTTGCCAAAGCCCTCCGGAACCATGACCGGGCCAGCGGAATTATTCTCTGCGGCACCGGGATCGGTATCAGTATTGCCGCCAATAAAGTCGAAGGTGCGCGCGCGGCACTGTGTACAACCCCTTTCCATGCTGAAATGGCTCGAAAACACAACGATGCCAATATTCTGGCAATGGGCGGCAGGACAACCACACAGCAGGAAATGGAAGCGATCATGGATGTCTGGTTCGCTACCGACTTCGAAGGCGGCCGTCATCAGCAGCGTATCGAAAAAATTCACACGTTAACGAATAAATAGTACAGGATAAAATCAGATGTACCCCAACATGAAACAAGACGACGCAGACGTCTTTCAGGTCATTAAGAAAGAATTACGACGTCAGCAAGACGGACTGGAAATGATCGCATCCGAAAATTTTGTCAGCAAGGCGGTCCTTGAGGCATCCGGAAATATCATGACCAACAAATATGCCGAGGGATATCCGGGGAACCGCTACTACGGTGGCTGCGAACATGTAGATGAGGTTGAGAACATTGCCCGCGAACGGGCAAAAGCGCTCTTTAAGGTCGAATATGCGAATGTACAGCCGCATTCCGGCAGTCAGGCCAATATGGCGGTGTTCTTCACATTGTTAAAACCCGGCGATACCATTCTGGGTATGGACCTTTCTCACGGCGGTCACCTGACACACGGCAGTCCGGTCAATTTCTCGGGAAAATTATATAAGATCGTCAGTTACGGTGTTGACCGTGAAACCGGCCTTATTGATTATAAGGATGTTGCCGAAAAAGCACGCATGTACAAACCCGCTTTGATCATTGCGGGTGCAAGCGCATACTCACGGCATTATGATTTTGCCGCTTTCCGGGCGATCGCGGATGAGGTCGGCGCTTTTCTGATGGCAGATATCGCACATCCCGCCGGATTGATCGCAGCCGGATTGCATCCCTCACCCATCCCCTATTGCGATGTGGTAACGACCACGACCCATAAGACCCTGCGGGGCCCCCGCGGCGGCATGATCCTGATGGGTAAGGATACGGAAAATCCCTTCGGTATCGTTGCCCCAAAATCCGGCCGCACGAAAATGATGTCCGAACTCTATGATGCAACGGTCATGCCCGGCATCCAGGGCGGTCCGCTGATGCACATTATCGCAGCCAAAGCCATCGCCTTCGGTGAGGCCTTGAAACCGGCATTTAAAACATACTGCCAACAGGTCATAAATAACGCCAAAGCATTGGCGGAAGCCCTGATCGATCACAATTTCGATCTTGTATCGGGCGGAACGGACAATCATCTGGTCCTGATCGATCTGCATAACAAGGACATTACGGGTAAAAAAGCGGAAACAGTTCTCGAATCCATTGGTATAACCTGTAACAAGAACATGGTGCCTTACGATGACCGCAGTCCCTTTGTTACCAGCGGTATCCGTCTTGGGACACCTGCATTGACAAGCCGGGGATTCATGGAAAATGATATGCACGTCATTGCGAACATCATCGGACGGGTCATCGCAGCGCCGGAAGATGAGCATGTGCTTGGACAGGCAAGATCTGAGGTGTGTACATTGACCAAAGCGCATCCCCTTTACGAGGATTTGATATTATGAAATGTCCGAATTGCGGATATGAGGAAAGCCGGGTCGTAGATTCACGTCCCCTGACCAAAGATAACGGGATCCGCCGTCGCCGTGAATGCGAAAAGTGCAGGAACCGTTTTACAACCTATGAATATGTCAGTCTCACCACAGCCCTGGTGATCAAATCCAACGGGACACGTGAAGAATTTAACCGTGAAAAGCTTATCCGCAGCATTATGCTGGCCTGTGTCAAACGGCCCGTATCCATGGATACCATCCATTCTCTCGTCAAGGACGTTGAGAATAAGATCCAGGCGGAAGGCTTAGCGGAAATATCCGCTAAGGATATCGGTGAGATCGTCATTGACGCCTTAAGAAACATCGATAAGATCGCCTATATACGCTTTGCATCGGTATATCATGATTTTGAGAATGTGGATGAATTCAAACAGCGTATCCGGGACCTGGAAAGCAATTGAAAAGTCGTTAAAATGTGTATTTTTTGTTTGACTTTATAGTTAATAATGCTAATATTCGTCAGACTGAAAAAAAGAGGTAATATAAAAACATATCCGTTCGTTAAAGATGCTTGACAAATATAGGACTGTTGATGTAGATGATGTCACATCTTATAACGAAAAACCTATGAGCGTTATAAGGTCGCTCATTTTTATTAGGAGAGATGTTTTATGAAAAGAAGCGTATTAAAAGTAGTATCCGTCGCCCTGCTTGCCATGTCTTTTGCCTTTGCTTCCAAAAACACGGGGGCCGTATGGCTCCTTATCGCACCCGGTGCGCGCGCGGAAGGTATGGGTGAAGCACATGTAGCCATTGCAGATGACGCTTATGCCTCTTATTATAACCCGGCAGGTTTGTCTTTCATGCAAAAAGACCAGATCGGTGCCATGTATTCAAAATGGCTGCCAAATCTTGTGAACGACATGCATTACACCTTCCTGACCGGCGGATATAATGTCCCCAATATCGGAACTTTCGGCGGGCATATGATCTATCTCAATCTGGGAGAACAGCAGAGAACCGACGAATACGGCAATCCCCAGGGCACCTTCTTCAGTTACATGATGGCTGTCAACGCCTCCTACTCAACCAAGATCCGGGAAAATTCCGCTATCGGCGTTAATCTGAAATTCGTGCACCAGATGTTAAGTCCGCAAGGAGCCGGCGGCGAACAAAACGCCGGAAAATCCAATCATTTCGGATTCGATATCGGGTATCAGGCACGGAACCTGCTGAATAATTATCTGGATCTCGGTATCGCCATTTCAAATATCGGTCAGAAGATCGCTTTTGTTGATGTGGCACAGGCCGATCCGCAGCCAACTAATCTGAAAGTGGGAATGAATCTGAAGCTCTTGCAGCAAGAGCACAATAAACTGTCTGTTGTGTTCGACATCAATAAAATACTTGTCGGAAGCCACGCTTCCATGGATGCCAACGGCAACTTTATCATTGAATCCGGAAATCCTTTGAATACTTCTTTCGGCGAAGAAGCCTATACCGATCACTGGCTGCTCGGAATGTTCACTTCCTTTACCGATAAATGGTTCTATCGCGGTGATATCGACTACAGCAGCGACAACATCATCGGAGGATGGGACGAGAACGGAACTAAAAAGGGGTGGCACAATTCTCAGGGACATTACATCGATTTTGTCCGTCCCGAGACGGGCGAAGCCTACTGGGTCAATACCGTAACCCATGAGATCCTTGACGGACCCGGAGAATACAATGCCAGCGGTCAGCATGTCGGCTGGGGTGAATTCGGCCATAATGCCGGACAGTTCTCCGACCCCACTCCCGAAGTCGGCTCTCAGGCGACGGGTTCCTTCCGTAACCAACTGAACGAACTGATCCTCAATACCGGAATAGAGTATGTTTACAATAATATGTTCTCGCTGCGTGCCGGTTTTATCTATGACCGTGAAGGGGATGTTATGAATCCGACGATCGGATTCGGGTTTATTTATCGCGGCCTCGGTTTTGACTTCTCCTATACCAGCGGAAAAGAAGGGCATCCGCTCGCAAATACCATGCGATACAGCTTGCGATATGAATTCTAAATAACCCGCTTCCGGAAAGGATCATGAAAAAACATCTTTTATTTATCTGGATACTGATCTGCTTTATTCCGCTGAAAGCCGAATTAAATGTTAAACAAATCATTCCGGGGATGCGTGATTACACCGTTCTGAGGGTTGAATTCCAAACCGATAATGATGCGGGAACAACCGGTAACGGACGCTTCATGATCGATGCATGGACCGGGCACGATACCGTTTATTCGATCGATCCTATCCCGCATGACCGTGCCTACTTCGCATCGCATCTGAAATTCATCGATAATTACTGGAACCGTGTCAGCGAAGGACGCATACGCATCAATACCGACAGTACACGTCTGCTGCCGCCGGGACCCGATCCCTATGTTCTGAATCGCAACATGCGGTACTATACGCACCGGGACAGCCTTGATCATCGTCTTGCCCGTTTTATTTATGAGACCATTCACGCCTCCGTTCAGGCGGAAGAGTTTGTCGCAGCGAACGACGGTGTGATCATCTATCATGCGGGCGTGGGTCAGGATTTCAATATCGATCTCGATCAAACACCTTTCGATGTACCTTCCTTTTACTTCGATTCCAATTATCTTTCGAAATATCTGACGGCAGATCAATACGCATTTCTGACTGCTGCCGGCTGTCATCGCGGTATTGTGCTTCCGGAAACGCAAAACCAAATGAAGATCCATATCGCCCTTAACGGTACCGAAATACTTCTCACGGGGCTGATGCTGGGATTGCCGCCGCATTACAATACCCGGACAGGCCGATCCGGCACCGGGATCTTCGGACTGATGGATCAGGGTTCCAATAACGCCGGCGGTCTCTGTCCCATCCGTCCAAGTGCATATGAACGCTATCTGCTGGGCGTCAGCGAACCACAGATCCTTGACCGAAGTGACTATCACGCGCTGCTTCAAGATGAAATTTATAAGATCCCCATCAGCAGCAACGAATATTTTTTGCTGGAATTCCGTAGGAATACGGGGGTATGGGCCGACTCCCTGAGGTGGAGCCGGAAAGACCTGCATCACTATCTGGATGTACTCCGTGTGATGGACTCCCTCGGCGTGATCGATCATACCATTGAGAACGGCGTGCTGGTCGATATCAGTAATGACGATATGAGTCTGCCGGCTTCCGGTCTGCTGATCTGGCATATTGTTGAACCGGATGTTTTCGGCGATAATCCGAACGGCGGGGACATTCCTTTTCTGAATCTTGTCGAAGCCGACGGTGGAGATGATATCGGGAAGAGCTATCCCCTCTTTGATACGTCCGTGAACAACGGCTGGAAATGGGATATGTGGTTCCGGAATAATCCCGCGTACAGCGATAACAATCCCGGTTTATATCGCATGCAGTTCAATGCGAACAGTTATCCGTCCTCCCACAGTGCGGCCGGCCTGCCTACCGGCATCAATATCCGGGAGTTTTCATTTTTTGCCGATTCGGTGGTCATACGTCTCGAACTTGATCCGCCCGCGACTTACCATTTCCCCGACCTGGTATTCGATGAGATCAGCGAGGCGCTGCCGGGATCGTTTATTTCCGATCGCGCGGCTCTCGCCCGGCGTGACAGCAGTTTGTATATTTTCCATCAGGATCTTCTGCAAAAGATCTATACGCATGATCGCGCTTATCCGCGTCACACATCGGCTTTAATCAGCCTTCCGGACCGTTCCGGTATCCTGCATGTCATTAACGACAGCACATCCGCTGAGATCGCCAAACTACAGTACCTTTCAGCCGATGTACAGCTGTCGCTCATTGAAAAAATATATCTTGATCATGCGGTGGACCTTTCACGTCTGGCCATTCGTGGTGATAGCCTTTTCCTTTCTCCTGTCCTCTCATCGGAAAATCCCTTGTATATACTGGAAACCGGCACATGGACACTTCATGAGATCGCGCAGGATCCGCTTCCGCTTTTCTCCCCTGTGCCCTATACAGAGGATAATACCCTGCAGTTTATTGCCGCATCGGATGCGGTCCTGATGAACGGGGTGCTCGTCACCGCCGGCGAAAACGGTTTCAGCTATGACGGCAACGAAGTCATGGCTCAGGATCATACTATCCGTTCACTTATTCCCATGCATCTGAACGATGACGGACTGTTCGAAGTCCTGGCACTTACGGAATTCAGAGGAAGAAAGACCTTATCCGCATTCACGCATTACGGTTACCTGATGAATGGATTCCCCGTTTACGGTGATTACCGGGACATAAGAGCCTATTATGTTGATGGAACTCCGCATATCCTGACCTATGATCCCAGGGGGATCGTTGATGTTTATGATCCTTCGGCCGATCTTCTCTTCTCCCTCCCCGCCCCCGTGAATGCCGCTTCGTTTTTCATGGAACAGGTCTTATCCGACAGCGCCATGCTCTTTATCGACGGCAGTATCTATTATCTGCGCAGCGATTCGGTGTATTGGGGATACCAGGGAAAAGACGCAGCATATTCAAATGCCCACCGGGCTTTTCCCGGACAGACCATAGCTGTCTCGGAAACCCTTCTTAAAGACGGTCTCATCTATAATTATCCCAATCCCGCCGGAGATCAGTTTACGCGATTCCGTTACTTCGCTAGCGGTGCACGATCCGTGAAGATCCATATCTACCAACTCAGCGGCCGCTTCATTGAGACCCTGAACCACGTTCCGGTCAATAATCAATGGAATGAGGTCATCTGGGATGTTTCCCGTCTCGAGTCCGGCGTTTATCTTGCAAAGATCGAGGTCAGGGGTCAGAACAGAAAAGAGAATTATTTCATCAAACCCGCCATATTAAAGTAAGCATGAAGCGATCATTCAGAATCTTCTTATCATACATCATCCTTATATGCTTCGCTCTGCCGCTTGCCGCGCAGCAGGAACCGCATCACCCCGAACTGGAATGGTACACGCTCGAAAGTCAGCATTTTATCTATCATTATCATCCGGGGACCGAATGGTCGGTCAAAATGGCCATGGAGGTTGCGGAAGCCGTCTATCCTCATGTTACGGGACTCTACGACTGGGAACCCCGGGAAAAAACACATATCATCATCCAGGATACGGATGATTATTCCAACGGAGGCGCTTATTATTTTGACAACAAGATCCTGATCTTTGCCTCTCCGCTCGAATTCGATCTGCGGGGCAACCATCAATGGATGTGGAATGTTCTGACCCATGAATTCGCGCATATCATTTCTTTGGGCGCATCCATGAAATATTCTATTCAGATGCCCATGTTCTATCTGCAATGGCTGGACCGTGAAGTACCTATGAAAGAGAATATCGCACTGGAATACCCCAAGGGCATCGGTTCCCTGCCGGTCGCGAATTCGATCATCCCAATGTGGTGGGCTGAAGGCGTAGCCCAGTATCAATACAAAGGCGCGGATCATGAGGTCTGGGATTCCCATCGCGATATGATCCTGCGGGATGCCGCACTGAACGGACGGCTCATGTCCTGGAGCGATGCAGGGCACTTCGGTCATCCCGGGATCGGGAATGAAATGGTCTACAATACCGGTTATGCCTTCGCGATCTATCTTGCCGACCGTTTCGGAGCATCCGTCCATGCCAATATCGCCCGGGCGGCAAGGAATAAATTGCGCATATCCTTTGATCGTGTGCTTAAAGACGTGACCGGCATTCGTGGCAGAGAACTTTATGGTGACTTTATCGATCATATCAGCGCCGATTATAGAAAATATACGGCCTCTATCAGTGATCATCTTCGGGAAGGCGAAGCACTTTTCGATGAAGGACCCGGGAATTTTCTCCCCTCCTGGTCCCCCGACGGACAATATCTGGTATTCCATTCAAGTCAGGGCTATGATTATATCAGTTACAACTTTTTATACCATCTCCGGGAGGACGGAAAGGCAAAACGCATTTCAAAGGATCGTGTCCGCGGAAATGTTGCCTGGTCCCCGGACGGATCAAAGGTCTATTTCGCCCAGCGCCAAAAACAAAATATCTACGGTTCCTCCTGGTATGATCTCATGGAATATGATTTCTCGACCAAGAAACTGCAGCGTTTGACCCATAACGCGCGCGTGTACTCGGTCACGACGGATGAACGCGGCAACATGTTCCTTATCCGTGTACATGACGGAACCCATAATATCTATCGCTTCGATCCCATTTCGGGTGCGATGGATGCTCTGACCGCCTTCACCTACGGAGAACAGGTCTACATGATGCATGCCGACCCTAAAGGACAATATATCTACTTCGATATGGCCATCAATCATGGCAGGGACATTTACCGCCTGGATACGGGAACGGGTCAGATAACCCCGCTGATATTCGATAATATTTGCGACAACCGCACGCCATTTGTAACGGCGGACGGGAATACTCTGTACTATGCTTCGGACCGGACGGGGATATTCAATATTTATCGCGCGGACCTCAATAATACTTCCGCGGAACACGAGCTTCTTACGAATGTAACGGGCGCGGCCATGTATCCGGCGATCGACCCCGTGAGCAGCACACTGGCTTATACCCTGTTCCGGGAAGGACGGTTTGGACTCTACCGTTTGGATTCTCCGCTTGCGATCCCCCGGGAACATGCCGAATACAAGGAGTACCGTCTTCCGACCCGTATGCAGCATAGTGCCGAACCGGGTCCGGTAGTGGATGCTAAACCCTATGAGCACCAGTTCACGAACCTGTTCTTCATGCCCTTCCTGCAGTACGATTATAATGCACTGAAAGCCGGATTGATCATTTATCAGAATGAGATCCTTGATAAAATGGGTCTTTTTGCTATGGGAGATATCAACTACCGCGGTGATTATGATATCAATGTACGGCTTGATTTCAATCAGTTCCTGCCACGCTTCTTCGCCGAGATCTATGCGGTGGGACTTGCGCGAACCGATACCATCAATTATCTTGATTACTATCCCATGGAGCAAAAAATACGTTTTACACTTTATGAGGCCATTGTCGGTATGCATTATACCTGGCGTTCAAGACATTATTTCGAATTAACGGGCACCCACGGCAGTTATACCTCAAATATCAAAGGATATCTGGATGATACAAATCTGCTGAAATTCGTACCTTATGCCTATTATAAAGGACAACGCATCGAATTTCGTTACCGTTCCGATTACACCGTGCCCCACTGGCAACGCAATATTTCACCCACACGCGGATTCCGGATCAACAATGCCGTTCTTGCCTATGATCTCAATCAGTACATTGATGATTTCAAGGTCACGGATTACGGGACCTATAAAGAAACATATACCAAACATTATACGCCGCGGGCGGAACTGAATGCCGATCTATTCCTTCCTCTGCCGTTTACAAGCCACAGTGCCTTATCGTTCAATGTGAACGCCGGCGCGATGTTCAATACCGAGATCGACAGCTTTTTTAATTTTTATGCGGGCGGATTGCCCGGATTGAAGGGATATCCCTATTATGCCATTGAAGGTACGCATAAACTGATATTTACATCCACCCTGCGTTTTCCGCTCAGTAAACGGCTGGGACTGAACCTTGAACCCTTCTTCTTTGAAAGCCTTTATCTCGGCGTTTATCATCAGATCGGTGATGCCTGGACCCTGGGGCTGAGTGATCCGCAATGGAAGCAGAATATCGGACTGGAAGCACGTATTGGGGGACATTCATGGTACGGTTTCCCGCTGGCCTTGAGTCTTGACCTGGTTTACGCCCTGAATACCATCGAGTATAAAGAATTTGACGAAATAAGAACGATCGGACATAATTTTCGTTTTTACTGGACCCTTTTGTTTGATTTTTAGTATATAGAGTGCTTATGAAACATTTTATTCTAACATGTATGTTATGTATTTCGCTCCTGCAGGCGCAGGCACCGGAAAAGATCCATTCTTTATCGGCGCCCCTGGGGATCGGACTTTCCGCGGCGCTGCCCGGTGCCGGCCAGTTGTATGCCGGAAGTAAAGGAATGGCCGCTCTGTATCTGACGCTTGAAGCCGCCTTCATAACCGGGAACATCTATTATACGAGGCAGGGCCATCTGAAAGTCTCCGAATATGAGTCCTATGCCGATGGTAACTGGGATGTGGAACGCTGGCTTGAAAACTATAATCCCCTGCATGACGCATCCACCCACAGTGCCGTCGTATATGTCGATAACCGCGCCTATTCACCGCATATCCTCGGCGGTTCCAACGGCTATAATGCCATGATGGCCGATATCAATGACGGTTATACAACCCTCAGCATCATGAAAGATTATCACTTTTACGAGAATATCGGAAAATATGAGCAATTCAAATCGGGCTGGAATGACTGGATCGCAGGAGGCGAAGAACCGGGAAATCCCGATGAAGGGATCTATCCGAAATATTCCGATAATCAATATGCCTATGCCTCAATGCGCAGAACGGCCAATCAGATACTCAAGGCCGGCGGCTATTTTGGGACCGCCGTCTTCCTCAACCATATCGTATCCGCGATCGACGCAGGGTTTCGAATAAATAAACTGAACACAAGTAAAGAAATTGTTTGTACATTATACTGGTCGCCCATCCTTCACGGAGGGGAACGGGCCGGACTTCAGACAGGTATCTGTGTGACTTTCTAAATGAACGGGATCTTATGAAAATGAAAAACATCATCAGCACATTTTTGATCATTCTAATGTTTACCGCAGCGTGTTCCTCTTCCGGAGAAACAAAAAAGAAAGCGGATGCGGTAGAACGCACCTATCTTGAACGCTACGAGGATGCACTCAATGCTTTCGAAGCAAAAAAGTATTACCGTGCCCTGGATGACTTTTCCTATGTGGTCTTTAATGCACCCGGCAGTGATATTGCGGACAACGCACAATATTACATCGCAAGCTGTCATTTCGAAATGAAAGAATATCTGGTCGCCATCGAAGAATATCAGCAACTTCTCCGCCGCTGGCCCCGAAGTGACCTTCATGAGGACACACGTTTCAGGATCGCGGAATGCTATTACCGTCAAAGTCCCGGATACCAGCGTGATCCGGAGTTCATTCAAAGAGCAATCCGTGCCTATCAGGATTTTATCGAGGAATACCCTTTCAGTACACACCGTGATGAAGCCGAGAAACGCATCCGTGAAATGCGAACCGGACAGGCAAAAAAGGTTTATGAAGCCGGTAAACAATATATGATCCTCCGGGAATGGAAAGCGGCGATCATAACTTTTCAGGAGGTCCTCGAAAGTTATTACGATACCGACATGCTGAATGATACCCACCTTCAGATAGCGGTATCCCACAGCAAACTGATGCAGCGTGAAGAGATGATCCGGGCATTGGATAAAGTCAATCCCGATGCTCTTCAGGCGCGTGACCGGATCACGTATAATAAGTTATTGAAGTTATCAACGGATTGGCCGGAATGAAAAACCTTTGCCTTTTCGGAGGCGCCTTCGATCCCGTGCACAACGGACATATACATTTCGCGGAAAAAATTGCCGGCATATTCCAGCCGGATGTATTTTTCTTTATCCCAACGCGTTATTCACCCTTCAAAGGTACCCAAAAATTCGCTTCGGACAGCCACCGTCTGAACATGCTTGAGATGGTCACCCACCGGGTGCCGCATGCCAGGGTCTCCCGTATCGAGATCGAACGTGAGGGCATTTCCTATACCCTGGATACCATGAAGTTTTTTAATGAATGCTATCCCGGATATCGTTTGTACTGGGTGATCGGCGAAGATCATCTTCCTTTGCTGGATACATGGAAAGGCTATCCCGAACATTTTACATTTTCCGATTTTATAATTCTTCCGCGGCAAGAAGATCCGGAAACGGAAGAACTGTTGGCAGTACATCCCTACCGCCAACAATTACATCTCCTTTCATCCGGGGTTCTGCCCGTATCCTCCACCGGGATACGCACCGCAATTGCAGAAGGACAGCCCATTTTATCCTATGTTCCAAAAGAAATAAATGATTATATTCATGCGAACAAACTGTACAGGTAACGCATGCATCTATCCCTCAGCTTCCTGATATTCATCGCAAGTATCCTTTTACTCTATGCAGGTGCGCATTATCTGGTAAAAGGAAGCGCAAATATTGCCAGAATTCTCGGCGTGAAACCCCTGATCGTAGGTTTGACGATCGTGGCATTCGGAACATCCATACCCGAATTCCTGGTCAGTATGTTCGGCGTACTGCAAAATGCAGCCGATATTTCAGTGGGAAACATTATCGGTTCCAATATCGCCAATATCGGACTTATTCTCGGTACGGCTGGTTTGATCGCACCGATCTCACTGAAATACGGACACATCCGGCTTCAGCTTCTCATCCTCTTACTTGGCTCGCTTTTCTTCAGTCTCCTTGCCTATGACGGGATCTCCAGAACGGATGGGATCATTTTCCTGATCCTCATCATTATCTATGTAGTTTATCTTATTAAAAGTTCACGCGAAGAAGAGGTCAGTACCGAACTTCCGAAAAAAGATAATTCCCTGCCAAGAAATATTGTTTTTGCCGTGGTCGGCATCCTTCTGCTGGTGCTTTCATCCCGGGGAATTATCTACAGTGCCTCGGAGATTGCCCTGCATTTCGGGATATCCCAGATGGTGATCGGGATGACCGTCGTGGCCATTGGGACATCCCTGCCGGAACTGGCCGCAAGTATCGCGGCGCAGATAAAACGTGAATCCGACATATCGATCGGTAATGTCATCGGTTCGAACATGTTCAATATGTTCTTTGTCGGCGGCGGCGCGGCCAGCATTCGCAGTATTCCGATCAACATAACGATCTATAATTTCGAAGTTCCCTTCATGCTCCTGTTCACCCTGGCCTTGTTTCCGGTGATATTTCTGAGCAAAGGGATCAAACGTTTCCATGCAGCTATTTTCCTGCTGCTGTATATTTCCTTCATCGTCATTTCCTATGTCGGACGCTGAGATGCAGTATCGCAGCGTCCCGCCTTATACCCGCTCATCGGATATTTACGATACGCTCATGGCGGATGTGGATTATCCCGGATGGTGCGAATATATTCTGGACCTTGCGGAGATCTTTTCCTTCGGTACACGCTCTGTATATGATCTTTCCTGCGGTACGGGAACTTTCCTGCATCTTTTTCCCGCCGCCGAAAAGGCGGGGATCGATCTTTCCGGACCCATGATCGAAATTGCCAGAAAACGGCATCCCGAACTGGATGTCAGTATCGGCAATATGCTGAACCCCCCACCCAAAAGAATGGATATATATCTGAATATTCACGATGCGCTGAATTATATCTCACATTTCGGCGCAGTGATAGAACATGTGCGTTATATGGATAAGATCCTGAGGCCGGGACAGGTCTATTTGTTTGATTTTGCTCTTGCGGGCGTGATCAAAGCATATTTTACGGATACCTCGTTCGAGGATACCACCCCGGACGGCATTTCTTTCAAACGTTCCAATACCTATGACAATGAAAAGCAAAGAGCCTATACGGATCTCTATATGTACTTTCCCAACGGCAGCGCTTTCCATGAGCGGCATATCCAGTATATATACGATTATGATCAAATCGTAAAATTGTCCGTGGAATTTCCTTCCAGAAACTTTATATTCCTGGAGGAGTTCAGTATAGATGAAGCGCATAAAGCCTCAAACAGAATGCTGATCATAATGCGATGATCCATTTTAGAAACGTCACCGTTAACTATGGCTATGTCCCGGGTGCACTGAGCGATATCAATCTTCAACTGCATCGGGGCGATTTCACCATGGTCCTTGGACCTACCGGTTCGGGTAAATCAACCCTTTTGCGCCTGATTTATATGGATATTCTGCCTTCATCCGGCATTGTTACGGTCGATAAATGGTCATCTTACCGTATATCGCCGCGGCAGATAAGAATGCTGCGGCGGAATATCGGAGTTGTATTCCAGGATTTCAAACTGATCGAGAACATGCGCGTTTCCGATAATGTTTCCCTGCCACTGGTTATCGAAGGATACCGGTACAGCTATATCAAGCGATTGGTCCATGCGCTCCTCGATGAGGTCAATCTGCTGCATTGCGCAGATCAGCCCGCCTCAACCCTGAGTCTGGGTGAAAAACAGCGTGTGGCCATTGCCCGTGCCATGGCACGAAATCCCTTTGTGATCATTGCGGATGAGCCGACAGGAAATCTGGACCGGGAAGCCTCAAAGAACGTATTGAACCTGCTGGAACGTATCAACCGGAACGGGACATCCGTGATCATGGCAACCCATGATTATGAACTGATCAAGGATACCCCCTACCGCAGGATCTATGTTGAGAACGGACAGATCCTGTCGCCCGACCAAACCATTACATTATCGAAGAACCGGATCAATCTTTTAGCGCGGACAAAATGAAATTATTATTCGTATTACGTCAGACATTCAGCAACCTATGGCGGGAACGCACACCGGTAATGGCTTCCATTCTGACCATTTGTGTTGCACTGACCATTATGATCGCGCTTTTCGAGATCAGCTGGGTATTATACGCTCAATTACGCGAGCTTAAGTCAAATATGGTCATTGAAGTATATCTTGATCCCGCGCTGACGGAAAGGGATGCGCGCCGCATAGGCGAACAGCTGGAGAATTATCAGACGATCGAGCGTTTACGCTATATTTCCAAGGAGACCGCCGCGGAGATCTTCGAAAAGGAATTCGGTGAGAATATCATGGATATCCTGAACGTGAATCCGCTGCCCGTTTCCTATGAGGTCCGTCTGCTGTCCGAATTCAATCATCCGGATTACCTTGCTCTGTTTAAAAAACAGGTAGAAAGTATACCCGGTGTTGACGAGGTCCATTACCGGCATGTTATGATCGAGAAACTTGAGACCCTTACCGAGACCACCGTGACCGGCGGAGTGGTGGTTCTGCTTATCCTCATCATGGCAATGAACCTGCTGATCCGAAATACCATTAAACTTTCCGTATATGCCAAACGCAGACAAATAGAGATCATGAAGATCCTCGGTGCGGGTTCCCTGCTGATCCGGATGCCCTTCATCCTCGAGGGCGCGGTGGAAGGATTGATCGGCGGTATATTGTCCGCCGCCGGCCTGATCATAGCCCACCGTTTTATCGCCAGCAGTTTTGAATTGATAAGCTTTTCGCCGATGATCTATAAAGTGCTCTGGGTCGCGACCGTCAGTCTGGGAATTTTATTCGGTTTAATGGCTTCCGCAGCATCGGTCGGACGTTTTGTCAATAAGATCTTTTCAAAAAAATAACGCAAGGAGTTCATTATGTCATGGCGCAGAACAGGTCTGGTTTTTTTTATCACAACCCTCATTTTTATGAGTTGTTCGGTGAATACGGGATTGGATAACGCCCACCGGAAAGGATTCCCCGAATTCCGGGATAAGAACGTTGCGGTTGTCACGAATCATACCGCGCTTGACCGTGACGGAAATCACATTGTTGATCTGTTGTTCGAGACCGAAGGGGTCACCCTGAAAGCGATCATGGCTCCCGAACACGGTTTCCGCGGAGATGTCGAAGCGGGCGAACATGTCGATAAAGAGATCGATCCTAAAACCGGCGTTCCCGTTCTCAGTATCTACGGGCGGACACGTAAACCCACACCCGATATGCTGGCGGATGTCGATGCTATCATCTTTGATATCCAGGATATCGGTGCGCGTTTTTATACCTATATTTCCACCATGTTCAATGTCATGGAAGCCGGTGCCGAAAATGGTATTCCGGTATATATTATGGACCGCCCAAATCCCATCGGCCGGCTTGCCGAAGGTCCCGTCATGCAGAATGAATTCGTTTCATTTGTTGGCATGTTCGCGATCCCCTTACGCCACGGAATGACGGTCGGAGAACTTGCACTCATGATCAAAGATCGGTCCTGGATCAATGAAGCTGCCGAACTGGAACTTCATATCATCGAATGCTCCGGCTGGAACCCCAACAAGGGCTATGAAAAGACCCGATTTGAGTGGATACCGCCCTCCCCCAATATCCGGAATCTCAATCAGGCACTGGTTTACCCCGGGACCTGTTTGTTCGAGGCCTGCAATTTTTCGGAAGGACGCGGCACACTGCATCCTTTTGAATGGGTCGGCGCACCCTATGTGGACTCCGAGGTCCTTATCGCAGAACTTCATAAACGTGATATCAAGGGCCTTGAGATACTTCCCGTGACCTTCACTCCGGAAAATATTCCGGGCGCGGCCATGAACCCGAAGTATTTGGGCGAACTTTGTCACGGTATTCAGATCAGGGTCACGGATCCGGTCCATTTCCGCTCCGTAGAGTTTGGTATACACCTGATCGATGTTCTGAACACCCTGTATCCCGGACAATTCCTCATATCACGTCCGGACTGGATGAATGCTTTATGGGGAAACAGAACGGTATTGGACATGCTGCGTGAAGGACGTCCTGCCGATGAGATCATCGAAGCATACAGGGAAGAACTGGATGCATTCAATCAGCTTCGGCAAGAATATCTTTTATACTAAGATTGCGTTCCAAGCAACTGACCGGTCATTTTTATAACATGAGAAGGAGAATTGTATGTTGAAAAAAACAAGCATTTTCATACTTGTTGCGGCAACGCTGCTGATGGGCTGTTCCGTGCGTACCGGACTGGATAATGCGCGCCGGGACGATTTTTCCATGTTCAAAGGTAAGGCGGTAGGTGTTGTGACCAATCATACTGCAGTCGACAGGAGCGGCAAGCATCTGGTCGATCTTTTACATGATACGGAAAATATAACCATTAAGGCCATCTTCGGACCCGAGCACGGTTTCCGCGGAGATGAGGAAGGCGGTATTTATCTGGAAGACAATACAGATCCTAAATCGGGCGCTCCCGTTTACAGTCTTTATGGCAGAAACCGCAAACCTACATCCGAAATGCTCGAGGGTGTTGATCTGCTGATCTTTGATATTCAGGATATCGGTGCACGTTTCTACACTTACATTACGACCATGGGCTTTGCGATGGAATCAGCAGCAGAGAATGGTTTGCCGATCTACATTCTCGACCGGCCGAATCCTATCGGACGCCTGGCCGAAGGTCCGGTACGGGAGGAAAAATATCATTCAACGATCGGTTTTTACCCTATTCCGATCCGTCACGGCATGACCGTGGGTGAGCTTGCCTTAATGATCAAAGATCAGGGATGGATCAACGACGCCGAAAAACTGGATCTGCATATAGTGAAGGTCAGCGGATGGGATCCCGCAAAACCTTATGTAAAGACAGGCTTAAAATGGATCGATCCCTCACCGAACATGCGGAATATCAATGAAGCACTGCTGTATCCGGGTATGTGTCTGTTCGAAGCGACCAATTTTTCTGACGGACGCGGTACCGAGCGTCCCTTTGAATGGGTCGGCGCGAATTATGTCGAACCCGAAAAGGTCATCGCGGAACTTGAAAAACACAATATTCGCGGCATCGGGATGAAACCCGTCGAATATGTACCGGTGGATATGCCGGGCTACGCCATGAACCCGAAATATAAAGGCGAGACGGTTCGCGGTCTGGAACTTACCGTTAGCGATCCGGTGCATTTCAAGTCCGTGGAATTCGGGGTTCACCTGATCCGGGTCCTGCAGGACCTCTATCCCGACAAATTCGAAATGCGCGCACCCCGAATGGGCAGGACCTGGGGCAACGACACGTTTTATACCATGATCCTTGAGGGAAAAAGCGCAGAAGAAATCATTGAAGCCTATCACGAAGAATTAAAACAATTTATAGCTATCCGCAGAGATTATTTATTATATTAGCCGCATGAGTACCGTTGCGATCGTCGGCCGCCCAAATGTTGGAAAATCCACACTCTATAATCGCTTCCTGCGAGAACGTAAAGCGATCGTTCATGAACTTGAAGGGGTAACACGCGACCGTACCTATGCGGAAGTGGAATGGTGCGGCAGACATTTTACCCTGATCGATACCGGGGGCATTATCATGGATCCGCGGGATTCGATCGAAACGGCTGTCCGTGAACAGGCCCTGATCGCGGCAAGTGAAGCCGATCTGATTCTCTTAATCGTTGATGTAATAAGCGGTATCACACAGATGGACGATTCCATTGCCCGTCTTTTACACCGCTACAAAAAACCTGTGCTCGTTGTAGCGAACAAGGTAGACGATGAGCGGTTTGAACAGGACATACATGCTTTCCATGCACTCGGTTTCGGTGAGCCTGCTGAGGTAAGCGCCCTGACCGGAAGGTCAACCGGCGATCTGCTGGATATCATTGTTGACAAACTCCCCCATAAAGACCATAAGCAAATAAAAGATCACGATCTGAAGATCTCTATTCTGGGAATGCCCAATGCAGGCAAATCAACCATTGCCAATACATTTTTAGGTGAGAACCGGCATATCGTGACCGACATAGCGGGTACGACCCGTGATAGTATCAACAGCGAACTGACCTACCACGGCAAGGCGGTCATGCTGGTTGACACCGCGGGACTGCGGAAAAAGAGCAAGATCACGGATTCCATCGAGTATTACAGTTTCGTCCGGACCCGCCGGGCCATCCATGAAAGTCATGTGTGCATCCTGGTAGTGGATGTCAGCAAAGGGTTCAGTAAACAGGACGTACGCATCATTCATGAGATCCTGGACCAGCGCAAGGGACTGATCGTTGCAATGAACAAGTGGGATCTGATCGAAAAGGATACGCACACTGCAGCGGAACATACGCGTGAACTGCTTTACCATTTCCCGGTCCTGAACAATATCCCGATCATGTTCATATCCGCGGTAAAAAAACAACGTCTGTTTAAACTGCTGGATGAAGCGTTTGCCGTGCGCGAACGTATGCTTCAACGCATACCGACCTCCGTACTGAACGATTTTTTTCTGCCCCTGATCGAACGCAACCCGCCGGCTGCCGTTAAAGGGAAATACCTCAAGATCAAATATGTCACTCAGATCCTGGAAGATCCTCCTTTGATCGCTTTTTTCTGCAACGAACCCGCGCTGATCATGGATAACTATAAAAAATACCTCGAAGGTGCTTTCAGAAGCAATTTTGACTTCAAGGGCGTTCCCATAAAATTCGTATTCAAAGAAAAATAATTATATTGGAACAAATTCCAGCCCTGATACTACAATTTTGGAATAATTTGTAATATTCTGAATTATAGCTTATTAAATGAATATTTCACTTTGCTGATAAGTGATTTTTGATTATAATAGTAAGATGTAAATAAATTGGGAAGAGAGAGAGAATCTTCATGCAAAAATATCTGATCTTGATGGGTATAGTTCTGCTTACCGTATTCCATCCGCTTACGGCGAAGCCCGATAGTCTGCAACAGATCATCGATCATGGCAGCAGGTCCGAAAGGATCGAAGCACGCCTTGAAATGGCCTTTCGCGCGCGGATCGAGAATTTTGAGCTGGCCCATTCGCAGAGCCTCACCGCTTTGCGTGAGATGGAAACACAGCAAGACCGTGATACCTACGAAGCACGGGCTTATTATTATCTGGGCGCGGCATATTATTATCAATCCCGGTTCGACAGCGCACTGTATTATTTCAATCGCACGGAAATACTGGCAAAAGATAAAAAAGAAGACCGTCTGCTTGGACACCTTTATCATCTGATGGGGATTACCACACAAACCTATTACGGCGATCAGATCAAAACGATCCGGTATTATGATTTGAGCATTCATCATTCCATGATCGCCAACAATCATCGCGCATTGGGTGCGGTCTATTCGGACCTTTCCAACCTCCTCCGCTCGAACGGTGCGTACGAAAAATCACTCGAATATATTTTCAAGGCCAGGGAGCATTATCAAAAAGCCGGTTTTCTTGAAGGGGAAGCATGGATCTTATATCTTATAGGGATCGTTTATAACAATATCGGTTTATATGAAGAGGCTCGACTCTCCTTTCTCGAAGCCGAAATAATATACCGTGAGCTTTCAAAGGACGACGGTGTTATGCGCGGTGTAGCCATCACGCTGGATCAACTTGCGTCCGTCAACACAAAACTGAATAACACAATGCAGGCCAGAGATTACATCTCCGAATCTCTTCAGTTACACAAGGCAAGCAATTCAAAGTTCGGCTTGTCAACGTCTCTTAAATATCTTGCCGATATTGAACTCCATGAAGGGAATTACCCGGAGGCGCTGACCTATCTTGACAGCTCTTTATCATTAAAGAAAGAGATCAATAATATAACGGGGTATGCCAGTATCTATAGAGTCTACGGCTTGTTGTTCATTGAATTGGAACAATATTATCGTGCATTGGACAGCCTGCAGATAGGATTAAAATATGCCAATGAGAATAATCAGTTGGAACATATCATGGACATCCATGAACTTCTCTCGGACATCTATTACCTGCTTGGGGATTATGAAAAGGCTTATCATTTAAGAACAAGTCAGACCCTGATAGCCGATTCTCTGTACAGCGCAAGTACAACCCGAAATCTGCTGCAAATGGAAACACTCTTGCAGATCGAAGATAAAGAAAAGATCATTCGTGAACTTGAACATGAAAACCATATACAGGATATTTTGCTTTCCAGGGAAAAATCCATACGAAAATATCTGACCGGTATTGCCGCATTATCATTGATCATTGTTCTATTGCTTATTTATTTATATTACGATAAGATCCGCGCACATAAGCTACTTAAAAAAAGCAAGGCATACGTCGATGAGATCAATGCGTCAAAAGATAAGCTCTTTTCCATTATTGCGCATGACCTTCGCGGACCCTATAACAGCATGTTCGGATTTTTGAATCTCCTCCAAAAGAACAGTGCAACATTCGATACCGAAAAAACCAAGGAGATCATTTCCTATATGCAGGTTTCCGTGCAAAAGAGTTACAGCCTGCTGAATAATCTTCTGGAATGGTCACGCACACAGACCGGTATTATGCAGTTCAATCCCGTTTCACTGCAAATGAAGGATGTATTGACAGAGGTACTGGATATTCTTTCGGAACAGATAAAACACAAGAACATACAGCTTGATCACAGTTCGGAACCGCTATCGCTGACCGCCGATCACAATATGCTGCAAACGGTCCTTCGTAATCTCATTACCAATGCGGTTAAATTTTCATATCCCGGGGGTAAGATCAATATCGGATGGCAAAAGGATAATGAGTACCTGCGGATATGGGTCAGTGACAATGGCATCGGTATCGCAAAAGAATCGCAAAAGCGCCTCTTCCGCATCGCAGAAAATTATCATATCGAAGGCACGGAAGGTGAAAAAGGAAGCGGTCTGGGTCTGATCATCTGTAAGGAATTCGTTGAAAAACACGGTGGCAGAATATGGGTTGAAAGCGAAACGGGAAAAGGTTCTACCTTTTATTTTACGATAAAACAATCATAAGAACCCTGCGTCCCTTCATTCCAACTGTCTTCTTGACAGTGATCCTAACTTATCAGCATTTATAATATTTCATGATGATCTTGTCGAACATACGGTTCGGCAGGATCTTTTTCAGAATGATGGATAGTTTCTGATCGAAAGCACCGACGGCATAACGCAAACGGGGATTTTTACTGTTCATGATCCTTTCAACCAAATAAGCGATCTTTAACGGAGATTGCCCGCTCTGTTCATCGTGCTCGATAACACGCCGGGAAGCTTCGAAACGGTCCCGGCCATCTTTTGCGGTAATGATCTCCCGGTTTTGCGTAAAACCGGTCTTAAAATCACCCGGTTCGATCATCACGACCCGGATACCGCTCCCGTAGAGTTCTTTGTACAAAGCCTCTGTCAGGCCTTCAAGCGCGAATTTTGAGGCGCTGTAGATGCCCTGATAGGGCAATCCGATCACACCGCCAATAGAGCTCATATTAATGATCAGTCCCCCGCCCTGTTTCCGCATCTGAGGGAGAACACGATGGAGAACGCGGTAAGCACCGAAAAAATTCGTATTGAACTGGGCTTCCACCTTTTCGGGACTTGTTTCCTCGATCGCTCCGCCAATGCCGTATCCGGCATTATTGACCAGCACATCGATCTTGGCTTCTTGTTGAATGACGGATCCTATTGCCGCTTCAACCGACACAGCATCGCATACATCCATTTTTAACATTGTGAAACCGCTGTCGGGATATAATTCCGGCTTCCGGGAAGTTCCGTAAACAATATGTCCCTGCCGGGCAAGATATTCTGCAATGCTTTTACCGATACCGGATGATGCACCGGTCACCAGGATAACATCCGGAGATGTCGTTTTGTTTTTCATGCTCAGCTTAATCGATCACACCGGTCTTGCGGCCGGCTTTTTTGAACATTTCCAGACAGAATTCAAGTTGTTCCCTTGTATGGGTTGCCATATAGCTTGTACGCAGCAGCGAGCGACCCGGAGGGGTTGCGGGTGATACGATGGGATTGGTGTAAACACCGGCATCCATAAGGGCTTTCCATATCTGAAAGGTCTTGATATCCTTCCCGATCACAACAGGTATGATGGGAGTCACGCTTTCACCTAAATTGAATCCAAGGGATTTCAGACCGGAACGCATAAATTCGGCGTTCTCGAAGAGTTGCTGACGGCGTTCCGGTTCGGATTTAATGATCTCCAGTGCCATCATGACCGATGCCACGTTCGCAGGCGGCAATGAAGCGGTAAAGATCATCGCACGCGAATGATGCTTTATATATTCGATGATCACCTTTTCACCTGCGATAAATCCGCCGACACAACCCAGAGATTTGCTGAAGGTACCCATGATAAGGTCAACATCCCGCGTAACGTTGAAATGCGCGGCAGTACCTTCCCCGTTCGGACCCAGCACACCCAGTGAATGTGCGTCGTCAACCATCAGACGCGAAGGATATTTTTTCGAAAGGGCAACCAGTTCTTCCATTTTAACAATGTCGCCTTCCATGCTGAAAATACCGTCAACAACAATAAAGCGAGGGATTTTCGGGTCGGTCGCCTTGATCTTTTCCTCAAGATCGTTCATATCGTTGTGTCTGAACTTCTGTTTGGATGCACCCGAAAAACGGACACCGTCCACAATGGAAGCATGGTTGTATTCATCGCTGAAGATCATGTCTCCGGGTCCGCAAACGGTAGTGATGGTACCGAGATTGACCCCAAAACCGGTTGAGAACACCAGTGCGCTCTCTTTGTGAACAAATTCCGCCAGACGTGCTTCCAATTCGTCATGCAGCAGGATGTTCCCGTTGAGAAGACGACTGCCGGTAAGTCCCGAACCGTATTCTTTAAGTGCAGCCACTCCCGCTTCAATGACCTTCGGATGATTGGTGAGTCCAAGATAATTATTGGATCCCAGCATGATCTTTTTATGCCCGTCGATCGTGACTTCCGTCGCGTCGGATTTCTCGATCTTGGGATAATAGGGATAAAATCCAAGAGCCCGGAATGTCTCGCTGCGTGTAAAAGCATACATTTTCGTAAAGACGTCGGGGTGTTTCCCGAACAGTTCCTTACGCTTGGCATGGATCTTCTGTTTTGCAATATCCTTAAATTGTGATAACATATTCCCTCGCCTATGTTTTAATACTTTCTTTACCTGTCCTTCAGAGATATAACATCAACGGAAATGTTAAGCAGGGTCATTTAAACCCGACAATGAAAATTACTTACTCTGTACCATGAAATTATCATCCCGTATTCCTGTGTCTTCTTCTCTGATCTCCGATCGGAACATATTCCTTACAAAGATAAAAATTATACTAATCTTTTATTGGATACACAATATTTTTTATTGATTACCGTAATTTTTAGAAAAGGATATAAAGCACGATCAGTCGTGTTTTTCCTGCTCTTCGCGTTTCAGTTTGTGACCGTCGACGATCATCGATACAATGAAGAACAGAAAGAGTATAATGGACAAGAATATCGCGGCGACATCCAGGATGGTAATATCAAATCCTCTGAATGTGAATTGTCCCGCGCCCCAAAAGAAGATCAGAGTGTTTACCAGCACAATGAAAACTCTTATCTCAGTGGGTCCGAATCCGTAAAAGGATATTTTAAAGACCCCGCTGACATGTGTATTCAGGTATACCAGAATGGATAAAAGCAAATAAGCGGTCAGGGCCAGTACGGCGAGATCAAATCGTGCATAGGGGGAGAGTCCTGCTCCTATTCCGATGAGAACTATGGTCACGGAATCCATGGCATGATCAATATAGAAACCGTACTTGGGCCTTTCAATTTTACGATAACGCGCAAGTGAACCATCCAGACTGTCCCCAAACCAATTTAAAAAGAAACCGAAACTGGAAAGCCATAAATACATATTACTGAAATTCGACAGGTAATAACCGAGACAGATCAGGATCGAACCGAACAATCCCAGAACCGTCAGCTTGTCCGGGGTGACCCAAAGGGGCAAACGTGACACCATCCAGCGAATGAGAGGTTGTTCGATAACACTCAATAAGGTTTGAGTGATACGCTTATGATTATCGATCTTTAATGTGATCATACAAACTTTGTTTTCCGTTATAAGTTCTGTTTTTTGCCGGTTTCAGGAGTGTTCTCCGGTTGAAGGGAAATGTTCTGCTGCTGCTCGGGGGCTTGTTTTTCTTCTCTTGGAAGCGGCAGATACATTTTAGTCAGATGCTTTTTTAATTGATAAAATCGGATGATCCCGATGAACAGAATGACAATGCTCATGCCCAGAGAAATAAAGCCAAGATGTCTCATCTGCGCGATCTGGGTACTTAAAAAAGCGATCCCGCCGAGTATCAGATAGAGCGATGTCCGGATGTATGAAAGCAGGGTCCGTTCATTCGCCAGTTTTGTACGTTCCATTGCAAGATGATCGCGAAGAATGATCTCTTCTTTCTTCTGATAGTCTTCCGTAAAGGTCATCAGTTTTTTCAGTGTTCTTTTCATACCATCCACATGTGAATAGGGTTATGAATCAATGTTAAGTGCCCTTATTGTTTCCAGTTGTAATTTGACAATTTAATTTCTTCTTTTCAACTGTTTTCAGCGGGAAAACGATACGGCAGTAATTAACACCCCTTTTATGTGTGATCTTGTTTTTGCAGCAGATATTCACAACCCATCGCCCCGGCTTCGCGAATAAATGGGATGTTGGGAAAACCCAGAGTCTTCAGACCGAAGCGGACCTTGAATATCGGCCGGATCAGGAAAAGTCCTTTTACTACAGCTTTAAAGTTAACATCGGTATAATGGCGTTCAAATGCCCGGATCGTCAATCCGTTTTTGTAATTTCCTATGATCGCTTCAATGCGTCCGGGATCTTCGTTGCGGCGTTTACCCATTCTTCGGAGCAGCTTATCCGGCAGGAGATGCAGGAAAGGTATTTTCCGTAAAGCAGAACGGCAATTCTGCTGATGTCCGGCAAAGGCGGAATATTTCGGCGGGAAGGTTATATAGAGATAAGCATTGTCCGACAACAATTGCCGTATGATCGAAAATGCGGTTTTCCGGTCCGCTACGTGCTCAATGACATCCCTTAATATAATGAGGTCATACGTTTCAAGCTGATCAAGAATACCCCTGTCCGTGATATCCATCACACGTATATCCAATTCGGGATTCTTATCCTTCGCGATGGCAACCCTCTCGGGTTCCAACTCCGCTCCCGTTACCCGCATACCGAGATCATGGAGGACCTTTACGCCCCCGCCTTCCGCACAGCCAATCTCCAGTATGCGGAAGCGATTAAAATCCGGTATGTGTTTCTGGAAATACGGTATCAGATATTCCCGGGTGTGTTTGACCTGTTCGAAGTAATGTTTTTCTGCCATGTACGGGATCCTGTAAAATGATCATTGATAATAACCGGGATTGTCCTTCCTCATTCTTCCTTTTTTTGAACAAGGTCAAAGGGAACGAGTTTCCAGAGGATCAGAAAGACCAAGCCCGCGCTGAGCAGAATGGACGGTAAAATGACCCATAATTTATTTTTCATGTTCATACCTCCTCTGTTTTAAATCTTCGAACTCAAGGACCGGAATTCTCCTGTGTATCCGTACCGATCGTAACAAAACGTGTTCCGGGAAGATCGCGCTTTGAAATCATGTGTTGCTTATTTATCATACACCGGAAATTTACATATAATAAAAAAAGCGGACAAGGAAATAATCCTCCTGGATAGCTGCCAAGACATGGCTGACTTTGTCGGATCGTCATACCGTCGCGCTCAGGGAAGGACATATACCCATGAAGGGATTCGCTGTTGCAATAAATAAAATAATATCATATATTAAAACTAACCGGATAAATATGGAGGTATATATGCGTTACTTTGCTCTGATACTCATCAGCGTTTTCCTGTTTTCCGCCTGCGGCAGCAACGAGTCTCTCGCCGGAACCTGGGTCTGCAAGGAACACTATATCGAAAACATGGTCAATCGCCTTCAGATCGAACTGAACAAGGACGGAACGGCAAAAATGTCCGTTGGCAATGCAAGCGGCACCTACGAAGTGAAGGACGATAAGGTTGTTTTAAAAGTCAATATGTTCGGATCCGACACTGAGATCGTCCTGCAAAAAGAAAACGGCAAACTGGTAAGCAGCGGTCCGATGGGCCGCATCGTTTACGAGAAACAATAGCGCATCCTTATTTAATAAGCAACGATCAGGACTTTTCTGACCATTCCCGAAAAGGGTTTTGGTTTTGAATTGAATATCCCGTATTTTTCACGGTAAATATAAACGGAACGGATAATGAGAACATGTTTAATATTTTTGATCGTACTTATCATAACGGTGGGGACATTTATGGGATGTGAAGCAAAAACCGATACCACAGAGCTCGTAAAACGCCTCGAAAGTATGAACAGGGAGCATGATATCTCCTTCGCGGTGCATGACGCGAAAGGAAAACCGCTTTATGCACAGCAGGCAGACAAAAAGATCCCTTCGGCCAGCGTGATCAAGATCCTCATTCTTGTCGAATTGTTCCGCCAGGTCGAGGAAGGCTTGATATCACTTGAGCAAACCTGTACCGTCAATGCGGAGGATATCGTTGGCGGCGCGGGCGAACTGCAGTTTCTGCCTCCCGGTGGAAATTACAGCGTGGAATATCTCGCAAAAGAAATGATCCGCATATCGGACAATATTGCTACGAACCTTATCATCCGTCTGGTGGATATGGAGAATGTCAATCGGCTTGCCGCTGAACTCGGACTGAAACAAAGCGAACTGAAACGCTATATGATGGATTTTACGGCCATTGAAGAAGGCCGTCAGAATTACACAAGTCCGGCGGATATGAACCGGGTCCTTCTCATGCTGCTGCAGGGCAATATCCTGACACGTTCATCACGTGAAAAGATCATCGGCATGCTGACCGACTGCGTGGATAAAACGCTGATCAAGGGACAATTGCCGGGACATCTGCAGGTTGCCAACAAAACGGGCACCCTCGATTACGTACGCGCCGACGCCGCGATCGTTTATGGTAAGAAACCGCTAGTTATCAGTATTTTCATTGAACATTTTGAGGACAGGGACATTGCCGACCGGACCGTCGCCGAATTGGCCGCTCTGATCTGGAAAACGTTTGGGAAAGAGCCGCTTTTTTAAGCGGCTCTTTTTATTCTCGAATACAGGTTATACAAGCGAGAAATAATTATTCTTTTTTCATCGCTTTTGCGATAGTGATGAACACAGGGAACAGTAAGGCTGCCACCGGAAATACGATCCAGGCAATGTGCCAGAGTCCGCCCAGAAAGCCCATTAAAAAGAAGGCCAGGACCGCCAGGGGCCAGATCGCGGAAGATACGGCTTTGATGATCTTATTCTCCGGTTCTTCACTGTAATCCCCCGTTTTAAGAAGCTGGTCATAAGAGCCCATAATACTCCCAAAATAGGTGAATATGAACACGGCGCAGCCCACCAGCAACAGCATGAGAATGACCCATTGGGAAACCGGTGTGTTTTCCAGGAAAACGACCGGTAAAATAATCGCCAGCGGTGCCAGAATACACAGACTGACCCCTGCAATGATCGCGAGGGTATAGGTCTTTGTGTATTGGTCCTTCATATCTTCGACATTTTTTTTCACTGCATCGGGTAATATGAAGGGTTCCTGCAGAAACTTGAATCTTTCCAGCCGCATACCGGAATAAATAAATAAAGCAACGGCAAGAACCACCATCAATAGCATCAGCACCACCCCCATCGCGGATCCCGTGCTTACGGGAAGGCTGTAATTACCAAACTCCGAGTGACCCATAGAGCCCATGAATACCACAGCGGCCGCTCCGGCAATGATCAGAAAAACACCGAAGGCGACCATGAGTCCGGAACGGCGTTTGAGGTCCAGCCAGTCTGTAGCCTCTTGTTTGCTTACGGTCCTTAGCGTTTTCTGCGGGACCGCCTGTTCAATCGAGAATTCACTTAAGAGTTCATCGATATTGCCGAATTCCGAAATAACGCTTCCGATGGCCTCGTTCTCCGAGCGGCCTTCTTCCTTGTAAGCCAGATATTTCTCCTCCATATTGGCAAGCATCTCCTCCTTTGCCCGCAGAACCTCCTTTGTCCGTGGCAGATTCGCGAAAATATTATCAAGATAACTTCTGATCGCTTCCATGATATGTTCACTCCTTTACAAATTTTTCTATTACTTTTTTTATAAGTATCCATTCCTCGCATTTTTCACGGTAATACGCCCTGCCTTTCTCTGTAATTCTGTAGTAGGTACGTTGTCTTCCGTGTTTGCCGACCGCACTGTAGGACTCGATATACGCCTGCTTTTCCAGCCGGTTGAAAGCGGAATACAAGGTCGTTTCCTTTATGATATAGCGTTCTTCCGAGATCGTCCGGATCTGCCGGGAAATATCGTAACCGTAGGAAGGTTGGTCCGTCAAGAGAGAGAGAATGATCAAATCGTTATAACCCCGGATCACATCACTGCTGATCATCTTAGCTGTCCTTTCTATTATACTACGACCATCATACTATGCCTGTCGTAGTATTAATATAAAAACACGGAGAAGAAAATAAAAGGATTTTCTGATTATTTTTTTAGACAAATACTTATGCTGATGAGATATAATAAACAGGCAATATGAACACATCAGAATAAAACTAAATTCAATGTGTGATATAGATCACAAAATCACCATCATTGAAAAGAAAATGTTATTTCGTATCTTCTATTGGTTCAAGATATATATTTTGGTATGGCTCAGGTCCATACACCCAGAGCAGAAAAGGCCAGACAATGATACCGCCCACGAGAGCGCCCACTTTAACTTCTTTTTTTAATCTGCCGCGGTAAGTCATAAATCCATCTTTACTTACTTCAACATCGTATTCTTCCCAGATCGCATCACTCATACTTTTCTGAACCGGGGTAACACCCATCGGCTCTCCATTGATCTTAACGGAAGCACCGGTCACATCGGGCGTATCAATTCTTACCATAGTGGAACAACTCGTCAACAGTAAGGCCATTGCCAGGATAATCGAAGTCAATTTCATTTTCTACTCCATGTTAATAATGCGGATAATTTCGTGAATGATCTTTGAATATTCAAGAAGTTTATCGAAATATTTAATTCAATAAACATGGGTTTGACCGACACAAATTATTCATACCTTAGTATGTATGGCTGGTTTTTAAAGTTCCATCTGCGAGGGGAAACCTTCATCGAACAAGGGCATGGATATCTGTAAGGGAAAATCCTCATAGATCAGCGCGTCGCGCCATCTCCCCCGTTTATCCTCACCCGACTGCCAGCCTTCTCTGACCGAGGTCGCGGCCTGCCAGGTTGCATCACCGGGGATAAGGGTTTTGCCGTCTTCCGTGGTATATTCCAGATAAACATTCGCGCTGCTGGGTTGCCGTAATTTGTATGCCTGTACATGGATGGCGATGGTGTTGGTCCCTTCTTGCAGCAGTCCGGAAACATCCCAGTATGCAACCCGCCTTTTCTCGGCCATCAGCGACCCGGACCGGGTTGCAGCTACGATGCCGACCTTCTTTCCGTTGAGATACACCTCGGCAGCGTCGTTCGCCACCACCTGCAGCCATGCGGATCCGATCCTTGCCGGATCCTCAATGTCAAACTGCTTTCGCAGATATGCCGGGGGCGTATCCTTTCCTTCTTTATACGCCTTCGCTGTGATCCATTTGGACGGGATTTCCTGATCGATGTCGTAGATGCCTTTTTCCAGTGATTGTTTTGCTTTGCCGATATATACGGCCTGCTGCCGCAGAACGTTCATCAATCTGTCCAGGTTATCCGGGCGGTTGGTGCGCAGCCAGACGTCCCGGTAGTCCTTTTCCAGTTCGGATATCTCGCTGATCAGCCAATCACATTCGTCGATCCATTGCTGTTGGATCGCTTCGCTGATCTTATCTCTGTAATTGTTTTCGATGTAGAAATCGATTGCTTGTTTCAAGGCAGTCTTTCTTCCGGTCAGCATACCAATGCGCGCGCCAATTTCAAAATAATCCAGCTTATCGGCATTTCGGATATTGTTTTGGCGCAACTGATCGATCAACTCCAGTGTAAGTTCTCCGCTCTGGATCAGGCGGACAGAGGAGATCAATCTGGCTCTTCGGTCTCTTCTATCCTGCAAAAAGGGATTTTTAAAAATAAATCTCAGATCGGTATTGTCCGGGATCTGATTCGATACGAAGAACAATGCTTGCATGCTAGGGCAGTCCGTTCCGAAATACTGTTTCATGAAACGCTGCCGGATCGTTGCACCGTCCATATTAGAGGGATTCCAGCTGGATTCCGCTCCAAAGGCATAGCCCATATAGTTCATTTCCCGGAAATTCAGACCGCCGTAATCGCCCCAGCTGGAATTGACTGAACCCAGGGCCCCATGCAAATATCCTTCATAATTGATACTTGAAATATTGATCCAGGCATTAGTGAAATTGGGAATGCTCTGTCGCCAGTTGTGAATCCCCGGTGAGACCAGAAAGGGAAACCCGGCTTCCTTGAATTTTTGGATCGAAGGATAATGATCGCTCGGCCGGTAATGCCAGTCGACGATAATAATGTCCTTGGGGATCATATCCATGATCTCGGGATGGCGAAGAATGATATCCCCGTACATCAGGACCTGCTTTCCATATGATGTCACATAATCATAGACCTTGTTGTAGTGGTCCGCATGGACCCGTGCGCTGCCGTATTTTTCAACCACATTTTTGGTCGCGCCAAGACCGACATCCCGCGACTCGTCACAACCGATATGAAAATAGGCACTTTCAAATTGCGGAATAACCTCGTCCAGCATATTGAAAAGGAAGCGATCCGTATCCGCATCAATGCTGTTCAGCGAAGCGGCGCCCGGATATTCTGCATACTGCATATAATTGGGATCGGACAGAATATTTTCGTAATGACCCAGCGTTTGAAAGATCGGGATCACCTGCACAAAATACTGTTCGGCCATGCGCTGTAATTCGGCGATCTCTTTTTTTGAAAGCGCGCCGCGACCAAGCCCGATATCCGGATATTGGTCCAGCTGAATGACATCTTCCATATAGGGCATGTAGATATTTTGCTTGTATTCCCCAAGAAAACGCAGAATGGTTTCGAAATTCTCCATGGTGGATACCTGGCCGCGGCTGAAATCGTCGGAGATCCCGCGCCAGCTCATATCCGGATAATCCAGGATCCTGAGCGCGGGGATGCTGCCGGCTTCGGCAAGGTTTACCAACTGGGTCAGGGACATCAATCCGTAAAACAAACCCCGGTCGCTCCCGGAGCGGATCAGGATCTTTTCCGGCCTAATATCCAGCAAATAGGCCTCGGACAGCTGTTCCGCGCTGATATTATCAATGGTAAAATCATTATTTTTCTCAAGGACCACCGATATGGTTTTGCCGGCGGTGGTACGGGGCATTCCAACCAAAGCTTCGGACAGGATCTCCCGGCCTTTTTGCAGGTTTTGCGGATCGCCCACAAGTTCAAATGCAACCTTGCTGCTCAGCCGGAACACCCGACCGGAAAGTTCGACCTGCTGGGGTGTCGGGATAATACCCGTATTGGCAGTCAGGACAAATGGGCAAACGAATAACATAAGCCAAATTAATTTTTTCATGCTGGTAATTATTCCTCTCTGATCCATTTCGTTAATTATTTATACGAACAATGAATTTTCGTGATTTTTTGTGCAAATATCAAAAGGTTTATTATTTAATTGGGAAAAAGGAGGTGCATTATTATGTAAAAAGGTCACCTTTGATGTGTGTGTGACCTGTTATTCCATTTATAAAAGATCATTCACAGCCTTTATAAATCGGGGAAAAATATGAAGGAAATAGAAAAAGCTCCCGGGAACGGGAGCTTTTTGAGATGGAATTGTCTCTTACCAGTTATTACGGGCAGGACGTTCTGTACGGGGGCGCGCAAGATTTACTTTCAAATTGCGACCCTGTAAATCGGCGTTATTCAATTCATCAATTGCTTTTTGGCCATTGGCATCATTTTCCATTTCGACAAAAGCGAAACCTTTTGATTTCCCGGTCATTTTGTCATTAATGACGTTAACTTTGCTAACGGTACCGTATTCGCCAAAAAGATCGCGCAGATCATTTTCTGTGACGTCGTAAGTCAAATTTCCTACATAGATGTTCATATCTATTCCTTCTTTGTGCGTAAAGTTCATATTCGCTATCATCTAACTTACGCACGTAGTCAAACAACAGCAGGACGACATTCATTGCCAATTTATATAGAGGATGAAATGATCTTATCTATACAATCTATCCTTAGGCAAGTAGTATACTTGTAAGAAAGTCTAATTCCAAGATAATTATGCCGAAAAGCGAAAATAATTTTGTTTATGCATATTTAGGTAATCGATAGTCTGTAATAAGTCATCTGCTCCTTACCTCCTATTAACTTTGAAACTCCGGATTTCAATACTCCAAAATGATACATATAGTCGCTTATTTTCAAACAATTACATCAATAATAATTATCTTGAACCGATCATAATTCGATAAGGGATCTGACATAATAGTATATGTCATTTTTTTGTAATAATTATCATTGCGTATTATGTTTATTTGTTATATTGTTAAATATTTCTTACAATGTTTAAGGAATAATCAAATAATGACAAAATATCATAGAATAAATAAGCGAGGAATTTATGAATCGTATTAATGCTGTTTTCAGTTCATTCCTGGTATTGCTCATCATTTGCAGTTGCTCGTTTCAGACTGGCCTGGATGTAGCTGCAAAAGGCAATTTTTCAATGTTTGAAGGTAAAAAGGTCGGCATTGTTACAAATCACACAGCCGTCAGTGTCAATGGCGAACATATTGTTGACCTAATGTTTGTCAAAGGTGTCGATATCACTGCAATCTATGCTCCCGAACATGGATTCAGAGGCAATGTTGAGCGCGGTGTGATCATCGAAGGTATAAATATCGACTCTGCGACCGGCGCTGAAGTATTCAGCATTTATGGAAATAACAGAAAACCTTCGCCGGACATGCTGAAAGATATCGATATCATGGTTTTTGATATTCAGGATGTGGGTGCGCGGTTCTACACTTACATTTCAACCCTGGGCATGGTGATGGAAGCGGCAGCAGAAAACGGTATTCCTGTCTATATTTTCGACCGGCCAAATCCTGTCGGCCGCATTGCCGAGGGTCCTCTTATGCAGGAAGATTTTATTTCTTTCGTAGGTCAATATCCCATTGTGCTTCGGCACGGGATGACGGTAGGTGAATTGGCTTTAATGTATAAGGACAATAATTTCATCAATAAAGCCGGGGATCTCGATTTGCATATTATTCAGATGAAGAACTGGAATACGCGCAAACCTTTCACAAAGACAAAGCTACCTTGGATCGCACCCTCGCCCAATATTAAAAATATCAATGAAGCTTTAGTTTATCCCGGTACATGTTTATTTGAAGGAACAAATTTTTCCGAAGGCCGCGGAACAATTCATCCTTTCGAATGGGTGGGCGCGCCATATGTAGATCCTGAAAAACTGATTCAAAAACTAAATGAACGAAACATAAAAGGCATTCAAATGGAACCGGTCATTTTCACACCTGTGGACATCCCCGGTACGGCCATGAATCCGAAATATAAAGATGAGCAGTGTCATGGAATTGCTTTAACTGTCACAGATCCCGTTCACTTTAAATCCCTGGAATTTGGGATTCATTTGATCAATGTTCTGATGGGGCTATACCCAAATGAATTTATAATTTCCCGTCCCGAGTTTCTTGGAAATTTATGGGGAAACGAAAATGCCGCGACAATGTTCAATGAATATAAACCGGCAGAAGAGATCATCAACAGCTATAAAGAAGAACTGGATGATTTTATTGCTGTTAGAAAAAAATATCTTTTGTATTGATTGAATATTAATTATTAAGGGAGTAAGCCGGAATCTCATGTCAGGGTGTAAAATATTTTGTGATCATAGTTTAAACTACAAGTTTAAATTTGGAGACACCAATGGACACGAAACGAGACGAACTTCTGGATGACCTGCTGAAGGACTGCAAGACACCCGCCCCGAAGGATCGGGGTTAGGAGAGAACGGCCTTTTAAAAATAACTGACCACTTTTCTCTTTTTATCTTGCTAATTATTTTTTTTGATTTCATAAAGAAATGCCCCCGTAATCATTTGATTATCAGGGGCTATAGCCCATCCTTCGCCCCCGCTTCGCTGAAGCTTTGAGGGGTTTCGGAGGACGAGGAATTCCGTATCAAATTAATGCTTCCACTCACCGGTATATTTTACAGGTAAAGAAAAACCTCCTTTATCAGGAGGTTCCTCGTACCGAAGACCGGACTTGAACCGGTACGTCCGCCAGCTGGCGGACGAGGGATTTTAAGTCCCTAAAATAGTCAGTATCTAAGCGGGCTTCGTGCAAAGCGGTGCCCAAAAACTGACAGGGGTATTCTTGCGAGTTTATAGGGTGATATTTTGGCATACTTTATAGAGTTTTTGTTAATACTTCAAACTGTGCGGTTTATTGGGGGAAGGGCAGTCCGATTTTTGGGGAGAAGATCAATAGTATTACAAAAAGAAAGATATAAGGATTATAAATAGAGTTAGCCAGAATGTTGTAACAAAAATCTTTGAGCCGATAACAGGATTCCCAGAAAACATTAAATCAAGGATTTTTGTGGAAATAATTTTACAAAAAGGTTTTAACAATATTAGATATATTATTGAAACAATTAGCCCCCATAGCCATCCACCAACTACGATTGACCCACCAAGTATCAATAATATTGTTAATGTCACATAGCCGCGTATCAACTGATAATAATTTAATGAATAATAAATCCACAGATTTGAAAGAATTATTAGTAGTATAATAATTAAATAATCCATCTCTACCCCCCTAACTCATTTTTTAACATACTTAAGTTTTTTATAACATTCTCAAAAATCTTTTTCATAATCATGACCTTCCCCCATTATTCAGACAGTTACATGTGTTAGTAAAAACTGTTTTGCGGTGTCATCTGATTCAATATAAAACACCCACGAATAATCGTAGAAACCATTTTTTATTCATTTTTATTTATTATGCCTAATAATTTATGAAATAGGGGGATATTGTCAAACAATTATTATAAAAAATACATCCACCCTCTTCCATATCCCCGGGCGGCTTTTTTATTCGCTATATAAGAGAGATTATCTTGCGAGTTTAGTGGGATTTTTGTTTGTAGGGTTGTGAGTTAGTGTGGATATTGTGCCACAAATAAAGTTATTTACTATTGGTCATATATAAATCAATAGTCAATCGAAAATGGATTTGAACTCTTTTTAAATAAATATACAGGTATAAGCACAAAAGTAACAATTACAAGAATTGAAGTAGAAAAAATACTGTATATCTGTCCGAGGAATGCAGTAGGTAATGTAATTAAAAAAGTAACAGCATAAATCACATATAACGAAGAAAATTCTTCATTATCCTCTTTAATAGCTTTTGACATAAATCTTAGTGGAATAAATGCAAGTACCCATGTTGCTGTTCGGAACGGTAGTAAATCAATTCCTCTATTACCCTCATAAGTAACAATAATACATATAAATACTGCAAGAAAAAATTCTGCTATAATGATTAAATTGAAAAACACTATTACAAAATATTCAAGAATGTTTCCAATCGCCCGATTTTTATAACTTACTTTTTCAACAAGATTATTTAATAAGGTGAATAAAATGAAAATTAAGGACATTATCCACCTTATGAAAAATATCATAATGACACATAGACCAATTAATCTCCATTCTCCAACGATAATTAGGCCTATTATGCTTATAATTGAAAGAATAATTATAATATAATCTAATGGCTTAAATAATTTCTCAATAACGGTATTGAAAAAACTGACTAGTTTATTTTTCATTTTTTAGATCTCTCTTCTTTATCATAGATAAACCAACAATTGTAGCAGAAATAATATTAATTGCTGACCAAATCTCACGATCAAGATATATTTTAATTATGGGGTTATACAAAATAGCCAATAATAAATATACAATTAACCAAGGTATTTTTTGACTTACATATGACTCATAAGATAAATATCCAAATGCTAAAAAACATACAATTCTCAAAAATATATAATAACCATATGGATTGAAAGGCATCAACGCCCAAAATAACAGAGCAATTATTATAATCTTGATTTGTAGTAGTAATTTTTTATTCAAAGTAATATTTCCTATGAATTTTTATTCTATTTCTAACTCAAACTTTATCATCTTTAAGCCTTGTATTGCTCTTTCCTCACCCTGATCAGCGGCTTTTTTAAACCACTTATATGCTTCATTTGGATCTTTTTCTACCACAATACCATCCGCATAATAGATACCTAAATTACACTGTGCTTCGGCGTGACTCTGTTCTGCAGCTTTTTTATGCCATTTATACATTTCTTTTAAGTTCTTTTCTACACCATCACCAGAATAGTAACAATTTCCTAAACGGTACTGTGATTCAGCAAAGCCCTTTTCTGCTGCTTTTAAGTATAACCTTGCAGCCTCGGCATTATTTACTGGAACACCTAACCCTTGATAATAACAATTTGCTAAATTATTAATAGATTCTAATAAACCTTTATCTGCTGCTTTTTTATAACATTCAACAGCTTTTTTGTAATCTTGCTCTACTTCTCGTCCATGAAAATACCAATTCCCTAAATTAAAACTTGCCATAGGAAAATTCATTTTTTCAGCTTGGGCCCATGCTTCAACAGCCTTTTTATCGTTTCTTTCAACACCTATTCCACTTGCGTATGCTACACCCAAATTATAAATAGATTCAACATCCATAAAATCAAGCTCATCACTGAGTGACGTTACTTTGGGCACGTCTTGGTAAGTTGATTTTGCATCTATTTCTGATTTTTCAGTTCCTTGAAACGAAGTATTATTACGTTTTATACAACCCCTAACTACTTGAGTAATTAATTTGAGAGTTAATATTGACATTATCACACCAATTCCATCTGTAATAATGTATGAGGTATACGTTGCGGTATATATTTCAACATTGGAAAATCTCAAAGTAATATTTATTATGAATCTACCAAGAAAAGTTGATGATAAAACTGACCACCACCACCACTTTACAAAAGTTACATAGTTATTAGTTGACTTATACCAAATTTCTTCGATGACATAATATGGCTTATAGAAAAAGGCTATTGGAATAATAAACCAAAGAACTGACCAATTTGGAGAAAATATCATTTTCTCATATTGGTGTAAATATTTATTTATGGTATATACCCATACTAGGAAAACTAATAAACACATAATAAAGACAACACCCTGAATGAAAGAAATTGAACTCCTAACTTCCAATGGGAAAATCATATTCGTTGTGAAATCACCATTGACTGGAGGGCCTTCTATAAAAGCTGTTATAAAAAAGAAAAGTCTAAATAATAGGTAAATACATACTAAAAATATAAGTGCATATGAGATATTAATTATCCTCTTCTTATTCATACCAATATTCCCTTAAGGTTATCAATGTTCTTGTTAATCTCGTATTCTTTTAAAAATGCTATCAATTTAAATTGATTCTCCATTATTTCTGGCATATGAGGTAATGAACCCATATCACTAGGTTCGATGTCTCTAATGCCAGTTAGAATATCTATTTCATGTTCAAGTGGATTTTTATGTTTATGTTGATGCATATAATAACTCATAGCAAAAGCAACAGTACCCCTGCTAGGAAAATCTTTTGGAATTAGTTTACATTTAGAATATATCATTAGCCGTTGATTATATGTACTTTCCAATTTTTCATATAATTCAAAAGCAATTGTCTTGTCTGAAATAAAATGATTTATATATCTTTTAAGAACATCCGGCACAACTTTATCAATAACTTCATTTCTATGGCTTGGTCCTAAACTAGTAAATAGAAAAACATCAATTGAAAAAAGTATCGCAAACATAAATTCAGAAGCGATAATCATTGAGTTATCAAAATTATCTGCTTTAAGCTTTTTCTCATAATTATTTGTTCCAGTATAAATCTTGTCAATGATTTCTTGTACTTCTTTTCTAAATATTTTTAAGGTTTGATCTTTATCAAGTTCCACTTCTGATTCAGCATCACCAACATCATTGATAAATATATCTCTTTCCCGGGAAGTTAAAGGTTTATTATCTTTGGGCTTTTTATCTTTGCCTTTATATCTTAATAAGGCAACAATTAGAACAAGAATTATTATTAATGCTCCATATGCGATGCAATCAGCACATGAAATAATAACTCCTACAAGTATTAATATTATTGCTACCCCTAAAAACACATATATCATATTTCACTCCCCATAAAAATATTTCAGCTTATCAAGCAACCAATATGTTTAACATTTTCTCTCCACTATTCCGACTCAATCCCCATTAACCTTAAACTCTTATAATAATCTTCAGCTATAGCCGTCATCTTAAATTCTGCTTCACCCTCTGATATCTTTTCAACCTCTTGTTTAATTTCATCAAGTGTAACATTAAAGAATTCTTTCCTGAAATTTACTTGATTGACTCGATTCACTGTAAATATATCATGAAGTGTACGTCTTCAAAGTTAATTAGACAAGCTTCATAGTAAGTTAATAGATATATTTCAACTTATCAAGAATGATTAAACAAATGTAGCCACTCTATCAGATAGCTTTTACTACATGTATTAATTCCACTCCAACGATTACCGTTACCTTTAAGCCCCAGGCACAGTGGAAAAATTCCCTGGTACCTACATTGAGGAGATGTATTGGTTCAGCGGGAAATGGAGTTTTCTTAACTTGCCTGTAAGGAGTGATTCCTCCTTTTTACAGCAGCCTGATCGAGTTTGAATTGCCGTTCGGCCAGGCGCTCTTCCATTTTGCCTTCAAAGACCTCTTTCGGTGTCAGATAGTATAATGCACTGTGCAGGCGTTCTTCATTATACCGCCGGATATAGGCATCTACCTGTCTGCGTGCATCCGCAAAGCTCACATAACTTTGTTTACGAATGGCTTCCTCTTTGATCGTGCGATGAAAACGCTCAAGTTTTCCATTGCTCTGCGGGTAATTTACAGATGTCCGCACATGTTTCAAATGACATTCCCGAAGATATTCTTTAAAATCTTTGCTCACAAACTGTGATCCGTTATCGCTGATCAGACGCGGTCGGACATCCGGATATTTCTCCATCGCCCGCTGCAGAGTGATCTGCACATCGTATTCGTTCATATTCACGCGCAGTTCATGGTGCAGGATCATCCGTGAGTATCCGTCCATAACGCTGATCAAATACAAAAAGCTGCCTTTTACATTTACATAGGCAATATCCGTATGCCAGTGCTCATGGATCTTATCGGGTTGTTTAAAACCCGTCCCTTTGTTCCCGGACCTGCCCGGATTCCAGCGAAGCAGCAAACCCCTGTCCTTCAATATCCGGTATACCGTCGAAGGACTTACCGCCGCAATATCCTCATCGATCATCTTATACGTCAAACGGCGATAGCCTTCCTGCGTCCTAGTGCTACAATAATCAATGATCACCTGCCGTTCCGCTTCTGGGACCCAAAAGTAACGGGGGATCTGTCCATTATGTCGATTGGGCGTCTCGTAACGCTTTACCCAGCTGTGATATTTGCTCCCCTGTATACCAAGTCTGCTTATAAACCATTGCTGCGGCAGATCGCTGCGGTGGCTCATCTCGCTCACATAATCGACAATCTCATCCCGTATGTCCGGTTCTACCCACATACCTTTCAATTGTCCCCATTCAGCTTTTTTTTTAATCGGATATTGTCCGCCAGCACTTCCGCGATCAGCGCGTCTTTATCCTTAAGCTTTTCCTCCAGCTGCTGCAGCTTTATTGACTGACCCGATGAGGCCTGCTTACTGCTGCTGAAATTCTCTAGGGCGTTCTCAAAAAGCATCTTCTTCCATTTATGGATCATATTCGGGTGTATCCCGTAACGCCGAGATAACTCACTGATCGGGATCTGATTCTCCAAATGCTCCCGTATGATCTCTACCTTCCTGCTTGCACTGTAATGCTTCCTTTGATTCATCCTGGATCTCCTTCATGTTTCACCTTAATCTTAATTTACCATTTCTCCATTTCCAAGTGAATCAAAACAGAGAGAGGAATTTTAGCTATATTCCCACGCTTATCTTGCGAGTTTTAATCATTACTGAGCGGTATCCTGGTCAGAAGAACGTGAAATATAACGACTAATCAGGCTGTTTATACCTCGATTGCTCTTCATACCTGATATCCTCCCCTTTCAGATGCCGGTAAAAAGACCTCAGCAGAATATCCGACATATCATCCTCATGAAACAGGCCTTCATTCAAAAAGAACTTGCGGAGCGGTGACTACTTCGGATAAAGCCACAGGTTCCGGGGCTTGTGGCCCATGAACATATGACTTAAGGTGACGAATTCGTCTTTTCCGAGATCCCGGATCTTCTCTTTGTCTTCATCGGAGAGATGAGATACAAGTTCCTGGAGTGCTTCGGAGGACGAGGAATTCCGTATCAAATTAATGCTTCCACTCACCGGTATATTTTTCAGGTAAAGAAAAACCTCCTTTATCAGGAGGTTCCTCGTACCGAAGACCGGACTTGAACCGGTACGGCCGTTGAAGGCCGAGGGATTTTAAGTCCCTTGTGTCTGCCAATTCCACCACTTCGGCATGTTTTGAGGCGACGACCGGATTTGAACCGGTGAATAAAGGTTTTGCAGACCTCTGCCTTACCACTTGGCTACGTCGCCATTTCACATAGCGGACAAATATAAAAAAAATAGAATTAAAAACAACGTTTTAATTAACGATAAACGATGAACGATAAACGATAAACGATGCTTGCACGCCGCAGCTCCTCGAAGCTTTGCGCAGTGGAGCGAATGAGTGAAAGATTAACGATAAACGATGAATTTTAATATTGAACTTTAAACCATATACAATGAATAAATAAGGAAATTGTGATGAAAGTCACTTTGAGTATTTTATAGGTTTTTTGTATGCAGGTTTTATGTAAATTTTCACAAAGAGGAGGCGTGAAAATGTCATATTTACCCGATACGCGAAAGAATATTCTTGCTAACAAGAGCTTTGATTATTCTTACAGGATCGTGAATCTTTACAAATATCTTGTAGCGAAAAAAGAGTATGTCATGAGCAAACAATTATTAAGAAGCGGCACCTCAATTGGCGCTGTCATCACAGAAGCACAAAACGCGGAAAGTAAAAAAGATTTTGTGCATAAACTCGGTATTGCGCAAAAAGAATGTGCGGAAAGTATCTTTTGGCTGGAATTGCTCCATCGAAGCAATTACCTGGAAGAAAATGACTTTATAAGTATCAATGCCGATACCATCGAATTGCTCAAAATCATCCGCTCATCCATCATTACTGCAAAGAAAAATCTATAATTAGATACTAATCGTCCATAATTTATCATTCATCGTTTATCGTTTATAGTTTATCGTTTATAGTTTATCGTTCATAGTTCATCGTTTTTTACTTATATTCCGCAAGAAAAGCAAAGGATAAGCACTCCATGCAAACACTTAAATTTCTCACTCCTGCCCAGGTCCGCCATGTTGCCGATGCGTACGGTACGCCGGTCTATGTCTATAGCGAAGAAAAACTGCGCAGCTCGGCCGAACAGGCGCTGGCCTTTCCGCATGCTTTCGGACTGACGGTCCGCTACGCGATGAAGGCGAATCCCAACGCTGCCATCCTTAAACTTTTCGACCGCATGGGCATCCACTTCGATGCAAGTTCCGCGTATGAAGTACAACGCCTGCTGATGCAGGGGATCGCTGCGGAACATATTCAGCTGACCGCCCAGGAACTGGCAAAGGACCTGGATGAACTGGTGCGCCGCGGAGTGATCTTCAATGCGAGTTCCCTTCACCAGTTGGAGACTTTCGGCAAGCTATTCCCGGGACAGGATGTGAGCGTCCGCATCAATCCGGGTATCGGCAGCGGACATTCCAATCGCACCAATGTCGGTGGTCCCTCTTCCAGTTTCGGTATCTGGGTGGATTATCTGGATGAAGTAAAATCGCTGGCAAAAAAATACGGACTTACCGTTACCAAGCTTCATTCGCATATCGGTTCGGGTTCCGATCCCGCAGTATGGAAAAAAGTGGCGGCAATGAATCTCGATGCCGTACGCGCCTTTCCGGATGTCACCGTCCTGAATATGGGAGGCGGCTTTAAGATCGCAAGAATGGCGGGAGAGACCAGTACGGACCTGAGGGTCATCGGCAACAGTGTCAAACCCCTGTTCGAGCAATTTTATACGGAAACCGGCAGAAAGATCGCTCTGGAGATCGAACCGGGTACCTGGCTTGCCGCCGCGAACGGCGCGCTGATCACCCGCGTGGACGATAAGGTCGATACCGGAAAAGACGGCTATACCTTTGTCAAAACAGATACCGGCATGAGCGAGATCCTGCGGCCGACACTTTACGGCGTGCAGCATGTGATCAATACCGTGGCACACGAAGGAGAACTGCCGAAAGAACAGGAAGCGGTTGTGGTGGTCGGTCATTCCTGCGAAAGCGGCGATATCCTCACGCCAACTCCCGGTGACGCCGAGGGCGTGGACAGGATCTCTCTGCCCCGTCTGAATATCGGTGATTATCTTGTCATTGAGGATTGCGGTGCCTACTGCGCTTCCATGTGTGCCGTCAATTACAACTCTTTCCCGCAGGCGGCGGAAGTCCTCATTCGTGAGAACGGCGAAACAACCCTCATTCGGAAACGACAGACAATGGAGCAAATGATAATGAATGAGTTGAGGTGTTGAGGTGTTGAGGTGTTGAGGTGTTGAGGTGTTGAGGTGTCGAGGTGTTGAGATGTCGAGTTGTCAGGGTAAAGTAAAAAATGAAGTAATATTCCACTACTCCCTCACTCCCTCACTCCCTCACTCCCACACTCCCACATTCCCACACTCTGATACCCCTTTCTGTCAAAACATAGGAAACATAATGATAATCCAGCGATCAACCTTGTATATCGTGGCCACGCCCATCGGGAATCTTGAAGATATCACTTATCGGGCGGTGCAGGTTTTACGCGATACGGATGTTATCGTCTGCGAGGATACGCGGGTGACCGGTATTCTTCTGGCGCGATACGAAATACCGAAAAAAGCCATGATCCCCCATTACAAGAACCGGGAGGCGGATACCATCGCGCCGGTGCTGGAGCATCTTCGGAACGGCCGGTCTGTGGCACTTGTATCGGACGCGGGTACGCCCGGCATCAGCGATCCGGGATATTTCCTCGTTTCCGAGGTGGTGAAAGCCGGTTTTGCGGTCGAACCCATTCCCGGTGTAACGGCCGTGACGGCGCTGTTGTCCGTTTCCCACATATCCAACACCCGCTTCTACTTTGAGGGCTTCCTGCCCCATAAGAAGGGCCGTCAGACGCGTTTAAAGTATCTTTCCGCCATGGATTGCGCTGTGGTCTTCTACGAATCCACGCATCGCATCATGAAATTCCTGTCGGAGATCCTCGAATACTTCGGCGACCGACCCATCCTGCTGGGCAGGGAACTGACGAAAATGTACGAAACCATTTTTCGCGGAACGGTATCGGAAGCGATCGCTTATTTCGGTGATCATTCCGTAAAAGGGGAATTCGTAATATTAATTGACAAAGGACAATTGACAAAGGACAATTAGAAGAGGTGATTTTTACTAGCCGGATAATTGTTGCAAGGCGAATAGTATTGTGGTGTTTTAGAATAATCTGTCTGCGCGGAGGCGAGAATTAATCTGAATAACGAATAAAAGTTTAATATGATGTTCGTCCCCGTTTTACACCTGTCTTTATAACATATTGTATATAATAAAGATCACACGATCAACACAAAATCAATTAATCCTTATCAATTGCCAATTCAATTTTCAATTGTCATTTGTCCATTGTTCATTGAATAAAGCTGCCGTATCTCCGGTATGCCAAAAAAGGATATTCTCGTTTTTCCATTTTCCTTTTTGGATCAGATCGATCATAGCACCGAGGGCGCGACCGGTATAAACGGGTCCCACAAAAAGACCTTCGCTTCGCGCCAACATACGGATCGCACGGCGTTCATTCTCCCCCACCACGCCGTAACCCTCACCCAGATAGTCGTATTCCACATCGAAATCTTCCGGTTTCAGACGGATATCCAGATCCAGCAGTTCGGCAGTTTTATTTCCAAGCGCCGCCAGTTCGGGCGGGAAGGCTTCTTTTCCCGTTTTGACCCGATCGATGCTAATACCTGTTATACTGCCGTTAAAACCGGTCATTTTTGCACCCAAGACCATACCGGCGAGGGTTCCGCCGGAACTGCTTGCCACGATGATGCGGTCGCATTTGATATGCATCAGCCGGAGCTGGTTCTGCAATTCATCCATGGCCATCAGGTAACCCGCGGCACCGAGAGCGTTGGATCCGCCAACCGGAATAATGTAAGGCTTCCGGTCTTCTTTTCGCAGTTTTTCGGCGATCTCTTCTATGATCTGCTCACGCGGCGAACCTTTCGCAAAGCGGATCTCGGCACCGGCAAGACGATCCAGAAAAAGGTTTCCGCCAACATGTTCCGGCGCTTCTCCGGAAAGCACCAGCCGGCAATCCAATCCGAATTTATTGGCCGCCGCGAGGGTCTGCAGACAGTGATTTGATTGCGGACCGCCTGCGGTAATGACGGTATCTGCACCCTGTTGCAGGGCATCCGCGATCAGATATTCCAGCTTGCGGGTCTTGTTGCCGCCAAAGGCCAGTCCGCTGAGATCATCGCGTTTGACATAGATCTTTCCATCGAAACCGATGGCCTGCGCGAAATGCGGGATCTCGTGCAGGGGTGTCGGAAATTGTCCCAGTGTGACCTTCCTCAGATATTTCATTTATTCTTCCACAAGCTCGTACTTCAGGTCTTTCCCTTTTTCCAGCGCGGAAATACCTTCTTTCATCCAGCGCGGCATGGGTTCGTCCTTGAGATAATGTGCGAAGAACTGTTCCATGCGGATAGTGAGGTCCATACGGTTGCCCCAGCTGGTTTCTTTAAGGTTATGCGCATCCTTGTTATATACCAGCATCCAGGCGGGTTTTTGCAGGCGGCGCATGGCGACCAGCATTTCGATACCCTGTGTCCAGGGAACGGCTCCGTCGTCGTCGTTATGCATCATCAGCAGGGGGGTTGTGATACGGTCGGCAAAAAACACCGGTGAGTTCTCGTAATACAGATCAAAATCATCCCACATATTAGCGCCGATACGGCTCTGACCGTCCTCGTACTGCATCATGCGGCTCATACCGCTGCCGTAACGGATGCCGCCGTACGCGCTGGTCATATTGCTCACCGGCGCGCCGGCCATGGCGGCTGCGAAACGATCGGTCTGCGTAACAAAATAGGCTGTCTGATATCCACCCCAGCTCTGACCCTGGATACCGATGCGCTCTTCATTGATAAAGGGATATTTTTCGAGCAGCATATCCACACCGCTCATCACGCAATCCAATCCGGATGGTCCGGGATAACCGGTTTTATATACAATGTCCGGTACGAAAAGGATATATCCGTTACTTGGATAAGCACTGCGGCTGACCGTTGAGTAACTGGGACTGGGAGTCGCGTAACTGTGCAGATAATCGGAATATTTTTCATAATAATAAATGATCATGGGATGCTTTTGTGTTTTATCCAGATCATCGGGAATGTAGAGCAGACCCTGCAGTTCGATCCCGTCGGAATTCTTCCATTCCACAAGCTCAACGCTGGCCCAACGGTATTGAGACTGTTGGGGGTTCAACGCGGAAAGTCTGACCGTTTGATCGAAACTCATGTCGCTGACCCAGAGGTCCGGGGTATTGCGGTAATCTCCGCGACGCCAGATCAGCACATCGCGATCCTTTGCCTTGGTCAGCCGGTCATAGCGATGATCCGTATAGATCAGGTGTTCGGGCTCGGAACCGGTATAGAGATTCGCGGTAGCAAATCCCGCGGCTTTTGTTTTTTCGTGAAAGACCGATAATACGACCGGTTTGACCGGAACATATTTCAGGTCCGAATTCAACTCGATATAGCGGTACACATTACCGCTTTTCCGACCGGCACCCAGTGTAACGTTTAAAGGTTCTTTTTCATTCTTGATATCGAATTTCCAGATGTCGTATCGATCGTAAATATAGACATAACGCTCATCAATACCCCAGTGCATGAATCCATGCGGTGTTGCCGGCATGGGTCTGTCATCGTCCTCGTTGTAAAAGGGCACTTCCAGTCCTTCCGTCAGGCAACGTACGGTTTTACTGCGAACATCGAAGGCATACCAGTTACTGTCCGCATGTTCGTACCAAACCGCATAATTTCCTTTTGGCGAAAGTTTTGGTTCGTAGCTTCCTTTTTTCAGAAAAAGCTCCTTGTCCCCGTTTTTAACATTCACGATGTAATAATCGGAATAGGAGATCGATTCCCAGGATATTAATTGCCGATATGCTTCATTATTCTCACCCAGGAGGATGTCTTCGTCGGAGTCCCGTCCCAATTTGATGACCGGAACTTCCGTATCCGCCAGTTGGATAACCTTTTTACTTCCCACGTCCACCCGGGCAATGTAATTCCGGTTCCTGTCGCGGCTGACTTCTTTTAACTGCTGACTCTGCAGTAAGGGGTCAGTCCATGACCATAGGTCCAGATGCACTTTTTCGTTGCTCAGCAGTGTATCTTCCGGAGTTTCATCCACTTTCGGAGCGGTGCCGAAGAAAAGACGTTTCCCGTCTTTGGAAAAACTGGGAAAACGGATACCGCTGACGGTCCAGCCTTCGGGTATGCCTGCGGCCTGTTTATCCAGATATTTAACGGCATTATTTCTCCCTTTTTTCCAGTAATAAATATCAAATTCTTTTTGTTTGGTCGTATCGCCGGAAAAAAGGAATGCAAGCTGATCGCCTTTTTCATCGAAACGGAAGTTTTTCGCTTCGCCCGCGGTCTCAAGAATGACACTGATCTTTCTTCTATCGATATCGATCAATGAAACACGCACCGAATCGGGTTTCCCTTTTAATTTTGTAAGTACTACTGCCCGGTTCCCGCGCTCGCTTAACACATAGGATCCGGCATATTCTATGATCAGGGTATCACCTTCAAGCGGATTCCATACCCACAGGGGCGTTCCTTCTTCCCTTATCTTCGGCTTTTTGACAGCCGGTTTTTTTTCTTCTTTAACTTCCGTTACTTCAGGTTTTTTCTTTGATGTATCCGGTTCTTCCTCGGTCAATGTCAATGCTGTGGAATCGGGAACTTCCGTGGAATCGGGTTCCGCTTCGGTTTTGGCGGGCGGCGGAAGCGGTTTTTCGAGATGCAGCGCGATCCAGGGACTGCCCTTACTGCTGGCGGAATAGGATTTAACACGCGGCACGACATAGAGGCTGTCTTCTTCGAAGACATATACGCAAAGTGAATCTTTCGGCATTTTATCCGCTTTCAGTTTGTCGATCCTGGCCTGACGATCCGTTTCGAAACGCGGTGCCCGTAAAAAGACAAGATAATCGGATGAAGATGAAAAAGCGGCTCTTTTCGCACGGTCAAAGTCCATTTTCCTGCCGCTGCCGAGTTCATGCAATGTTAAAAAATTATCGCCGCGATTGGTCGCTGTGATATAATATACCCATTTCCCGTTATCCGATATCGAAGGATCCGCCATACGCTGCCACTGTGCATAGTCCGTGGGGCGAAGAGGCACCTTCTCACGTATTTCTTCAACCAACACCGTATCTTCGGGAGCGACGATGGTCAAAACCTCTTCCGTTTTCTCCTTCGCGCAGGATGCAAACATCAATATCAATACCGTTACGATCATCCAATTTCTCATTGTACCATACCTTTCGAAGTTAAAAAAATATTATCTCTTCTCTCTTTTGAAATAGTGTTTTTTCAAAAACGTGTAATCAAAGAACGTACCGTTCTTGCAGCTTATGACTCCGCCGCATTCGCACTCGCCGCACATGCCGATGCCGCACATGTGGTTGGTTTCCAGAGATGCATAGCAATTTTCCGGTTCACAACCTTTATCAATGGCGATCTCCAGTGCCTTTTGCATGAGTTCATCCGGACCGATCGTATAGAGGGAACAATTCTCCGTTTCAAGCTGATCGAGTTCCTCGGACAGGATATCCAGAACCCTTCCCGCTTTGCCTTCGTCCGGCACGACGGTGTAAACGGCATGGGGGGAGATCAGTTCATCAAAAGCCGCTTCTTTCTTTTCTTTTACACCGTGGTAGACTTTCACAATATGTCCCAGCGACGCAAAATGTTCTGCCAGTTTCGGTACCAGCGCCAGTCCCGTACCTCCGCTCACGATCACAACATGGTTTTTGTGATTTTCCGGGACCTGGTCGCCGTATGGACCCCGGATATAGAGCGTATCGCCCACTTTCATTTGAAACAGTGCGTGTGTGAATTCCCCTTTTTTTGCTTCCTGTTGATAATGCCGTTTGCGCACGATGAACCGTAGCGGTGATGAGGAAACAATACCGAAGGGTTTCTCACCCGTTTCAGGGATCCGGATAAAAACATACTGACCGGGTTTATAGAGCATCGGATCGCCTTCCAGCGTGAGTGTCAACATGCTCTTGGTCAGAAAGTCCATTTCCGTGATCGTATATGCCTTATACTTTGCAAGCTGCTTAACCAACAGGAAGCTTGCCGATGAATCCGTGTGGAATTCGGCATCGAACTTCAGTGCATCAAAATATTCTTTTTGTTTTTTATGCTTAACACGTGCGATCACGGAACCGATACCCACCACGTTCGCGCCGGCGCTGCGGATCGCACGGATCTGCGATCCGCGACTCACACCACCCATACCGATGATGGGGATATCCGGACCGACCGCTTCGCGGATCTCGCTGATCTTTTTTACCGCAATTTCAAAAATGTGTTCGCCGCTACGGCCTCCCTTGTGTCCATTGGGATTATACAACAACAGTTTTCCGCTGACCGGTTCGATATAAGGCTCCGGACCCACTGTGTTAATAGCCGTGATGCCGTCCGCGCCGGCTTCCACCGCCGCCCGCGCGATCTCACCGATATTTTCCACATTCGGGGTCAGTTTCGGGAACAGCAAGACATCGCTTACCGGGCGGATCGCCTGCATGTATTCCCGTACGAGTTCGGCGCTGCAACCGATCGATGCACCGTAACCCGGTTTGGCATGCGGACAGGAAAAATTCAGTTCCAGAATATCCGCAAGCGGCGCGAACTTTGTGGCCAGTGTAACAAAATCCTCCGGTGAATTGCCGGACAGGGAAATATTCAGCAAGGCGCGCAGGGGTTTGTCGTCCAGCAGGGCATGCAGTTCCTTATATCCCCCTTCCATGCCGGGATTACGGAGTCCGACAGCGTTCACATAAGAACCGGGAGCCACCTCGCCGATAATGGGTTCACGATTTCCCGGATTGGGCTGGACCTGATAACTTTTCGTTGTAATGATATCAATGGCCGGTATGTTCTCATCCACGTAGCGGATCAGGTTCGTTCTGGTGGTCCAGACACCCGATACGGTTGCGAACTTCAGGGTTCCGGACAATAAATATGATCTTATTTCTTTAGCGGATCGCATGTTACTCCAATAAATGACAATTGTAAAGGTAATAATATTTGCTTAAAAAAATAAGTGAAAAATAACCGGACTCAGGATATACTCATAAAAACCTTATACAACAGTCCTAAAAATAATATTTCATCTCATGGTATAATTATTGTATATTTTTACAAATCATAAGGGAGAACATAAAATGAAGACACTCGGAAATATAATCTGGTTGATCTTTGGGGGTTTTGTTACTGCTCTGGAATACCTGGCAGCAAGTATCGCTCTGATGGTCACGATCATCGGAATACCATTTGGAATTCAGACTTTAAAACTCGGACTTTTTACCCTTACCCCTTTCAGTATGTCCATCAAGGAAAAATCCAACTCCCGCGGCCTCCTTACCCTGATCATGAACATTATCTGGATCCTGATCGGCGGTATCTGGATCTTTCTTACACATATCATTTTCGGCGTGATCCTTGCGATCACGATCATCGGGCTTCCGTTTGCAAAACAGCATTTTAAGATGGCCGTTATTGCTCTGACGCCTTTCGGTAAAGAAATCGTAAGTAAATAAAAAAAAGAAACGGGGTTTAGCTATGATCAATTATTATTTCGATAATGATCATAATGTGCTTGAAAGTATTTTTTCAGGTCCGGTCAGCATGAAGGACATCAGTGATTTTATGCGCGATATCAACAGAGAAGATCATTTGCCAACTATACTGAATATTCTCGTTGATGCACGGAAGGCAAAATTCAATATCGATCCGAGCGAGATCCCTGAACTTGCAGCTGTGAACTACACGCTGGATAAACGATTTGATCATATTAATAATGCTATTCTGACCGATCATCCCGACGAAACGGCCATATCCCTGCTCTACCGGTTTGCAAGCAGAAGCAAGCGATATCACGTAAAACTTTTTTCCTTACGTGAAAACGCCATGGACTGGCTTTCCATGGCGTCTTCAATTAAAAGATGATCTCTTGATTCAAATTGAATTGTAAAATAATCGCTTCTTTTTTTCCTTTACATATCAAGCAGAACGGGTTTCCCGAATCCAAGTTTAACCAGCTCATCCAGTTGCGTTTCTGCATCACCCACGACCAAATAGATCATCTTTTCCGGATGCAGATATTTTTGTGCAAGAGCGCGGTGACAATCCAGGGTCATGTTCCGTACGATCTCTTCTTCACGGCGGATATAGTCGACCGGCATATTGTAATAATCGATCGCCCATAACATGCTTAACATATCCGAGATGGTCTCGAATCGCCGCGCATTGGATTTAAGGATGGCGTTCTTGGTAAATTCCAGATCTTCCGGAGAAATACCTTCCCGGTATTCCTTTATCAGGTCCCGGATGATCTCGAGCGATTCCAAGGTTGCGCTGGACTGTACACTGGTGGATGCGACAAAAGGTCCTTTGATCTTTGTTCCGCTAAAGCCGGAACGCGCGCCGTATGTATAGCCTTTTTCTTCACGAAGGACCAGGTTCAGATTGCCGGAAAAGGATCCGCCCAGCTTATAGTTCATGACCGTCGCGGGATACAGGTCTTCGTCAGAACGATCCATCGTAAGATAACCGACCCTTAGGACGGACTGTTTTGCACCGGGCATATCCACAAAATAGACCTTTGCTTTTTCCGGGTTCTCGGCAAGAGGATATTCCGGGATATTGACCTCTTTAGCTTCCCACCGTGTTTCCAGACTCTTCAGTGCTCTTTTAACACGTGGTAAACGAAGCGATCCAACGATATTCATGGAAGCGACGGAAGGTGAAAAGTTCTTTTCATAATATGCTTTCAGATCGTCCAGGGTAATACTCTCAATACCTTCTTCCGTACCGATCGTAGGAATGGAGAAAATGTGATCTTCACCGTAAAGCAATTCATTGAATTTTCGTGATGAAACGGTATTGGCATCCGCCCTGGCACGTTTGATGGCGTTCAAATTGCGGATCTTAGCCAGTTCGAACTGCTCTTCATCCCAGCGCGGTTCCAGAAGCATTTCCTCGGCGATGGCCAGAGTCTTCTCAAAATTCCGTGCAAGACAGCTTACGGAAAGCACGATACTTTCCTGTCCCGTATATATACGGATACTCGCACCCAATAGATCGATCTCTTCTTCAAGTTCCTCGGGAGTTTTATTTCGGGTGCCTTCCGACATGAGATCCGTAACCAGATTGGCCACCCCCGGTTTTTCAAAACAATCAAGGAGATGGCCGCCACGCAGAACGATCTGATAGGATACGAGCGGCAGCTCATCATGTGTTATTCCGAAGATCTCCATGCCGTTCGCCAGTTTGCCCGACCATACTCCCGGCAGATGGACTTCCGGCATGGGTCCTTTTTCGGGTTCGATACTGCGGTCAAAGGAAGAGGGCGTGCGCTGTATTTCCCCCGTATCTTCGGGTATATCCACGATATAGCCCGCGGCGGTAATATCCTCTTCGACAACGTTGGCTTTGACCGAACCTTCAGCCACACGGTGAAGTTCGCCTTTGGGAACAAAGCTCGTAGCTACATAGGGTTTATCCTTAATATATTTTTCATATACGCGCATGATATCTTCTTTTGTGACCGACTGCAGTTTTCGCAGATCCCGGATGAGATATCCCGGATCTTCCGTGAAAACATTATAGATCGCCAGATTAAAAGCCTTATCCAGAACGGATGTTATACTATTGTAAAAGCTGGTCTCAAGGCGCGCCCGCACACGTTCAAGATCGCGGTCGCTAATACCTTCTTCTTCAAAACGCTGAAACCCTTCGAAGATCGCCTGCTCAACTTCGTTGAGATCTTTGCCCTCATTGGCTGTGACCATGACGTAGAATTCACCGGCCAGTTCCTTTGCCTGATTGCTGACCCCCACACGTGAGGTCAGTTGCTTTTCCTGTACGAGTACTTTATAGAATGGTGCCTTCTTTCCTACCGAAAGCAAATGTGAAAGGTACCGCAACGCATAGGCGTCCTCATGATATTCTTCCACGGAAGGCCATACCATGGTGAGTTGCGCCGCCCGGGCAAAATTATCTTCATGATAGAGTTTTTTGGTCTCATTCAGCACCGCAGCTCTGGGTACCAGCGGTTCCGGATCGCCATGCTTTTTGATCTCCGAAAAATATTTATTGACCAAGGCTTTAACTTCCGAAGGATTGATATCACCGGCAATGACCAGCGTGGCATTGTTTGGACCGTAATAATTGTCATAGAATTTTTTTACATCTTCAACGGTCGCATTCAGGATATCTTTCGTTTCGCCGATGACCTGCCAGCTGTAGGGATGGTCGGCCGGATACAGCGCTTTGCCGATCACATAACTGCGGTGTCCGTAGGGTGTGTTATCCACGCGCTGACGTTTTTCGTTCACCACCACATTCTGCTGATTGGCGAAAGCCGAAGGTGTCACCGTGTTGATCAAATAACCCATACGGTCCGATTCCATCCACAATACCATTTCAAGGGCATTCTTCGGAACAACCTCATAATAGATCGTACCATCGGTCCAGGTTCCTCCGTTCAATGTGCCTCCCGCATCCTGGATCTTTGAGAAGAACTCATCCTGTGGAACATTTTCCGATTCCTGGAACAACATGTGTTCGAATAAATGCGCAAATCCGGTACGACCCGGTTTCTCACGGTTGGATCCCACATGATACAACACTGCGACCGCGGTAATGGGGTCACTGCTGTCAACATGTAGGATAACCTCCAGGCCGTTATCGAGTTTAAATTTTTCATATGCCATCGACAGATCGGATTTCTCACATCCGGTAAAAAGCAAGAACGCTGCCGTTAAAAAAGCCATGATCCTTTTCATCATATCAACTCCTCATTCTGTTTGTTCAAAATTAATCACTTTATCACATCATCCCAAAAGATTATTTGCAATATGTCAAGCGTGAAATATCCAGACTCCCGTATCCCCCGTTTTTTTATTTTTAAACGCCTCCCAGCTTCCGCTGTCAAAGCTTTTATGTGTTGAATATTCCAGTACAAATATCCCATTGGGCTTCAGATGATCCCTGCATGCGGTAAAAAACCCCGCCGGCAGTGACAGATCATATGGTGGATCCGCCAAAATGAGATCGTATTTTTCTTTACTTTGCTCAAGATAACGGAACGCATTCGCCTTCACGGAAGTCCAGGAATCAGGCAGAGCGGCAATGCTCTCGAGATTCTTGCGAATGACCCCGATGCATCCCGGATGTTGATCGACGAACGTGACATGCCGTGCATAGCGGGATAGCGCCTCGATACCCAAGGCACCGGATCCGGAAAATAAATCCAAAACAAAACGTCCCTCAAGCGATTGAAGGACGTTGAAAATGTATTCTTTGATTATTCCGGTTGTAGGACGTACAGCATGCCGGGGACTTTTAATATAGAGTCCGCCATAGCACCCGCTAATGATCCGGGACATCATTCTCTTTCATAATATACCAGTGTCATTTCGAGTGTGTTCGACTGGTTCACGGATGAATAGGATGAAGCGATCTCACGTACAAAAAATGCTGCCGGTATATTCTGCAGTTCTGGAAAGATCAGACTGAGGGCTGTCCGGGTTCCGCTGATCTGTAATTTCATATCATGTTGCAGGATGCCGTTATCAAGTCTGCGACTGTCTATCTTTTCCGTTGATATCATTACTTCCGCCTGTTTTGCGGCGATATTCAGATAATCGTCGAAATATTCCACATCAAGATCCCAGATTCTCGCCGGTCTGTCTTTTTTATCTAACACCGGTAAATTGGATGTCAGCTGGATGCGTGTAAATTCATCGATCTTTTCCGGTTCACCCTGCACAAATGATGTGAACATGTCATATTGTTCGATAACATTGGCATATGATTGGATAAGCATGGCATGACGCGACATAACGGAAACGCTTAACCTGTCCTCTGAAATATTCAGGCGGTCCATGATCATACCCCCCGGTACTTTGGACCATACCGCCTCAGCGGCATTCATGTTCCGGATCGATAACGCCAGTTCATCCCGGATGCGTTCATAGATCGGGGGACTTTCAAGTATCTTTTCTTCCGTAGTTTCCTTGATGATCTCTTTTTCAATACGTTTTTCAACGATCACAGTAGGGGGTTCAGCAGTCTTTGCAGGGGGTTTGGGGGCGGCAACTTCCTTTTTTACTTCCGGCTTTGCGGGTTCTTTCGGTGTTTCGCGGACCTCCCTGGGTTCGGGTTGAACGGGGATGTAAGCCACATCCTTTTCCACCCGTGAATGCCGCCATGTTTTTACTTTATGGATACTTTTATTCCAGATCAAAACGATATTATTGCCGATATTTTTAAAGAAATCGCTTGTACCGCTTGGATTTGAAATATAAGCACCCCCCAGTAAAAACAAAAGTAAGAGTAGAATAAACAGCCATATACGGAACTTTCTGGGCGGTTTCTTATACTCTTCCGTCGGGGGTGATGGCGGCTGAAAATAAAAATCGTCATTCCCTCCTCCGGAGAAAGTATCGTCAAAACGAAGAACTTCTTTTTCTTCGTCCTGATGCGGAACCTTCGTCATTTGATCTTCTCGCAATAAATTGATCTTCATTCACTTGCTCCTTATATCATTGCACCCAATGCAGATGAAAACACGGTGTCATACTGTTCATTGAAATTTTCCGATGGTTTTATGTACGTCTTATTTACAGACATCGGGTTTAGCAGACGAATATTTGCATGGATATTTTTAAGTTTGTGAAGATGACCAATAGATGCGCTGTTCCCGGTAATAAAAATCTTATATTGATCCAATACATCCGTTTTCCCGCTAACAAGAGCCTCGGGTAGTCCTTCGGGGATATCTCCGTTATTGGCATAGAACAAAAGATGGTCGTTTACGGATGAAAAACGGGTATAACCGGTTATCCTGTCCTTTACCACATTTACAAGTTCAAATGTATTATTTACCAGTTCTGCTACGATATAGTTTTCTCCCGTAAAAACATGCTTAGCGATCTCGGACGCATTAAAAATGTTTATTCCCAGTCCCACCGCTTCACAGTGATTATCATGGCAGGCACGCATTACGAGTTCGTTGACCTTTTTGGGGTAATAGATACACGTAAGATCGGCTTCGTCTTTCTGCCGGTACAGAACCTTAACCTGGCAATCGCTTTGTTCAATGAAGGGACGGCCCAGTTTGAGTTCCGTCATCCAGATATCCTTATCGATCACGGACTGAACCTTTTCCCGCGGCACCTGTTCATAGAAAGTGGTATATACCAGTTCTCCCGGGAAAGAGAAATAGACACTTTCCTTTTTCAGTGAAAGGGTCTGCAGGATCTCTTTGATCATTGCGCTCAGAAGATTTCCGGCATCTTTCTGATAAAGAAAAGTTCTGTCAAATACAAATTCAGGTGAGAAAAAACCTAATTGTTTAATGGTTCTCTTACCTTTTTGTGCCTCGCTTAAATATACAAAAACAGACTCATCGTGATGTAGCGCGAGCGTTAACATATGTATTTATTCCCAGGAAGCTTCTCCATTCATGATATAACCGTGTCCGGTATCTTTGAACGTGAAAAACAGGTATTTACGTTCAAGGAATCCACCCCGGATCGGACTGTGAATAGTGACCGTATCCTTATCCCGGCCCTTAACACTAACCTCATATTCAATGCCGGTCAAAGGACAGACCAATAGAGAATCGACCAGATTGAAACGTTTGTATTTTGTTACTCTTTCTATGATCGTATCGACCGTCGTATCAATGATAATGCCCTGCCAGAGTGAATCCATGTATTTATACTGATCCTTATCCTGCGCAAGGAAGATCGTATCCCAGTATCCGGTTTCAAGATTGAGTTCAACGGCGGTATACACTTCCGCCAGACTTGTATCCCTGGCGGGATAGGGATTGGCGAAAAGGGTATCATATTCACTGAACCACAGCATGGGAACGCGGATCCTTACATTCTGTCCTTTATAATTGATATATTGTTCACCGATGTAATTGCTGTCGGCAAGAATGGAGTCCCTGACAGCAGAGACAAACCATAATACACCTTTCATATCCGCATCATAGTGACCGGTCAGTTTTTCATACATGCGCTGAGCATGCCAAAGCTGTTCCATTTTCCACTGCGAGCGCATGCGCATTTTATTTTCTTCGTTCCAGATACTGCTCGGTATAAAAATAACAAGTAATAAAATAACCACTAAGATTACCGCGATCCATTTAATGACAAATGACCATTTCTCGCTGTAATATTTCTGCTCTTGCACAAGACCTCCTCGTCTGCTATAGGGTAATGAATGGTTTTATCTTTTCGAGTGTTTTTTCTCCGATCCCTTTGATCTTGGTTAGATCGTCCAATGATCTGAAAGGACCGTTCTTATCACGATATTCCAGTATATCTTTAGCCTTGCTCATTCCGATATTCGGAAGGGCTTCGATCTCCATCAGCCCGGCTGTATTGATATTGACAGGTTCCGCGGGGAGTTTGCTTTCACTGCGTTGTTCATCTTCCCTGTTAAAGGAAGTTTCTGTTTTTACATCCGAAGCGCGGATGGGTCGTTGTTTTTTTATGACCACCCTGAACAGAAACCAAAGTGCACCGACAAGAAGGATCAATGCAATAACAAGAATGATGTTTTTTTCTTTTTTAGTAAACATAATGTCCCCAAATTAGGGTGTAAACTTCTTTATTTTAACGTTTTTTTTCTTGGAATACAATTGATATAATTCTTTTATCAGGTTTTTTTCATTACGGTCCATACCGGACGGGGTCTCAATATGTATCTGTATCAGTTGATCACCGAAACGGTGTCCGTTCAGGACAGGGAGCCCCTTTCCGCGCAAACGATAGATCTTTCCGTGTTCGGTACCCGGGTTAATTTTAAAGCTGACCTTTCCACTCAGTGTGGGCACTTCCACTTCATCCCCCAGTACGGCCTGAGGCCAGGTAATAACACAGGTAATGATCACGTCATTGCCAGATCGCGTGTATACGGAATGGTTAATCTCCTTGAAAACGACTATCAGATCACCCCGCTCGCCATTGTGCGGACCGGCATGTCCTTCACCACGCAGGGTCATGTAATTACCATCCTGCACACCGGGAGGTACATCGATACTGACCGTTGCTTCTTCTTTTATACGCCCATCGCCGCCGCAGGATACACAGGGTTTATCGATCACCACTCCCTGTCCCCGGCATTGATAGCAGGGTTTTGAACTGATCATTTGTCCGAAAAAGGAATTTACGCGTTCACGAACCTCGCCCGTACCGTGGCAGACCGGGCAGGTCCGTTTACCACTTCCGCCGGCACCCCGGCAGTCCGGACAGGTTTCGAATCGGCTGAGCTTGATCTGTTTCTTAATCCCTTTGTATATCTCTTCAAGGCTCAGACGCAGGTTCACACGCATGTCCGCGCCGCGATTACTGCTGCGACGGGATGTCCCTCCCCCGCCGAAAAAACTGCCGAATCCGCCGCCGAAAGCATCTCCAAAAATACTTCCGAACTGGGAGAATATATCGTCCATGGACATACCCTGTCCACTGAAACCACTACTGTAACCGTTCTGTTTGAGACCGTCATGTCCGTACTGGTCATAACGTTGACGTTTTTCCGGATCGGAAAGAACGGAGTAAGCTTCTGCGGCTTCTTTGAATTTTTCTTCCGCTTCTTTATTGTTCGGGTTCTTATCCGGGTGATATTTAACCGCCAGTTTCCGGTAGGCCTTTTTCAGCTCTTCGGCCGTTGCCGTTTTACCAACACCCAGTATATCATAATAATCTCTTGCCATGGTTTGTGTTATTCCAGTATGTTAACGATTACCTTCGCGTGACGAAGTACTTTTTTTCCGATCATGTAGCCTTTCTGGAACTCTTCCAGGATAATATTATGCTTCTCTTCTTCCAGTGTACGGGTTAGCATGGCATCGTGTTTTTCAGGATCGAACTCTTCACCCAGCGACCGGAAAGGAACAACCTCATATCTCTCCAGTAATGCCAATAAGCTCGTATGGATCATGGTAAAACCCTTGGCGAGTTCATCTTCCGCATGGTGCTGCAACGCCCGCTCCACATCATCAATGACAGGTAATAGTTCGGCAAGAATACTTTCTTTATACTGTTCGCGTGCACGCTGCTGGTCTTTTTGTATCCGTTTTTTATAATTTTCGAATTCCGCGGCCAAGAGCAGAAAATTCTCCTGATATTCTTTGCATTTCATTTGCATATCGGCATGTTCCAGAATAAGCCGGTCAATTTCCTTTTGAGAAAAGGCCGGTTTTTGCGAACTGTTCTTTTTCTCTGCCTTTGCCGTGTCCGTTTTCTTTTTCTGGGATGTATTCTTTTTTGTATCTGCAGGTTTTACCGGGGCTTCCTTGTCTTTTTGTCTATCCTGCTTCTTTTTTTCTTCTGTCATTCTCTGAACTCCTTTTCAAACATATTCCCTAACCCCGCAAAGCTTGAAAAATACACAATATTTTAACGACTTTCAAGATTATTTATGATTATATCCCACAGACTCTTGAGGTGTATATCAGTAAAATAAATGATCTCTTGTAATGAAAAAATGATCTGAGTTATACGGGTTCGTCGCGAACAATGATCTTCTTTGCATCCGACCAAAGTGTTTCCAGGTCATAATAGGTTCGGGTCTTTGCATCAAAAATATGCACCACCACATCCACATAATCCATAAGAACCCATTTAAGGTTCTCATATCCTTCTTTGTGCCATACTTTGACCTTGTAGCGGGAGAGAGCATCTTCGATGTGATCGGCGATCGTTTTGATGTGTGCATCGCTGTTTCCTGACACGATCACAAAATAATTGGTGAATCCGGCAATTTCAGCGACATCCATAAGCACCACATCTTCAGCTTTTTTTTCAAGCGCCAGTTCGGAAATTTTCGTTGCGAGTTCGCGTGATGCTTCCTTGTCAAATGCTTCAGCACGTTCGGCCATGCGGCTCCTTTATATTTTTATTTGAATGGTGGCAGTTGTTGATAATCTTTACCGATCAGGATCGTGACATGACAGGGATAATCCGGCGCACGATCGTCCAGGACCGGATTGTTCGATATTTGAAGCGCGCGGGAAAGCACGGTGGACATATTATAATCTTTGGTATGCAAATATACGATGGTCTTTTCGTAATTGAAATGATCGGCATTGGTGGTTTCACTGACATCAAAACCCTGGGTAAGCAGATATTCGCGCAATTTATAAGCAACACCACTGACGCCGCATCCGTTTAAAATGCGTACGATCATATGCATTTCTTCAGCGTTGTTCGCGGCGGACATCTGAAGATTCGGCATATCTTTGGGAATTTCATTTTGCGCAAATTGTCGCATACGGGTCGGACGATCTACCCATACGGAGTATCCAAAGAACACGATCACTAAAACAAATAGAACGATGACAACATTCAGAATGTTGTTCAGTTGTTTGGCTTCTATGGCGTGATCCCTCCCCGCGGTGCGTACATACCGTGATAAGGTGAAGCATATCCCGGGTAATACATGCTCTGATAAAAAGCGGGATATCGGGCGATCCCGAAACTCAGGCTGGAGTTCTCTCCGAGTTTATAAACAAGATTCGCATCAAAATAAATATCGCCGGCAGGACTTTCCAGCCTGGCCAATACGGGACTTGATGCATGGGTCTGTAACTGCCAGTATAAATTACCGTAAAAAGAAAGACGAGAACTTAAGGGCATATATAGGGTATTACGATACGTCAGATAAGAATCCGAGCCGAGGGATGAACCGCCGACGGACATGGAGACCGAGTGCTGCATCTGCAGACGGGACCAGTCCAGAAACGCCGCCTGGGAACGGGCGTTCGACAGATCATACCCCACCCCATGACGTGTAAATCCGGTAATTTCACCGATATGTTGAGCAGAGAGAGGAAACAGGAAGAGGAAACAGATCATGAAGGATAAAATGATTTTTTTCATTGCCTTTCCTTTAATTTTTCTTCGGCCTCTTTCAGTTGTTCGACCGTGTTAACACCTTGGATTTCATCAGGATCATCTGCTACCTGCAATGCGATCTTCTTATTTTCTTTACGCATCATCGGAAGCACATCCGTTAAATAATACTCTCCCTGGGCATTATCTGTTCCAATAAACCGTAAATAATGGAAAAGAAGTTCCGATCTGAAGATATAAATGCCTGAGTTGATCTCTTTGATCTTTCGTATTTCATCATCCGCATCCTTCTCCTCCACCGAATGCGAATAATGGCCTTCGGGAGTACGTACGATACGTCCATATCCGTGAGGATCCTCAAAGATCGCGCTTAAAACGGTCGCATCCGCTCCCGTATCCCGATGCGTGCGGATCAGTTTCCTGAGCGTATCGGTCCTTAACAACGGAACATCACCTGCCAGAATAAGAACATCCCCCTTAAAATCATGCATTGCGGGTTCCGCCATTATCACGGCATGTCCGGTCCCAAGCTGTTCAGCCTGTACCACAAATTCCACATGACGGCCTTCAAGTTCTTTCTCAACAAGCTCTTTTTTGTGACCGATCACAACAACGATCTTTTCGCTGCCGGCTGCCTGCGCAACGGTAACGACGCGCGATACCATACTTTCTCCCCATACGGGATGCAGGACTTTGGGCAGATCCGATTTCATCCGGGTACCTTTCCCGGCCGCAAGAATGATCGTTGCAAGCGATGAAGACATCAGGCTCCCTTTTTCTCAATGATCGTGTTCGTTTCATCAAGAACAATGATCATCGGCCGGTGGCGGAGGATCTCGTCAGGGTCGAGATCCACGTAGGTCATAATAATGACCCGGTCGCCGATCTGAGCCAAACGCGCCGCTGCACCGTTCAGACATATGTTCTTGCTTCCTTTGGGGCCTTTGATCACATACGTTTCAAAGCGTTGCCCATTATTGATATTGGCCACCTGTACCTGTTCGTACACCGTGATCCCCGCCGCTTCCATCAGATCTTCCGGAATGGTAATGCTCCCGGTGTAATTGATATTTGCTTCGGTGATCACTGCCCGGTGGATCTTGGAATGTAAAAAACGTTTTTTCATTGTTCCCTGTGCTTTTATTCTCATGATATATTATGAAATATATCGCGTGTTTTCAAGATTAAGTTTTTTTCAAAAGAACATTATCAATTAAACGTACTTTCCCGAAACGTGCGGCGACCGCGATCAAACAATCCCTGCTGAATGTGTGCAGGGGTTCCAGTTCCGGAAAGGTCCGTGTTTCCAGATATTCCAGCCGTACATTCGGCACGGAAGCGATCCGGTCCCTTGACATTTTTAAAAGCGCTTCGATCTCTTCACCCTCACGTATACCGTCCCGGATCGAGAACAGGACCTGTGACAGGATAAGCGCATGCTTCCTGTCTTCGGGGGTAAGACCGATGTTCCTGGAACTCATCGCAAGTCCGTCCGCTTCACGCATGACCGGTGCTATGCGTATCTGGACATCCATATTCAGATCCTCTGTCATCTTCATGATAACGGCGACTTGCTGTGCATCCTTCTGACCGAAAACCGCCAGGTGCGGCTTAACAATATTGAAGAGCTTGGTCACTACGGTTGCTACACCCCGGAAATGTCCGGGTCGCTGTGCGCCACAGAGCACATCCGTGATCTTTTCAACGTTTACCCAGGCAAGCTGTTCATGAGGATACATTGCTTCGGCTGATGGATAAAAAATAATATCCGCACCCCGTGACTCCGCCAGAGCTTCATCCCGGAATAAATCCCGCGGATATGTGGTATAATCCTCATTCGGACCGAATTGTGCCGGATTTACAAAGATGGAGACCACAAGAATATCACAATCTTTTTTCGCTTCATCCATGAGAGACAGATGTCCTTCATGCAAATAGCCCATCGTAGGAACAAATCCGATACGTTTGCCGCTGCGGCGATATGCATCGGCCTTTTGCTGCATTTGCCCGATGTCTTCTATCCGTTCCATCAGAAACTTTCTTCTTCTGCCGGAAAACGTCCCTGTTTAACGTCTTCCGCATAGGTATTGACCGCACGTTTAATTTCTGTGGCTATATCTGCATAGCGCCGCACGAATTTCGGTTTGAATTTCTCATACATGCCCAGCATATCCTGGGTTACGAGGATCTGACCATCCGTATATAAGCCGGCGCCGATCCCTATTGTGGGGATACGGAGCATTTCACTGATCTCCTTGCCGAGTTTTGCCGGAATTTTTTCAAGTACGATCGAAAAGGCACCCGCTTTCTCCAGTAACAGTGCATCTTGTTTCAGTGTATCGGCTTCGGCATTATCTTTTCCGCGTGTTGCAAAACCGCCGAACCGGTTAACGCTCTGGGGGGTCATACCCAAATGTCCCATAACCGGAATACCGGCTTCAACACATGCTGCAACCTGCGGGAGAATACGCTTACCGCCTTCCATTTTAACGGCTTCTGCGCCGCCTTCCTGGAGCAGGCGTCCCGCATTGCGCAAGGCATCTTCGACACTGACCTGATAACTCATGAAAGGCAGATCGGCAACCAGCAGAGCTTCCCGGACCGCTCGTTTTACGGCAAGGGTATGATAAAGCATATCCTCCATGGTCACGGGTATCGTTGAATCGTGACCGGCAAAGACCATCCCCGCACTATCGCCAACCAGGATAATGTCTATACCGCAAGCATCCAGATACGCTGCAAAAAGCGTTTCATAAGCGGTCAGCGCGGTGATCTTTTCACCTTTATCTTTCATGGACTGTATTGTCAGGACCGTTCTTTTCATTTGCTCTCCTTTCCGAGGATGATCCCTCCTCCGATAACCATGTCATGATCATAGAATACGGCGGACTGCCCCGGTGTTACGGAATGTAAGACTTCACGAAACAATATATGATAGTGTCCGTTCGTCAGCGGTTCAATGCGGCAGTCCACGATTTTTCCCCGGTAGCGCACTTTAACGCCGGCATCAAACATTTCCCCCGGCGGAGATGCAAGCATCCAGTTAACATCCCCGATCGTACATCCGAGATCTTCCGTATCCATCCTGTTCCCAAGTATGACCGTATTATTCTCGGGTTGTATTTCCAGAACATAGAGCGGTTCACCCGCCGCTACGCCCAATCCTTTTCGCTGTCCGACCGTATATCTGTAATATCCTTCATGCTCGCCCAACACCTTCCCCTGTCTGTCGATGAATTTTCCCGGTCCGATATCCCTGACACGTTCCGGATAATGTGTTGCTAGAAAAGTTTTATAATCATTATCCTGTATATAACAGATATCCTGACTTTCCGCCTGTCCGCTTTGCGGCAGTCCAAGACCCGATGCCAGTGCTATGACCTCTTTTTTATGCATTTCTCCCAAGGGGAATACCGTGCGGGCCAATTGCTCCTGCTGCAGCCGCCATAGAAAATACGATTGATCCTTTAAGGCATCTCTGCCTTTCAGAAGCCGGAAGGTACGTCCTTCTTTTCCGATCCGGGCATAATGTCCGGTGGCAACCAGAGGGATATCATGCTGATCGGCAATGCCAAGCAGAGCATCCCATTTCAGAAAACGATTGCATTCGATACAGGGATTGGGTGTAATCCCCGAAAAATAAGCGTCTGCAAACTTGTCAACAACGCAACTGCGGAATTTTTCGGTATAATCCGCGACAATATGCTCAATTCCGAACTGCTCGCAAACCTTTGCGGCACGCTCTATCACCTTGTATTGTTTACTGTGATCATCCAAATATGGGTCGGCCAGTCGTAAAGTAAGTCCCACGACCCGATATCCTGCCTCCCGGAGAAGATATACAGCGACGCTGCTGTCGATACCGCCGCTCATGCCTACAAGGATCTTGCGTTTTTTGCTCATGCCGAAAGCTAATAAGAATAATGATGGAAGGTAAGTAAAATTTTTATCCGAAATACGGAGATCGCTTTCACCCGTTCAAAACATATCATTTATTTTGCAATAAAAGTGATCTTAACAATTCGCGGCTTTTATCCTCGATCTCACGGTGTAAGGAATTACCGTGCGCATCCATCGATACCACCGCCGGAAAATCAACAACCGTAAGGGTCCAAATCGCTTCGGGCATGCCGAAGTCCTCCAATTTTAGGACACTCTCAACGGAGCGCACCGTATTGGCATACAGTACCGCCGCACCGCCCACGGCATGCAGATATACGCTGCCGTGATCCCGCATCGCCTGTGCCGTTCTTTCTCCCATTCCACCTTTACCTATCACGCAGCGGATACCGTATTCCTTGATGATCTCCGCCTGATAGGGTTCCTGCCGGGTGGATGAGGTAGGTCCCGCAGAGGAACAAAACCACTTTCCATCGCGGAAAAGCATAATGGGTCCGCAATGGTACAGGGCACCCTCAAGAAGATCCTTACGCAGAATATCGGGTCTTTCTTCAAACATCCAGCGCTGCGCCATATCGCGTGCGGTCAATATTTTGCCCGTGAGCAATACCGTATCTCCCACCCGGAGATCACGTACTTCCTTTTCACTTAATGGCAACTGTAAATGTTTATTTTTCATATTTCCGCTTCAAATTCCATGACCGACCGCCGGCAGGCCCAACACATGTATGCAATGGAAACAAAATAACATGCCGGATGGCGGTGTGCCGAACCGATCTTGACCCCCAATACGGTGGTATTACCACCCAGCCCCATCGGTCCAATACCCATGCGGTTGATCTTCTCATATAAGGTCCGTTCAAGATCAGACAGAACGGGATCCGGATTTTCATCTTTCATTAAGCGAAACAGTTGATCCTTGGCCTTTTGCATGCCGGTGATCCTGTCACCACCGATACCCACACCAATGATACCCGGGGAACATCCTTTACCCTGTGCTTTCCATACGGCATCCAGGACACACGCGGAGACTCCCTCCAGATCCCTGCCCGCCTGCAATGCGGGTTCCGGAAGACTGTATTGGGCGGACACATTTTCACTTCCTCCCCCTTTAAGCATACAGGCGACACGCATTGTATTTTTTTTCCATTCTCTGAAATGAATGACGGGGATATCTATGCCAAGATTATTACCACTGTTCTTCCCGGTGACGGGATCTACGGCATTGGGACGCAGGTAACCGTCCCGGGTTGCCAGCACAACGGCTTCATTGATCTGCTCACGGATCGTTTGCATGGACGCTCCATATGGCATGTCAACCGAAAAGCAAGGCATACCCGTGTCCTGACATACTGGCCGCTGCTGTGTACGGGCACGTTCAATATTATCCAAAATGCTGCCGATCGTGTCGAAAGCGATGCTTCCGGGTGCTTCATCGCGTTGTGCTGATCGAATGGAAGAAAGGATATCCTCGGGTAAATCACATGCTGCTTGCCGGATCAATTCGGTGCAAGTGTGTACAAAATCGGGTGCATGTAATTTTATCATCATCCCTTAGGGCTGGAATTGTTCCAATAATTTATCGATATTTGTTGTACCGTTGGAAGCGGCTTTCGCCTTATTGATCACTTCCTGCTGAATGATCTCGTCGTAGGTCAGACGACGTTTCTTATAGATGATACCCAGATCGATGGTATCTTCATCGTTGGCTATGTCAAAAGCTTTTACTTCATCTTCGACATCATGGGCTTCATCAATATATCTTACGCGTTCGCGAATAAGTTTGAACTGGTCCTTCCCCCGGAAAGTAACGCAGGGCGACAGGACCTCAACAAAGGAAAACCCGGGATGTTTAATGGCTTCAACAATTATTTTCTGGGCGTGTTTGGGATCCCCGGAAAAGGTGCGTGCCACAAAAGATGCTTTATAAGCGATAAGCATCCGGACCGGATTAAAGGTCATCCCCATATTTCCATAATAGGTGGTCTTGGTCCTGACCCCCAGCGGAGTGGTCGGAGATGCCTGACCTTTTGTAAGTCCATAAATATTATTATCAAGAACGAAATAGCTGATATTGATATTTTTCCGGGCAGCGTGACCAATATGGCCGGCTCCGATGGAATAACCGTCGCCATCTCCGCCGATCGCAATGACCGTTGTTTCCGGGCGACTCATCTTTACGCCGCTGGCAAAGGGAAGTACGCGACCGTGTATACCGTTAAAAGCATAGGCGTTGATATAACCCGGCAAGCGGCTGGAACAACCGATACCGGAGCAGATCGCTGTGTTCTCGGATTGAAGCTGCAACTCATCCAGTGCCTTGTACATGGCATTTAAAAAACCGAAATTCCCGCATCCGGGACACCAGATGGACTTTAAGGAACTTTTATAACCTGCAACCGGTGCGACATCATTCATCGTCTGGCCTCCATATCCTTCCATTCTTCAATGATCTTGTTTAAAATCTCTTCCACCATAAAAGGTGCGCCGCCGGATTTGTTGTATGGTACAACTTTAACACCGTTTTCACCAAAACGGATAAATCCCCGCAAATAGCGACGGAATTGTGCTGCATAGGACATTTCCGGAATGATAACACGGGTTTTAGTCTCTAAAAAATCGAGGAAGGGGTCAAGCAAAAAGGGATAGATGATCTGTGGGACCATAGCACCGACAGAAATACCCATGGCATTTGCTTTATTAACGGCTTCCTTGACCACGCCCTTTGTCGATCCCCAGGCAATGACACCGAGTTTCGCGTTTTCAGGTCCATAGAACCGTTCAAAACGAAATTCCTGTTTGATTGCTTCAAATTTTTTCCAGCGTTTTTCGGACATGATCGCGTGCGTTGTTGCATCTCCTCGCGGATGTCCCTTTTCGTTATGCTCAAGACCCGAACCAAGGTACTCACCACCTTTGATGCCAAGATAGGACATGGGCGATACGCCGCTTTCGGTCAGTTTATACCGATGATAATCTGCCAGATCCTCTTCACTTGGGGTTTCACGGGAACAGACCTTCCGGAAACCCGTCTTGCCTCCTTCACGGATCGCTTCCGGATTAATGGATTCAACCCGGTGACCGATGAACTGATCCGACAGAACAATGACAGGGATCTGATATTTTTCGGAGATATAGAAAGCAAGAACAGTGGAATCAAAACAATCTTCAACATCACAGGGTGCTATTACCACCCGGGGAGAATCCCCGTGTGAGCCCCAGATCGCCTGCATCAGATCAGCCTGTTCGGTCTTGGTAGGCAGTCCGGTAGATGGCCCCCCGCGCTGAACATTAACGATCACGATCGGTATTTCCGCCATTGAAGCAAGTCCGATCCCTTCATTCATCAGGGATATACCCGGTCCGGACGTTGCGGTCATTGCTTTCCTGCCGGCAAAAGAGGCTCCCATGATCGCGTTAATGGATGCAAGTTCGTCTTCCATCTGCATGGTGATCCCGTCCCGCTGAGGCAAATAGCGTGATATCCACTCCATGATCTCGGTGGATGGCGTAATCGGATAACCGGCGTAGAAATTCAAACCGGCATAGATCGCGCCCATTGCAATCGCCTCATTTCCCTGCATCACAAGCCGCTTTTCTCCGGATTTATATTCAAATACCAGGGGATCGATCTTCTCAACATTTTTACGTATATATTCTTCTCCGGCAAGGATCGCTTTTACATTGCTTTGTATGATCTCTTCCGATTTCGCCCTGAATTTCTTTTCTACTGACTTCCTCAGCGCTTCCTTAGGCAGCGAAAAAAGTTCGGAAATCGCTCCCAGCATAACAATATTCTTCGCCTGGGCTGAACCCGAATGTTCTTCGGCAATTTTTGCAAAAGGGATCTTGTACCAATACTTTCGTTGCGATTCCGTCAACGGAATGTCCCCATCCTCCATCGGATCGGCACTGTCACTGACAATAACAACGTTTTCCTGCAACAATAATTCGGTTTTAAATCGAATAAAATTTCGCCAGCTGAGTACAACCATAATGTCAATACGGTCTCCTTGGGACTGCACGGGCAGATCGCTCATGCGCACGCGAACAGAACTTTCACCACCGCGTATCTGCGCGCCAAAGCTTTTCAACATAAAGACAAACAAGCCCTCACTGGATGCCGCATTAACAAGAATATCCCCGGCAGAAATAACCCCGTCACCTCCGGATCCTGCAATTCCGATCACGATATTATTGTTGTCAAACATGTTCCCTATCCTTTTATAATTAAAAAAATCATTCTAAATACGAAAACGCCAAAACAGCGTTTAAGTCACATCACCCCTAATTTCATTAAAATCATTCAATTGGACCAGCTAATATTTATCATTGACCAACTCAATTCAAACACCTTTCAAAGTTAGTTCAAATCGTTGTTCAATGTCAACCACTAATGACATTTTCTTTGATTATTTTTTTAGTTTTTCTTCTTTTACCGGCTTATTTTTCCCTGATGAAAAAAAGCATTCGGACAGATATCATTCTACTCCTTGCAGCTATGCTCTGGGGACTTGGTTTTGTCGCGCAGCGAGACGGCATGTCCCATATCGGGCCATTCTATTATTCCGCCATTCGATTCGGTATCGGTGTGATCTGTCTGCTGCCGGTATTTTTTATGACCCGGCATCAGGAAGCCGCGATCAAAGCCAAAACAAAGACGATCTTATTCGCGGGTCTGATCACGGGACTTTTTCTTTTTCTTGCGGTCAGCGCACAACAGGTCGGATTAAAAACAACCACCGCCTCAAAGGCGGGCTTTATCACCAGTCTTTATATGATCCTGGTACCGGTTTTTGGTATCTTCGTGGGTCACAAAACAAAAAAATATGTCTGGATAAGTATTATCGTTGCATTGGCCGGCGTGTATTTTATGTCGGTCAGCCGCGATCTCACGATACTTTCCGGCGATCTTTTTATTCTGCTCTGCGCCGTACTCTGGGCGGTTCACTTTCTGTTCATTGCGCATTACGCATCCCGGGTCGGGGCAATCCGTTTATCAATAATGCAGTTTTTTGTATGCGCCATTCTGAGCCTTCTGACCGCTCTCTTCAGCGAAAGTATTTCTCCCGCTGCTCTCCGTCCGGCATTGCCCGCTATACTCTATGGCGGTATCGGTGCCGTCGGTATTGCATATACCCTGCATGTGATCGCATTAAAAGATGCAAACCCTGCCTATGCCTCTTTGATCTTAAGTATGGAAAGTGTCTTTGCCGCGATCGGAGGCTGGCTGATCTTAAGTGAAAGTATGAGCGCGCGTCAGTTGGCAGGTGCCGGACTGATATTGGGAGCCGTCATTTTCTCACAGCTTCGGGAACAGAATTCAATCCGGAGAAACAAACGAATTACAGCTCCCGATACATTATAACATTGTACGGAAATTTTTTCTCTGCAGGATTATCGGAAGTAAAACGCTTTGTTTTAGAATTCTTATTTTTCGATCAGTATTTTTATCGCTTTGATAAGCCCGGAAATACCGGCGAAACATTCCGCCGGATTTTTTGCGGACATATATGCCGCGGTGGAAACGACCTTATGGCGGTTGTCAACGACACATTCGTGTACATCCGATACTTTATGAACACAGCCGAGAGCTTCAATATCGCCCGCTGTGTCCGGATCATCCCCGATCGTCAGGGTCAGAGATAACCCCAGTTCGGAGGCAACACGGGCTGCCAGCACCGGAGCGATACAAATGAAACCCAGGGGAAGGTGCTGTTTCATGGCTATGCTCAGGACCCTGAACACGTCTTTTTCAACCTCACAGTGAATACCGTCCTGTGCATAGGTACACAGATTTGCCGAAGCACCGATCCCTCCCGGCAGGATGATCGCGGATGTCTGCGCTGTATCCAGTTCGGAAAGCGGACTTATTTTTCCGCGGGCGATACGTGCAGCTTCCGCCAGCACATTCCGCTTTTCATCGAGCATTCTTCCGCTGAGATGATCGATCACACGGAATTGTTCGATATCGGGTGCATATATTTTTACGGGCATATCATGTTGACTCAATGCCAGCAGCACACTGACGGATTCATGGATCTCGCTGCCGTCCGCACGTCCGCATCCCGATAAGATCAAGGCTACAGGTTTCATATTATTCCTCTTCTAAAATGTCTGTGATATACTCTCTTAACGTTACTAACAGGTTTTTGTTCTTATGCTTCCCTTAGGTGCAGCGCTTTTTTATTTCCGCTTTAAGGGCGCTTATATGTTCCGGTGTCGTACCGCAACATCCACCGACAATGGTAGCACCCGCACGGATGATCTCGGGAATAAAGGCGGACATGATCTCCGGGGTCTCGGGATAATGGACCTCCGTCCCCTTCATTTCCGGGAGACCCGCATTCGCATGGATAAGAATGGGATGCGTGGGTGCCGTTTTCCGGATAGTACGGACGATCTCCACCATCCCCGAGAGACCGTTCCCGCAGTTGGTTCCAAGAACATCCACTCCGAGTTCCAGCATTTTTCGGGTGTATGCTTCGGGTGTTACGCCCATCATGGAATAACCGTTCTCGAAGGTGAAAGTACAGATAACGGGAAGTCCGGTGGTTTGCGCCGCGCGTACTGCCAGTTGCGCTTCGGCAAGATCCGAAAATGTTTCGATGCAGAAGGCATCCACTCCGCCGTCCGCAAGTCCTTTTACCTGTTCAAGAAAGCCTTGATACAACTCTTCTTCTGTCACTTCACCCATCATCAGCATCACACCCGAAGGTCCCACCGAGCCAAGTACCCAATGATCTTCGCCGGCAGCACTGCGTGACAGTTTTGCTCCTTCCCGGTTAAATTCATACGTGCGGTCGCCCATATCAAATAGATCGAGTTTATGTTTGGATCCGCCGAACGTATTGGTTTCGACCATATCCGATCCCGCCTCTATATAATACCTGGCAATGGCGCGCACCACGTCGGGGTGACTGATATTCCATTCCTCCGGACATTCTCCGGATTGCAATCCTTCCGACTGCAGAAAAGTGCCCCAGGCACCGTCGGATATTAAGATCTTCTTCTCACGTATTGCTTCTGAAAATGCTGCTCGCATGGATATGTCCCTTTTATTATCTGTAAATGTAGTCATGATTTTAATATTCTGCCACCGTTTTTTGTTTGTTGTTGCCCATCTGCGGTGATCAAATCTTTTGCGAATGTCTGATTTCAACGTATATTCGGACATGTCTGAAACACTGTATGATGTGATCGTGATCGGGGCCGGAGCGGCCGGACTGATGGCCGCGGGAAGCGCCGCGGAAGCGGGGGCATCTGTGTTGCTCCTTGATTCCATGCGACGTGCCGGCCGTAAACTTCTGATCACGGGAAAGGGTCGCTGCAATCTGACGAATAATTCAGGCATTGCCGAATACATGAAACAGATCTACCCGGTCCCGAAATTCTGCCGGCCGATGTTCAGTCGTTTTTTTGTTCCGGATACGCTGCGGCATTTTTATCGACTGGGTGTTCCAACCATTGAAGAACGCGGGCGGCGGGTCTTTCCGCAATCACAACGGGCTATGGATGTTGCAGACGCACTGGTTAAATGGGTTTCCGAGCAGGGAGTAACAATAAAATACGAACGTAAGGTCAAACGACTCGTCAGTGAGAACGGACATTTTACTTCGGTTATTCTTGATACGGGGGCCGCTTTCGGAGGCCGTACCTGTATTCTCGCGACCGGGGGCCGTTCATACCCCGCTACCGGCAGCACCGGGGATGGTTATCGTATGGCGGAAGAGACCGGACATCATATAAGCGGCATCTATCCCGCGCTTGTTCCGCTTGAAACAAAGGGCGAATTGGCTCCTTCACTTCAGGGACTTTCCATGAAGAACGTTACGGCCAGTTTATGGATCGGTAATAAAAAACATTCTGATATTTTCGGAGAAATGCTCTTTACGCATTTCGGTTTATCGGGTCCCATTATTCTTGATCTGAGCCGGGAGGCGGTCAGAGCACTCGGGAGGGATGAGCGTGTTGAGATCGTACTGGATTGCAAACCCGCTCTGGATGAAGCCACGCTGGACGCGCGTTTGTTGCGTGAACTTGATACGAACGGCCGTGCGAAGCTTAAGACCATGATAAAAAACCTCGTTCCGCTGAAAATGGTCCTGCCTTTATGCGAATATGCCGGACTGAATCCGGAAATGTTCTGTAACCAGGTTACGGCAGCGGAAAGAAAACAATTGCTTCAATCGTTGAAACATTTACGTTTTGAGGTCATTGGTCACACCGGCTGGAATGATGCTATCATTACTTCCGGGGGTGTGGACCTGAAAGAAGTCAATCCCTCGACCATGGAAAGCAAGATCCTGCCCGGATTGTTCTTTGCGGGTGAGATCCTTGATCTGGATGCAGCAACCGGCGGATATAATTTGCAGATCGCCTGGTCCAGCGGCCATGTGGCCGGAATTAACACCGCTCAAAAAGCCGGCACTTGCTTATAAATACCATTATTTATCTGACTTATTCAACATGCCTGAATTTTTCTTCATCAATAGCATACTGATGATGGCAATGATAAAGAACGCCAGGCCGAACCAGACATGAAGATGCGTTATCATGGCATGCTTCGGAGCCGTTCCGGCAAGATAATTAACAAATAATGGAATGGTTGTCCCAAGGGTTACAATAAATGTCACCATTCTCAGTGCATTCAATATCTTCATTTTGCCTCCCTTTATAATTTATATTGCCCTTTTTCCCATTGATTCTATCTTTTGCAGCCATTCGGACCGTCTTGCGTCATCAGCGCGGTTAACGGGACCCAGATGGGTGATCCTGACGGGTTTAAAACCCGCGAACCGCAACACGCTCCTTCGCATCGCATGATCCCCGGGACGACCGATCATGTATTTATAATACCATTTCGGACTGTTCATCGTGACGATCAGACGTGCGGATTTATTTTTCATGAACTTATCCCAGGAATATCCGTTCGGGTGGAATTTGAACATGAATCCGGGAAGAAATGCGCGGTCGATCATCCCTTTCAGCAAGGATGGATACGTTCCCCACCAAACAGGATATACGAAAACAAGATGCTCCGCTTTCCTGATCCGCTCCTGCAGCATCAGGAGGTCCGGTTCGAGTTCCTGAACCACGCGATATCCATTATGTAATACGGGATCAAAATCCAGATCCGAAAGATGTATCAATTCACAGTCGATTGCGGACGTCCGACTTCCCCGTGCATACGCCTCCGCCAGCGCGGAACACAAACTTTCCTTGTCCGGATGACCGTTTATGACCAATATACTTTGTTTCATGTGATTGATTCTCCAAAAAATGATCCGTATATTGAATTCGAAATGCAATTTACTAAATTAAAGCAGGACAAAATAGTTTAAAATTGTATGTTCCGGGATAATAAATAATTTTATTGCTTAAAATAAGTATAAATACTATAATCTTTTTATGAAAAATCGCATCTTTATCATGATACTGCTGTTCCTTTCGGGAAGTAAATTTCTTTTATTCGCCAGTGAAGCACCCGGACAACGCTCGGAATACCTATTCCTTACACAGGGTGGCGCATATGCTTCCTTCAAAGATATGGGCACCTCGCCACTGCGTTATCAGGGGGTAAAAATATGTATTGAAAGCGGTTATTTATACGAGGATCCCTTATGCAACTGGGGCTTAAATACAAGTCTTTCCTATATGGCAGGATTTACCGGAACACAATATATGCTGAACTACGCCACCGCTGCCATCACTGTTCATTATGTACATAACATTCCCCGTTTATCACAAGCGGACCTGCAGATACTGGGCGGGGGAAGCTATACCGGTGAAATCGCTTTCACCTTCAATGACACATATCAAAATGCGGCGGCAAACCTTGATCTTTTCAATACCCTTTCCTTTCGCGGACAGCTTCAATATGATTTTACCCTGTCCGCACGTGAACGAAAGATCGCCTTCATCCGGCTCCGGAGACCGGCACGCGATTATTCCCTGATCTACGCAATGGATATCCCCGTATTCATGTTCAACATACGTCCGGATTATCCTTATGTGATCAACGGACTTGTCACCGATCCGGAAAGTATATCCCGGCACGCTTTTATCGGCGGATTCCGCCTGCGCAGCAGACTGGGACTCAGACACACTTTGAAAAACGGCAATGCCTTTGAAGTCGCTTATTCGTGGAACATGCTGAGCACCGGAAAACGCGATATATATTTGCTGGAAACAGCAAGTCATCATTTACATTACAGCTTTTGTTTCAGAGTGAAATGACATGAATAAAAAACACACATTTCCATTTATCGCGATGCTGGCACTGCTGCTGTTGTTGAGCTCATGCGAATATATTTTTTTCCAGCCTGGCGTCGATACGGGAGCAAGCGCGACATTCGAATATTTATGGAATAAGGTCAACGAACAATATGCATTTTTCGATGTAAAGGATGTTGACTGGGAATCCGTCTACCTGCACTATGAACCACATATCTATGACGGTATGCCGGATGATTCCCTGTTTTATTATCTTGGAAATATGATGAACGAACTGAAAGACGGTCATGTGAATCTTATTTCGGAATTCAATGTTTCCAGATATGACATTACGATGCTCGGTCCGCAAAACATAAATTACCGCCTGGTAAAAGAGAATTATCTGGGAACGGACATGTATATCACGGGACCCTTTCAGCACAATTTCATAGCCAATGGACAAGTGGGTTATATCCGTTATGCTTCTTTTTCCGATAATTTCACCGATGAACAGTTTGTTTTTATTCTGAACCGCTACAGTGATACACGGGGACTGATCATCGACATACGTCAAAATGGCGGCGGATACGGACATAATATTACCAAACTTCTTTCGCATTTGATACATTCCGATCAACCCATATACACAAGTGCTATCAAATCCGGTCCTGATCATAACGATTTCAGTGAAGCGGTGCCGCTTTATTCAACGCCTTACGATACCACACTGAAATATTCAAATCCCGTTGCGGTATTGATCGACCGCGGATCTTACAGCGCAACTTCTGTGTTTGCTCTTGCCACACTTTCGGTGGATAACATCTTTCTTGTGGGTGATACTACCGGCGGCGGTTTGGGTATGCCGAACGGCGGTCAACTGCCAAACGGCTGGACCTACCGTTTTTCCATCACACGCACATTGACTGCCAACGGTGTGAATTACGAGAATGGCATACCGCCGACAATCCATTCCCTGCTTGATGCCGGAGACGTGGCACGGGGATGGGATACCGTGATCGAAACCGCGCTTGATACCCTGCTTGCACGCTGACATAAAAACATCGTAAACAGTCCTACATCGCTTCCCACCCCGAAACACATATAAACTCAGCTTCTTCGCTTATTAGCTTGTTTGCTTATTAGCTTGTTTGCTTATTAGCTTGTTTGCTTATTAGCTTCTTCGCTTCTTCGCTTCTTTGCTTTAAAAATAAAATATACCGGCACTCCCGCCAATGTAAAGCCCAGACTGAACAATATTCCGGTCAGGGGAAAAGCCGTAAAGCTCGCAAAGATCAGCGGCAGCGGCAGTACAATGGCAAGAACAGCCATGATCCGCCACATCGGTGAGCGGTATGCCGGCTGATAATCATCACGTTTTCTCAGCCAGAAGATACTGCCGTAGACCAGAATGTTCTGGAACAGATAGGAAAAGGTAAAATATCCCAGCAGAGTATCGAGTGTGTCCTGACTGATGAAAACGAGTATGATCGCGAACCCGGATTGCAGCAGGATGGAGTTGACCGGTGTACCGAAAACGGGATGGATCTTTCCGAATGTTTTAAAGAACAGTCCGTCCCTTGCCATCGCGTATTGCAGTCGCGGTTGACTCATTACACAGACATTGGTTGCCCCGATACAGGAGATAAAAGCTGCCAATCCCAGAAAGGCTGCGGCAAATTTTGCAAAAAGAGGCAGATATTTAAAGGGATTTAAAAACCCCTGTGCAAGAATGATCTCATCATGGGGAATGATGGCCGCTGTGGCAAAAGAGATCAGAACATACATCATCGTCACGAAAAGCGCACACCCGATCAGGGCCAGGGGAATATTCCGTCCGGGATTCTTTACTTCACCGGCCATATACATAATATTCGGAAAACCCGCATAACTCCAGACCGTGCCTGCCGCTCCCATCAGGATAAGCCAGATCACCGAATATTGTGCCGGTTCTGCAAGTTGCGGACGCATGAAAAGTGTGGGTGAATCCAGGTAGAACAGACCAATGATCGCCAGGATCGCCAGAGGCACGATCTTCAGGACGGTGAGAACGACCTGTACCCAGGATCCCTGCTTAACGCTGCGGACATGAATGAGGGTCAGTATCAGAATAACCAATATGGCAATGAGTTTGGTAGATATAGCTTCCAGCGTCAGAAACGGGAAAAAGACATCCAGCGCTGTTACGGCGGCAAGGCTCAGGATGGTAATGGAGGGCATATCCGAAGTCCAGAAGGCGGTCCAGGTATATAAGAATGCCAACATGGGACTGCCGGCTTTCTGAAGATATAAATAACCGAAACCCTGGTTGGGATATGCGGTACCCAGTTCCGCATAGATAAAGATCTGCGGCAGGATGATCAGTCCACCGACCGCCCAGGCGATCACGGCAAGTCCCGGACTGCCCGCTGCCCGCTGGACCGGCGCAATATTAATAAATACACCGCTTCCGATGACCAGACCGATAATGATGGCGATCATCTGAAAGAGGTTTAGTTCACGTTTAACTTCTGACATGAATTCCCGTTGCGGTGGTTTTTATGGTTTGGCATCGGGATGGGTGATAATAATTGCCGTCGTAGAGAATTCCGGGATCAGTTGATTGAATTCCGAAAGACGCAGACCGATGCGGTCGGCTCCCAGCAGGTCGAGAAGGCTCTTCTGGTAGGACAGATCGGGGCAGGCGGGATAACCGAAACTCCGTCGCAGACTTTTTCTAATACCCAATTCTTTATTAATACGTTTGTGTACCATTGCGGCAAGGGTTTCCGCCATCTCGGCGACCAGTCCGTAAAGCAAAAAATATTCCGCATAATCGTATTTTTCATACAAGTCCTTAGATAATTTGACCGCTTCATCCCCGACCGTTACAGCCAAAAGCGGAATGAAGTCTTCCCCGCTCCTTTTAAAGCGGAAATAATCCGAAAGACGCACACCATTGACCAAAGGGAATTTCCATTGGATCGACTGATTGACCGATAATACTCCGCCCGCTTCGCGGTTAGCGGAAAAATAACCATAGAGGGCACGCGGATGGATGGCATCCATGATCTCTTGGTTATTCAGGATATCAGTCAGAAAGTCCTCTCCCCCTTCCTGCATTTTCCATCGGGAACGGAAGAGTACTTTCTTATTGATTTGCTTTATGATCTCTGCACCGGTAAATGAAAGGAGTTCACCGGCACCGCTGAAAGGTGGCTTTAATTTCTCCTTTTGCATTAATCACTCCTGCCTCAGTGGCTTTTTCATGTTACCATGGTCACATGATGCTTCTTAATGATATTCCTATTTTAAAAATACTTCCGGTGTATCCCTTTCCGAAAGAAATAATATAGCAACAATTTTTTTTTCTGCGAATAAAATATATCATTTTTTTATAACGGACCTTTTAGCATTTGAATGAATATTTTTATGACAAGGCGTATTATTCTGCCATATTGTCACCTTTTCAATTCTGGCACAATATTTGCATTTGTGTAAGATGGTGTTTGTATGTTATATGCACATTGATAGAATGAATGCAATTAAATCAGTTATCCTTCGGGTATCTGAAAAGGAGAATGAAAATGGGAAAAATCATTGGTATTGATCTGGGTACGACAAACTCATGCGTATCCATTATGGAGGGAAACGAACCTAAAGTATTAGTCAATTCGGAGGGTAACCGTACAACACCCTCGGTGGTCAGTTTCAAGAAAGACGGTGAACGTCTTGTCGGTGCGTCCGCAAAGCGCCAGGCGGTAACAAATCCAAAGAATACCGTATACAGCATCAAGCGTTTCATGGGTCGTATGTATCATGAGGTATCAAACGAGATCAACGAAGTGCCCTATAAGGTCGAAGAGGGTAAGAACAAGGATGTACGCGTCCGTATCGACAACAAGACCTATTCACCGCCCGAGATCTCAGCCATGATCCTTCAGAAAATGAAACAGGTCGCGGAAGAGTATTTAGGTGAAAAAGTGACCGAAGCGGTGATCACGGTGCCGGCGTATTTCAATGACTCGCAGCGTCAGGCCACCAAGGATGCCGGAAAGATCGCCGGCCTGGAAGTAAAGCGCATCATCAATGAACCCACAGCAGCCGCACTTGCTTATGGTCTTGACAAGGGGAAAGAGGAAAAAGTAGCGGTATTTGACCTTGGAGGCGGTACCTTTGATATCTCCATTTTGGAGATCGGTGACGGTGTCTTCGAAGTAAAATCTACAAACGGTGATACTCACCTCGGCGGTGACGATTTTGATCAGAAACTCATTGAATATTTACTTGAAGAATTCAAAAAGCAGGAAGGCATGGACATTTCAAAGGATGCCATGGCTGTTCAGCGACTGAAAGAAGCGGCTGAAAAAGCAAAAATGGAATTGTCCACCTCGATGCAGACCGACATCAACCTGCCCTACTTAACGGCGGATTCCACCGGTCCCAAACATATGAATATTTCCCTTACCCGCGCGAAATTCGATCAGTTGACCGCGGATCTTGTGGCACGTGTACGCAAACCCTGCGAGAACGCGCTGAAAGATGCGGGTTTAAAAGCATCCGATATTGATGAGGTCATCCTTGTCGGTGGTTCAATCCGTATTCCGGCAGTACAGAAAATTGTGAAAGACATCTTCGGGAAAGAACCGAATAAGACCGTCAATCCCGATGAGGTCGTATCCGTCGGTGCCGCGATCCAGGGCGGTGTATTACAGGGCGATGTCAAAGACGTGCTCCTGCTGGATGTTACACCTCTCTCGCTGGGTATCGAAACCCTTGGCGGTGTCTTTACCAAACTGATTGAGCGGAACACGACGATCCCCGTGAAAAAATCGGAGATCTTCAGTACCGCTGCGGATAATCAGCCGCAAGTTGAGATCCATGTTCTTCAGGGAGAACGTTCGCAAGCTATTTACAACAAAACACTCGGACGTTTTATCCTTGATGGAATTCCTCCCGCGCCGCGCGGTATTCCGCAGATCGAGGTTTCATTTGATATTGATGCCAACGGGATCATGAATGTCTCCGCAAAGGACAAAGCAACCGGAAAAGAGCAGAATATCCGCATTGAATCATCCAGCGGTCTGACAGATCAGGAGATCCATAAAATGACCGAAGAAGCTGACAAACATGCGGATGAGGACGAAAAGTTCCGGAAAAAAGTAGAGACCCATAATCAGGCGGAACAGGTTTTATTCTCGACACGTAAGTCTTTGGATGATCTCGGCGACAAGATCAGTGAATCCGATAAGAAACCGGTCGAAGATGCGCTTGCCGAACTGGAAAAAGTGAAAGAAAGCGACAATCCCGATGAGATCAAAGCGAAGATCGAAGAAGTTAATAAGGTCATGATGAAGATCTCAGAAAAGATATATGCGCAGGCACAACAGGAATCGCAAACCGGCGGAGCCGCTCCGGAAACGGAATCTGCCAATGCCGGTGCAAATGTCGAAGATGCCGATTATGAGGTCGTTGACGAGGATAAATAAAGCAGTTTAACATAGTGAAAGATCCCCATCGGGGATCTTTCACTTTTTATCCTTTATCTTTGAAATTTATTGTATTATATTGCAAATACAGCAACAACAGACACGGTTCAGAAAACGATTTAGCGTTGATACGGTATTTGAATAAAGCTCATGATGCTTCTTGGATATCTGTTTTACTTCGCGTATAGGTTTTGTTCATTGGAAACAGGGACATGACATATTACAGAAAAGGCGTTTTAACACGATATAAATAGGAGGTGTATCATGAAATTCGGTCCTTTTGTCCTGCGCTGCCTTGTTATCGGCATCATTGCATTTGCCGTAGGCATCCTGGTCAGTTTGTTTTTCAATCTGATCATTCACGGATCGGCTCTTGTTGCATGGGGTACCATGTTCCGTATTGCCGTTATTCTGGGACTTGTCATTCCGATTTCCGAACTGCTGAATACCAAGAAAAAAGAATAAAAGCACCCCAACATTCGAAAAAACCCGGAAGATCATGCGATTTTCCGGGTTATTATGCTATTGGTATTTTTTATATTAGCGATCAGGGAAATAATGCGTTCCATTCTTCCATAAAAGCCGGAAGGGGAAAGCCCATGACATTGTAATAACATCCTTCGATATCTTTGACCGGATCAAAGTCAAGATCCTGTATACCATAAGCCCCGGCTTTGTCCATGGGCGATCCGCCGGCAATGTAGTTTTTGATATCCGCATCGCTCAGGTTGCGGAAATGGACTTGGGTCCTTTCATGCCGGAGCACATGGATCTTCAGTGCTTTCGAGGTCAGCGCGAACGCACTGATCACTTCATGCGTTTTCCCGGATAATTGCTTTAGAATGCGATATGCTTCCTCTTCGTCACGCGGTTTGCCAAGTATCTGTTCCTGCAAAACAACGATGGTATCGGCTGAAATAACGATGGCCTCCGGATACACCCCGGCAAGGGCATCCCCTTTTTTTTCGGCAAGGCGGCATACATGTTCCAGGGACGTCTCGCCTTGCAGAAATGACTCATCAATATTTGCGGGGATAATATCAAAAATCAACCCTGTTTGTTCAAGTATTTCCCTGCGTCTCGGTGAAGCGGATGCCAGGATGACACGCATTTCGGGTTGCCGGATGGTCATGGGAGGATCAACATCTTATTTTGGTAACGGAGTTTTTCATCCCCGTATTCGAGATGCAGCACATAGAAGTAGACGCCGGCAGCCAATGTGTGTCCGTAATTATCCTCCGCCTGCCAGGGAAGGGCATTAAAACCTGTCCGCACCAACTGATCGTTCAGCGTAGCGACAGGCCTGCCCGAAATACTGTAAATGCGAATGGATGCCAATCCGTTCACCGCGCTCAAAAAGGTAAAGTCGGTCCGCCCCTTAAAGGGATTCGGGAAATTAACAAGATGGGTGATAAGATCGCTGTCCTCACTCAATACCGTGATCGCCATTTCAATCTGCGAATAGTTGTTGTAATTATCAAATGCAACGATCTCTATACGATGATCGCCCGGATCAAAATAGTGATGAACGGGGAATTCGACATGTCCCCGCGTAAAGCTGTCCTGACTGTAGGAGAACAAACTGCTCAGATCTACGGTATGTGCCCCGTCATTGATACGCATTTCAAGAACGTGTCCCTTTGTTCCCGTGATATTGATCCCGCTTTGATCTTCAAATACGATACGGATCGTGCTGGTATCATAGACCACGGCACCATTATTCAGCATTTGATCACCGGTATACAGTTTAATATCCGGACCCACCACATCGGGAGGAGCTTCCGGATTAATACCGCCGACATGTATGGTATCAATCGCTGCGGAACCGTGAAAAATGCCGTTCTCATTCCAATACATCATCCTGACCTTGCCCCGGCTGCCGTGATACTGAATATCCTTCGGAATGAATATCTGCGTTGAAAAAGCGTCACCGTCAAAGGAAATACCGCCGTTGAAAAGCCGGTTACCCTCAAGAGAATAGGAGATAGTATATGTTGCGCCGCCTAAACCCACATATTCCCTCGAAACGGTATAATTATTATCATAGACGGTCAACCTGCCCTGCAGTTGACCCATACCGCTAAGCGGATCCCCTTCGCGACCCAGGGCACGTCCACTGATGGTAACACGGTCAAGCGCGCGCAGCGTATCACTTTCGAGGGGATCGATCTCTCCGCCATATTGCGGAAAAGCCGGTATCAACGTCGGATCACCGAAGAACATAAATTTCATATTATTGTTGATCTTTACGGTCCCCGAAGTATTGTTCGACCTGTTCTTGGCATACAGGACCGCATCCCCGAGCAGCGGTGTATATGCATGATCAGGATTACCCGTAAACAATCCCGTCATGAAATCCTGTACGAATTTAACGTTATTTGTGGATTCACCGCCGTGATATACTCCGCGGACCGCTGCAATGGTCGCAATGGCCCCACTTTGGTTCATGGTTAGGATATCTTCCGCGGTACTCTGAAAATCCGGCATGTCCGAGCGTCCCCAGCTGCAGGTGGCTGCAAGTATGATCGGGTATTGGCGATCTGTATCCAGCCGTACCAGATCATTGTTCACAAAGACTTTTTCCTGGGTCCAGACCGATGCATCACCATGGCCGTAAAAATTGACAAATGCCACTCCCTTCCGGAATGTGTCCATAATATCTTCACGTGCTCCATCCCGTCCCATCGTCTGAAGTTCCGTTACGTAGCGTTCCGGATACTCTGTCAGATAGACCTTTTTAGTCTGCATGACCCGGGGCAGATAGGTGTTCCAGAGCCGTTCCGAATCTGTGATGAACATCGTTTGTCCGATATAGGCACTGCCCATCTCCGGGTCACTCGGGTCATCGGCAACCAACATGGCATTTAACTGCCACTCACCGGGGTTGGTCCTGTTGTCGTATTCGATGATCTTATCGATCACGGCCCTTACTTCATCGATGCTGTTGGCGGGAATGCGGCCGATCGCCATATCATTTGTAATATCGTCCACACTGCTTACCATGACATATATATCATCACAAGGCCACAGTATGTTGGATTCGTACAAATACGGAATGAAGACCGGCGCGGAATGGATACGGTTCTGAACGTCATAATGGCCATCACCCAGTAAAAGCACATATTTGGGCTTGGGTTCGGGTGCATGATGATACATGTTACTTAAAAAATGCCGGATCGCGTAAGGATCACGATTACCTGCATTGAATTGACCGATAATTTCGGAATAGGTCTTGACCATTGTCCGCATGGGGTGCGCAGGACGGGACTCTTTGTGTGCCGCGAGACGTTGCGCTTCGGATAAGAACACTTCGGGCGTGATGATAATAAAGTCTGTCTGTGATGCATGATCACCGGCGTTAGAAGCTATAAAACCCGGTAGTTTACTCAGGGACACCGGTGTTCTGAAATGCCCTTCATTCAAAACGATAAACGAGGTACTTTTATCCGATGCAGGAATAAGGATATCCCCCGACGTGCCGCTGAGCGGATAGTAATACGTTTCAAATGGATCTTCCACGCCGAATACATAGGAAATGGCAGCCGTCAGTCCGCTGATCAGCACTTTGCGGGGCGTTTCACTCTTTGTGAACCATAAATGCAGATATCCGTCCTGTGCCGTCGGATATGCGGGATAAATAATACTGATATAATCAAGATATGCCTCGCTTGTGGCATATTCACCGCGGTAATCGATCCTTAAGGACAATTCTTCACTCAAACTGCTGTTTGACAGGAGCATATCCGTTTTCCTGGTGATGCTGCTTTCCGTATCCTGATCGTTTGCGCTCCGGGAATTGATCGCCGTAAGGGTTGAGATCGGGGACCCGGATAAGTAGGTCTTGAATTCATGATTACCGGCAGTCGTATATCCAAAACCAAGACGCAGAGCACCACTGACGCTGCTTTCCCGGTATAGGTTGGTCAGAAAAAAAGAAAACGAACGACTGGATGACAGCCGTTCTCCCAGCCAGAGGTCTCCCCCTTTACCCGGATTGATCAATTCCTGTTCATGATGCAAGCGTCTGTATGCATAGGGTTGGACTACCTCGGACCCGCTGAATGCGGGAACGTCAACAACCATACGTTTCGGATCATTTTCTGCGTTCCCGACAAAAAGTCTGAAATGCTGAACGCTTTCATATGCATTCCGGATATAGCGAATTTGACGTATGTTGCTATTATCGGTTCCGCGTTCCCAGGCTGAATTGCCCGATGCATAGAAGACCCATTGATCATCATCGTCATCCGGCGCGTCCAGAAACAGCAGCGGAACCTCCTTTAAATGAAAGTCCGAACTGTCGGGAAAGGTCTGCCGGAGAGGACCGCCAAAGGTCCGGCCGGCGAAGAGATACACCTTACTATCTTCAATATTTCCGCTGATGCCGGCTTCTCTGAGATCGGAACGACTGATCGCGTATATTCCCTCTTCTGCTATTCGTACACTTAACCATTCACCGCTGAATACGGCGGGTTTATGTAATTGTTTTTTTGCTGCTACCCGGGAAGCCATGGCATCCGCGTGTGAACTGTTTATAAAAAACCGGTTCATGATATCCGGCGTGGCCGTTTGCAGAGAAGTGCTAAATTCCAGATGTACTCGGAAACGGCGCATGACATTGCCATTCTCGAGAAAAGGATTGATCGTGAGATATACGAAAGAAATATCACGGTATTGCAGAAGATCGCCGATATCATAGAGGCGATGATCCCGTATGCTATGTTTCACGTATTCGGTTTCGATCACCTCAATGCGTATGTTCGGTATGCGGTCGCCAACAGCAACCGGAAACTGGAGGATCTCATATGTCGAATTATTTTGCTGCCGATGATTATTCGTATGATCAAAAGCATAGCGCCGGAATTCCTCACCGTTCTCCGTCCATTGATAAGCAATGTGTTCACCCAGGTCGACCTCGACCGTCATGGATCGACTGTCCGGATAGAGGACCCTTATTCCGGGAGCAGCTGCGGATACCGAAATGTATAAAAGGAGAATAACAACAGCGATTCGTTTTCTCAAGCACATATCCTTTATTATCATCGTTTTTACAAGATCTGTCTGATGATGTTCCTAATTTATCTACTTTTTTTTTCTATTGCAAGCTCTGCCTCTTCCAAACTATATTTGATGCATGAAATTTACATTGCATAAGGAATCAAATCCCCTTTCGGCCCGTGCCGCCACGATCGACACCGATCACGGACAGATCGAGACGCCGGTTTTTATGCCCGTGGGAACCCACGCGACCGTTAAGGCGCTTTCCAACGAAGAACTCGATGCCGCGCAGGCACAGGTTATATTAGGTAACACCTATCATTTGTATCTGCGTCCGGGAACGGATGTGATCCGTGAGGCTGGCGGTCTGCATGCATTTATGAACTGGCACAAGCCGATCCTGACCGATTCGGGAGGTTTCCAGGTCTTTTCCCTTGCGCATCTGCGAAAGATCGAAGGGGATATCACCACTTTCCGTTCGCACATCGATGGCAGTCTGCATCAGTTCTCCCCGGCGATCAGCATGGATATCCAGCGTATCCTCGGTAGCGATATCGTGATGGTGTTCGATGAGTGTACCCCCTACCCCTGCGATTATGAATATGCAAAACGTTCCCTGGCACTGACCCACCGTTGGGAAAAGATGTCCAAAGATCATCTGCGTTCACAATCCTCGCTCTGGGACCATTCCCAGGCCCTCTTTGCTATTGTGCAGGGCAGCGTGTACGAAGATCTGCGTATGGAAAGCGCGCGTTTTCTGACCGATGAAGGATTCGACGGATATGCCATCGGCGGACTGGCCGTCGGGGAACCGAAAGAGATCATGTACGAACTGACCCAAAAAGTCTGCGATGTGCTTCCCAAGGACCACCCGCGCTATTTAATGGGGGTCGGAAAACCCGAAGATATTATGCATGCTATCGCACGCGGTGTGGATATGATGGACTGCGTTCTGCCCACCCGCAATGCCAGGAACGGTTCCGTATATACCCGGGACGGCAAGATCAATATCAAGAACAGTCAATATAAACATGATTTTTCACCCCTCGATCCCGAATGCACCTGTTACGCTTGCCGAAATCACAGCAAAGCCTATATGCATCACCTTTACCGCCAGAACGAGATTCTCGGTCTGCGACTGAACAGTATACACAACATCCATTTTTTCGTTCAATTGGTTCGCGAAGCCCGGACAGCCATCATGGAAGAACGCTTCCCGGAATTTTATCGTGATTTTTTCAATCGCTATCCCGTGGAAGCCGATCACAGCGAGGTCAATGCCCTTCACCGGGAAAACCGGAGAAAGAAGTTTCAGTAGACAGGAGGCAGAAGCCGGGAGCCGGGAGTCGGTAGTCAGGAGTCAGAAGACGGCAGACCCCGCTTTCCGTATGCCGGAGGACTTTTAAAAAGGGTTTAAGGGTTTAAGGGTTTAAGGGTTTAAGGGTTTAAGGGTTTAAGGGTTTAAGGGTTTAAGGGTTTAAGGGTTTAAAGGTTTAAAGGTTTAGGGGGTTAGGATTTTTGCATTTGCTGTTCATCGGTCTCAGTTGCAATGCCACATATTATCATTTATAGTTTATAGTTCATCCTTGATTTTTCATTGTCAATTTTCAATTGTCCATTGTCAATTGATCAAAGGTCCCCGCCCAGTGACCACAGCCAGCGCGGTTGCGAAAAACCCATACCGTTATACTCCCATGCAAGATCGATACGCAGCAGGGCAAAACCGAGATAGATACGTATGCCCATTCCAACCGAACCGATCATATCCTCCCAACGATTCCCGAATGGCCACCATTTGCCGCTTTCCAGGAGCTGAAGCTGGTCCGACCATGCCACGCCGGCATCCGCAAAGAGCACACCCCGGACCTGGAAAAAGCTGATCGGAGGCAATCCGAGTTTAGCATATTCGATAAAGGGGAAACGCAATTCCGCATTAAAAAGCATAAATTTGTCACCCCAGGTCTGGAACATCATCGCACCCCGCACGGGCATAATATATTCACTCAGATAATACATGCTCAATTGTTCGGAAAAACTATCGGATGATCCACCCAGAATGGGTGCATTCTGATTATAAACATAGTTGATCCAGTTGCTTATACCGCCCAATAGAAAGATCTGCGGATTGGGTCCGAAAGACCGCCCACCGTGAAAACGAAATGCCAGGTGGTATTGATCCGTAATCTTAAAATAATGGCGGTAATCGAGTTTGGTGGTATAGAACACCGGCGTTTTACTTGTGATACCGGGAGAGATGTCCAAACTTAAGCGGTAGCGGCTTCCATCCATCGGACCGGTGTAACTGAACACGGTATTGTCCTTGACAAAGGCAAATTCCGTGCGGTACTGATGGATATCCTCATCATAACGTTCCGCGATCTCGGGATCATCCAGCAAATCGCGTTTTACATAGTAATAGGAGTTGTTAAATTCAAAGCGATAGTGCCGGTTGATCGGATATTCGGTGACAAGATGGAAACTCCGGTTGGTATACCGGGTCACAAAAAATCCGAAGGGGTTCGTTTCGGAAACTTCACCGGGGATGTATGTCGCATAGTTATCGGACTGATTTACAAGCACAAAGCCGAAATTGGGACGATAACGCAGATAATAATAAGCAAGTGCAAAATCACTGTTGTTGAGATCGATATAGAGGTCGGTACCGAGATAGACCTGATGATCCCCCATCACATCGCTGAACAAGAAGGTAGCCTGCCCCTGAACACCGTAAAAGGTATTGTAACCGAATTGGCTGTCAACCAAGTCCAGTGAAAATTTGGTTTTATAGGGTTTGTCGATATATGCACCGCTGGCATCGATGATCTGGCTGCTGTCCAGCGCGACCTGTTGTGTATCGGAAGAACTGTAAAGACGTGAATATTCGGGGATAAAAACATAATTCACGAATTCGGGATAGCGTTGATATTCATCATCACTTTTAATAAATGTGACGGATCTTTCATCCGTATCCGTAGGTATGTCCCTTTTTAATGTCCTTTCTCTTGCGATCGCGATTTCCATAGTATCAAGCACAGACGCCAGACTGATCTGTCGATGACGTGTTAGTTCGAGCTCCTTCTTTTCCATATCAAAAGGGTGACCCATTCTGAAAATATCCCATCCCATATCTTTAAATGCGCAGAAGATGAGATTTTTGCCCGTGCGATCCAGATCGAGATGAAAGATCCCTCCGATAACGTTGGTGATCGGATAGGACTCACCGTCCTTTTTGTGAACATAGATATTAAAGATGCCGTTTTTATCGGAAGTATAGATGATACCTCTGCCAAGCGGATCCACATAGGGATAATTTTCATCATGATCCGTTTGGGTTACCTGTGTTTTTTCTTTGCTTTCGACATCTACGATAAAAATATCACGCTGATAAGGATGCCGCTTCGAACGTGCCGCTTCGCTTTTTAGGCGTTCACTGACATAAACGATCGCTCTTCCGTCAGGTGTCCATTGCGGATT
>Ga0334883_1000262_pt1 | contig 100830 bp, 72 predicted proteins | sample GraSluR1_MG_6_FD_207230 | JGI IMG/M metagenome (GOLD analysis project Ga0334883, IMG submission 207230) | Sludge microbial communities from methane-producing bioreactor in Wageningen University, Netherlands - Granular Sludge_09_05-R1 | ecosystem: Engineered > Bioreactor > Anaerobic >... | reverse complement strand
CGTGCCGGGCTCCGACCCCAGGATGCTCCGGCCATCCGGCGAGAAGGAGGCCAGGAGGAAACGACCGGGGTCCACTCCCAGGGTCCGAAGGACCTGCGGAGTGGTGTGCGACACCTCGGCGAAGGCCACCCGGCCTCCCATAACTCCCAGCAGGATGGTCAGGACCAGAAGTCCAGGCAGGAACTTTCGCATGGTGCCTCCTTGGAGCGGGCTTCAAATGGCCAGGAGAGCCCTCTTCCAGCCACCTTCTTTGGTCTGGGAGCTTGAGGTTCCTGTCCGGGGTGCGCCGGCGGCGCAAAAAAGCCCAAGAATTTAACATCCTGCGGCCAATTATTAACACACTCTCAGCCGCCAGGCGCTACCATGATGATAAAGCCGGCCAGTCCGTGCCGGAAACCATCTGAAGGAGAGGTGGCTGTTGTGAAATTCCTGAAGACAGCCGTCGCGGTAGCCCTGGTCGGATTCCTGGCTGCTCCCGCACTGGCTGGAGTGACCGGTGCAGAGGGCGGCACGAAGACCATCACCACCAAGACCCAGAAGAGCTACTCGGACAGCGTGGTCGACAAGCACGTGACGACACGCTCGTCGACCACGATCGACAATGGGCACAGGCTCCACATCAAGGAGTGGTTGGGCGGCCGAGCGGACGGGCAGGGACTGGCTTCCCTGTTGGACGAGCTGGCGGCCTGGCGTCGCGGCGGAGCCGACCCCGGTCCCGGCTGGGCCGACTACTATGAGACGGCACAGCAGAGCGGCGCCATCATTGACAGGGCCAGAGCCAACGACCGGGGAGTCGCCTGGGGCAGCGTCGTGGACAATTCCTGGTCCAGCAGCAGCTCCTCCTCCTCAGAGACTGGTCCCGTCTACGTCGGTGAGACCTACGTGAAGACCACGTCCACGCGGACGACCACCGAGTCTCCCAACCTGATCGTGGTCGGTGATGCGGATGCCCTGCAGAGCGCCTACGTGGCCCAGGGCAACGTCAAACAGCACACCGTCATCACGGACCACTACACCAATGACTACGTCAACACCATCACCACCAACATCCACACCACCAACTACTACGAGACCAACCAGCGGGTGAGCATCTCCCCCATCGTGTTGGACCTCGATGGGGACGGGAAGCTGCAGGCTTCCGCCGGGAAATGGCAGCCGCACGCGGACAGCTTTGACAAGACCCGGGTCGCCCTCTTCGACTTCAACGCCAATGGCTTCCCGGTGTTGACCGAGTGGGTCGGTCCCCAGGACGGCCTGCTGGTTCGCCCGCACGCGGACGGCAGCGTGGACGGTTCCTGCCTCTTCGGCACCTTCGGCGGCTTCGAGAACGGCTATGAGGCCCTCAAGGCCCTGGACGTGGACGGCAATGGCAGGTTGGAGGGCAGCGAACTGCAGGGCCTGAAGGTCTGGCAGGATGTCAACAGCAACGCGAACGTCGAGGCCGGTGAACTGCTGGGCCTGGACGAGTTGGGGATCACCTCCCTGAGCACGACCCACGAGAACTTCCGCGGCACCTTCGTCCGCGACGGCAAGACCGCTCAGTCCTTTGACTGGTGGCCTTCCGTGGTCGAGATGCGCAAGAAGGACATGGACCGGAACGCATAACGCTCCCCCTCTCGAGGGTCACCCCGAGACGAAGGGCCGGGCAGAAGTCCCGGCCCTTCGTCTGTGTCCCGCAACCCTCGGGCTTCCCGACCCGTTGCCAGCCCCCCCGGAATCCGCCGGTTCTCACGCCAGGCGGCGGATTCAGGGCCCCCAGAGGGGCCTTGACAGGTCACCCATGCGCGACTTAGAATCGTCGGGTATTTGCCCCGCCGTGGCCCCGTCCGGACCGTCCGAGGCGGCGAGGCCGACTCCGGGTCGCGACTTTCCGGCCTTCCCTGGAACCGGGACGGCCTTTACAGGTTTCGAGGAGGATCACGATGTCCCAGGTGAAGCTGGAAGCCAATGTTCGCGAAAAGACGGGCACCGGTGTGGCCCGTAAACTGCGCCGCCAGGGCCGGGTCCCCGCCGTCCTCTACGGGCACCATCTCCAGACGCCGATGGTCCTGGATGTCGATGCCAAAGAGATGGAACGCGTCCTGCGCACCGCAGGTCGAACCTCGATCATCAACCTGAACGTGCCCGGCGGCCCCCAGACGGCGATGCTGGCCGACTACCAGCGCGATGTGTTCGGGACCCACCTTCTGAGCGTCGATTTCAAGCAGGTCCGGCTGGACGAGAAGGTCACCGCCTCGGTGCCCATCTCCCTGGTGGGTCAGTCCAAGGGCGTCAAGGCCGGCGGCGTGATCGAGCAGATGGTGCGCGAAATCCAGGTGGAAGCCCTGCCCCTGGACATCCCCGAGAGCCTGGATATCGACATCACCGAGCTGGACCTGGGCGAGCACCTGACGGTGGCCAACCTTCCGGTCTCCGACAAGATGACCTTCCTGGCCGACCCGGAAGAAACCCTGGCCGTGGTCCACACCCCGCGCTCGGTGACCCTGGCCGAGGAGCAGGCGGCGACGACCGAATCTGCCGAGTAGGTCCGGAATTGCGCGGCGAACACCGCGACCCGGAGGCAAGCGGCGGGGCACCCCAGGTGTCGACCGCCGCTTTGCCGTTCCTGGTCCTGGGACTGGGCAACCCCGGCCCGGAGTACGCCTGGACGCGGCACAACCTGGGCTTCATGGTGCTCGACGAGCTCGCTTCCCGACACAAGATCCCGGTCCAGGAACGGACGCGCCTGGCCCTGACGGGCACCGGCACCCTTCGGGGCCTCCCGGTCGTCCTGGCCAAACCTCGAACCTACATGAACCTCTCAGGACAGGCCGCCCAGTCCCTGGCAGCCCGCCTCCAGATCCCGCCGTCCAGGATCCTGGCCCTGGTGGACGACTTCACGATCCCTCTGGGCCGGGTGCGGGTGCGCCGTGAGGGGGGCACGGGGGGACACAACGGGCTGGCCAGCCTCATGGAGTGCCTGGGCACGCGATCCTTTCCCCGGATTCGTCTGGGAATCGGCCCTCTGGCCCCTGACCGGGACCCGGCCGACTTCGTCCTGGAGGAATTCCGGGCGGACGAAACCGAGGCCGTGCGGGATCTGGTTCTTCGCGGGGCCGACGCCGTCGAGTCCTGGATGGAAGAAGGGATCGAGGCGGCCATGAACCGATTCAACGGCTGCGATTAGGAGTCTGTGTGAGTATCCGGACCGAGCATCGCCGAGGGCCCTTGGACGCCCCGCGCGATGCGCGGGGCGAGTGTGCGTTTCCGCAAGGCGCAAAAAGTCGTGGTTTGCTGGAGGGCCGGAGACTTTTTGCAACACAGCGGGGGCCTCGCACCCGCGCCCCGCGCGGGTGCATCCCGTCGAGCGGCGAGGCGACCGACGCGGTATTCACACAGGTTCCTAAAGCCGGCTCTGAAGCCAGACCCCCGCCGCGACCAGAAGTGCGTGGACCAGGACCACCAGCACCCCCGCCCGTGTCCAGGCTCCCTGGACAGCCCGATACTGCTCGAGGTCCGCGAACGGGCGCTGACGCCAGGCCATCTGGCCACCAAAGCGACCCATCAGGATGTTGGGAAGCGGGAAGGTCCAGAAGAAGAGCAGCAACAGGAGCCCCAGCAAGAGCATCCGGTGAGACAGGGCCCAGAGCCCGCCGCCCAGGAAGGCTCCCCAGTTCCACCGGCAGACCGCCGGGTCGGTGAGCCCTGAGGGCGGATTGCCCGAGGGAAGGGGGGGACCTGCCGGCGCCGATCGGACCGACTCGGCCTTCAGGGCTTGAAGGGATTCCGCAATCCGGGCCGGCCCCCCCGCCAGCAGACGCTCCAGGACGCGACCAGGAAGCCGTTCTGAAGGGGCAGGGTCTAGGGGCCCGGTCAGAAACCTCGACCGAGCATCGTCGAGGGATTTTTTGTCCCCGCCAGGAGCAAAAAGTTGCGGTTTGCTTGAGGCAAATGAGACATTTTGCGACACAGCGGGGGCGGAAAGAACCCGGCGAGGCGACCGAGGGGTTTCCGGCTGGGTTCCTGGCATCCCCGGGCCTTCGGTCTGCAAGCGTCGGCCCCTCCAGGCTCAGGCCCCGGCTCCACTCCAGAAAGAGACGGTGTTGCCACCGGAGCTGCGGGCCTGCTGCAGCGCCGCGGTGGCCCGCATGGTCAACTGCTCTTCGTTGACGGCATCGTGCGGGATCCCGGCCACTCCGAAGGAAGCCGTGATCCGGACCTTGCGAGGCCCCTGACCGAAGGTGTACCCTTCGACCAGGCTCCGAACCCTCTCGGCCACGTTGAACGCGCTGTTGCGGTCGGAGTGCACCACCAGCAGGGCGAAGTCGTCGCCTTCAAGCCGAGCCAGGACATCCGACTCGCGGGTGCAGGAGCGGAGGATCTCGGCCACCCCGCGCAGCACGCTGTCGCCGGCCTCCTGACCGACCGTCTGGTTCACCTCTCCGAAACCGTCCAGATCCATCAAGACCAGCGAGACGGGATAGGTGTAGCGCCGGCCGCGCTTGACCTCCTCGCGCATCCGCTCTTCCAGGTAGAGGCTGTTGTACAGGTTGGTCAGCGGGTCATGGATTCCGTGGGTCACGGCGCGCTGGAACAGGATCGCATTCCCCAGGGCGACGCTGGCCAGCTCGCAGAAATCCGCAAGCATGTCCAGATCGTCTTCCGTAAAGGCGTTCTCCTTGGCGCGACCCAGGTACACGGTCCCCAACGTGTCGGCCTTGGTCGCCAGGGGGGCGATGAGGGCGCTCTTCTCTTCCGGCACCACCGTGGGCAGCTCGCGACCGTCGACCGTCACCGCGCCCCGATCGATCTTCAGAGGCTCCAGGCGGGAGGCCACGTGCCCGGGTGCCCCCTCCCCGATCTGCAGGCTGTAGTTCCGGAAGAGGTCCGTATAGGGGCTGGCCGCAACCTCTGCGAAGAGCTCGCGGTGGCCCTCCACGTCATCGACCATGAAGATCACGCAGCTCTGGCTGGGCAGGAGGGCCTGCAACTGCTCGGTGACCGCCAGCAGGGCATCGGAGAGGGCCAGGTTGGAGGAGACCTGCCGGAAGACCTCGACCAGACGATTCTGACGTTCGAACTTCTTCTGCAGACGAGCCAGTTGCCGCTGCATCTGCATCTTCTCACGGCGGGCCTGTTGAGAGACCTCACGCCCCTGGTCCTCAGCCAGCTTCTCGGCAGCCTGGGCCGCCAGGCGAGCCTCATGCAGACGTTTGAAGCTGCTCTCCAGTTCCTCTCTCGCCTCGCCCAGTTCGCGTTTCACGGTGATCAGGGCGTTCTCGCGGTCGGCCACCTCGCTGTAGATCTGGCCGACCTCGGATTTGGCCGCCTGAATCTCCTGGAAGAGCAGGTCCTTCTCCTGGCGGGAGCGCTCCTCGAGACGCACGCGGTCCTCGCCCTCCCCGATGCAGATCGAGTAGAGCCACAGCAACAGGAGCGTCACCGCGCCCTGCACGCCGGTCAGCTTGAAGAAATTGCCGACCTCGCCGGGCTCCAGCCGGGCCACCAGCGAGAAGAGCAGGATGACCCCGTAGAAGAGTCCACCGACCACGACGGCCATCAAGGCCCCCGTCGTGCCGTAATAGAAGGCGGTCGACAGGACCGGCAGCGTGAAGCCGAGGATCAGGTAGGGCGGCCCGAAGAAATAGGTCAGGCCCACGCCCATCAGCGTATCCAGGAACAGGACCAGCAGGGCCAGCAGGCCCCGCGAAGGGGCCCGAAAGCTGAGATAGCCGGCACAGAGATGGTACAGCACCACGGCGCCGGTCAGGATGCCCGGCATCTGCTCGAGAATCGCCGGCAGGGGATTGCACGCGTCCCGATTCCCACCCGTCAGGGCCAGGGCCAGGATCACCCCGACGACCCGGACGCCCGCCACCAGGAACAGACGAAGCCGTGGAGATCCCCCGCTTGGACTACCAGACTGGGCTGCCATCGATCCCTTCCTCAGGAACCCCGAAGGGTGCAGTTTCTTCGACCAGAGCCTCTCCAGATCCAGCGGTGGACAGGTTGGAGCCTCTTCACAAGAAGAGCACCATTCTTGAAGAAGAGCGCGACTCCTGGTCTGTCGAGATCGAGCACCAGTTCGCGCCGAGCGACCCTTGCCGAAAGCTCCCTCGCGGGATAGACTCCTCAAAGATCAGGGCCAGGACCGTCGGGCCCCCCCCCTCCTCCGGAGCAGAGTCCATGAGCATCACCGTCGCCCCGGCCGCCCTTCTCGAGGCGGTCTTCACCCCCATTCAGGCCCTGCCGGCCTTCCAGGAGCTTCTTCGACGGCTCGAAGCCGGCCAGGAGTCGTGGTGCAGCGGCACCGTCCGCTCGTCGCGCCCGGTCCTTCTGGCCGCCTTGCGCCGCCGCGTCCGGGGGCCCCTCGTGTGGCTCACCCCCACCGCCGATGCCGCCGAGCGGCTGGTCCAGGACCTGCAGTCCTTCGTGCCCACCGGAGAGCGGGCGCACCTGTTTCCGGAACGGGAGGTGGCCCGGGAAGCCGGTCAGGGGGGACGGGCGGCAGACCCCGAGCGGATGTCGATCCTGCAGGCCCTGGACGCCGGCGACCCCCTGCTCGTGGTCGCTCCCGTTCGCGCCATGCTGCAGCCCACCGTCCGCGTCGAGCACCTCCAGCGAGGCAAGATCTCGCTGCGCCAGGGCGAGCTCATCGACCTGGAGCTGCTCCTGGAGCTGCTCCTGAACGAGGGGTACCACCGCGTCCCGATGGTGGAGCGGCGCGGAGAGGTGTCGGTGCGCGGCGGCATCGTGGACGTCTATCCGATCACCGGGGACCCGGTGCGCATGGAGCTCTTCGGCGACGAAGTCGAATCCATGCGGCGTTTCGACGTAGACACCCAGCGTTCCAGCACCCCCATGCAGGAGGTGCTGCTCCTGCCCGCCCGGGAGGACGTCGAAGGGGCCTGGCTGAGCGACTACCTGCCGGAGCGCTCCTGCATCTGCCTGGAAGAGCCCGCTCAACTGCGCCTGAACGCCATGGAATGGTACCAGGAGTGGGCCGAGCAAGGCGGTGAGGGGGCCTGGGAGCGGGTGGAGGAGATGCTGGCCCCCTTCCGGAGGATCCACTTCACCGCCTGGGAGGGATCCACGGCGGCCCCCCGCGAGCAGGACACCCTGGCCTTCTCGTTCGAGCTGGAGGCCGGCTTCGCCGACCGCGTCGAGGGGATGCTCCAGACGATTCCCCAATGGCAGGAGCAGGGCTGCCGGGTGGTGGTGCTCAGCCGGCAGTATCTGCGGCTGAAGGAGCTCTTCCGCCAGCGAGAGGTGGAGCAGGTCCTGACCGAACCCGTCGCGTCGCTGAGACCCGGCCAGGTCCTGCTGGCCCAGGGAGCCGCCTCGGAGGGGTTCCGGGTCCACCTGCCCGATGGCCCGCTGGTCTTCCTGACGGACCGCGAGATCGTCGGACAGCGTCGCGCCCGCCGGCCCAGCCGGAGCGTGGACCGGGGAAGCCTGATCCGGGTGGACGAGCTTCAGCCTGGAGACCTGGTGGTCCACCTCCAGCACGGCATCGGCCGCTATCTGGGGGTCAAGACCCTGGCCCTGCAGGGGGTCTGCCGGGACTTCCTGCACCTGGAATACGCCAAGGGCGACAGCCTCTACGTGCCCGTCGAGCAACTCGACCTGATCCAGAAGTATCAGGGCATCGAGGACAAGGTCCCTCCCCTGTCCCGGATGGGCGGACAGGAGTGGAAGAAGACCCGGGCACGCATCAAGGAGGAGACCCAGCGCATCGCCCTGGAGCTTCTGCGCATCTACGCCATGCGCGAGACCGCTCACGGCTATGCCTACCCCCCGGACACCGACTGGCAGAGGGAGATGGAGGATGCCTTCCCCTACCAGGAGACGCCGGACCAGTTGCGGGCCATCCGGGAGGTCAAGGCCGACATGGAGAGCACCCGTCCCATGGACCGACTGGTCTGCGGAGACGTGGGCTACGGCAAGACCGAAGTGGCCCTGCGAGCGGCCTTCAAGGCCGTGGCTGAAGGCCGTCAGGTGGCCATCCTGGTGCCCACCACCGTGCTGGCCCACCAGCACTTCCAGACCTTCTCCGAGCGGATGGCCTCCTATCCCTTGACCGTTCGGCTGCTGTCGCGCTTCCGGACCGATCGCGAGCAGGCCCGGGTGGTCGAGGAGATGAGCCGAGGGGAGGTGGACGTCGTCATCGGCACCCACCGCCTGCTCTCCCAGGACATCCGCTTCAAGAACCTGGGGCTCCTGGTGGTGGACGAGGAGCACAAGTTCGGCGTGGTCCACAAGGAGCGCCTCAAGGAGATGCGCGCCTCGGTGGACGTCCTGACCATGAGCGCGACGCCCATTCCCCGCACCCTGCAGATGTCGATGTCCGGGATCCGCGAGATGTCCCTGATCGAGACCCCCCCCGAGGAACGGCTTCCCATCAAGACCTACCTCTTCGAGCATCACCCCGACCTGGTCAAGGCCGCCATCACCCGGGAGTTGGCTCGCGAAGGCCAGATCTACTACGTGCACAACCGGGTCCAGGGGATCGAGAGGGTGGCCGCCGACCTGCGCCGCCTGGTTCCCCAGGCCCGCATCGCCGTGGGTCACGGCCAGATGCCCGAGGGCCAGCTCGAGAAGGTGATGATGGACTTCTACGAGGGCGAGCAGGACATCCTGGTCTGCACCACCATCATCGAGAGCGGCCTGGACATCCCCAACGCCAACACCATCATGATCAACAACGCCCAGAATTTCGGCCTGGCGCAGCTCTACCAGTTGCGCGGCCGGGTGGGGCGTTCAGCCCAGCAGGGCTACTGCTACCTGCTGTATTCGCCGACCCGCAAGCTCAGCGACGAGGCCGAGCGGCGCCTGGAGACGATCCGGGACTTCACCCAGCTCGGAGCCGGCTTCCAGGTGGCCCTTCGCGACCTGGAGATCCGCGGGGCGGGCGACATCCTGGGGGCCGAGCAGTCCGGCCACGTGGCGGCGGTCGGCTTCGACCTGTACTGCAAGATGCTCAACGAGACGGTGCAGGAACTGCGCGGCGAGAAGCCGGCCGAGGCCGAGTTCTCGACGGTCCTGGAGATCCCGGTCCCCGCGGGCCTGCCCGACGCCTTCGTGGGGGATCCCCGGCAGAAGGTGACCCTGTACAAGAAGATCGCCCAGGTGCGAAGCGCCGAGCAACTGACCGAGGTCCGGGCCGAGCTGCGGGACCGCTACGGCCCCCTGCCCGACGAGGCCGAGAACCTGCTCAGGCTTGCAGAAGTCAAACTGAGGGCCCTGGACCTCTTGATCCCCGCCATCCGGGTCCGCGACGGACAGATGTGGGTGGTCCTGCCCTTCTATCCCGAGATCACCGCCTCCCAGCGAGACAAGCTGCAGCAGGCCACGGGCTGGCCCTCACGCTATGAGCAGAAGTCCCTGCTCTTCGAGGGGCTCTTCGGCCGAGCCGCGGGAAGCAAGCAGTATCCGCCTCCAGCCGAGTTCCTGAGCCGGATCGTCGACCTCCTGGATCGCCTGCGCCGCTGGCGCGACGGGAAGTAGGCCCTCTGCGACAAGGCCTGGCCGCTGGCGCAACCCGAAGTCGGCACCTCGGCGCACCTTCTGGTCTGGGTTGGGACGGTCAGGCCCCTGCGGAGACCCGAATCCGGACCCGGGCCTGCCCGGCCCCCAGGCGCGGACGGACGAAGAACTCGTCCAGGACTCCTCGGCGGACGCCAGGCTGGAGGGCGTTGGCCCGCCAGGAGTCCTGGTTGGCCCAGAAGTCCCGCATGTAGTCGAGGAAGAAGCGGGAGTCGCCGGCCAGCCGGATCACGTAGAGCGACCAGGTCCGGGACAGGTGGGGGCGGTCCACCTGCCAGGCCTGGTCCCACGCCGGATTGGCAGGATACCGGTTGCGCCAGCGGATCCGTTGCGGCCACGAGCGCGAATCGAGCATCCACTGGTGGCTCCGCCAGTTCGGCCGGTAGCCGTACTTGCCGGAGATGGCCCCCGCATCCAGGATGGGAACAGCCCGTCCGTCCGTCAGGGAAAGGGCGTGCAGTTCGTTGCGGTGGAAGTGGCCGCTGAGCACGACGACCGGTGCCCGACGGCCTTCAAGGACCTGCTCGAATCGCCGAATCTCGGCTGGTTCCCAGGCCGGAGCGTGCCCGAACTGATCCCACGTGGGGGGGATGTGCGACGCGATCACCACCGGGCGATCGGCGGGCAGGGCGGCCAGTTGCCGATCCAGCCATGTCATGGTGCGGCGCGCCTGCAGGCCCCGTCCTTCATACTGATTCAGGGGCGAGAAGACCAGGGAGTTCAACGAGATCCAGGTGATCCCGGCCACGGGCCGAGGGCAGACTCCGTTGCCCAGTTCATCCAGATAGAAGGCCGGCCCCAGGTGGCGTCGCCAGGTGGTCAGGACCTCGGCCATCTGGCCGGGATCGGTCTGGTAATTCAACGGCAGGTCGTTGTTGCCCAGGGACAGGACCAGGGGGACCCCCGCGGCCCGGAGTGGCGCCGCGTGGGTCGCCAGGAAGACCTCGGTGCGCCGCGCGAATTCCTCGGGCGGGCACTTGTTGTCCACCAGGTCGCCGGTCAGGACGAGCGCCTCCGGGCGCAGAGCCAGCCCCTCGCGGCAGGCCTTCTCCCAATCTGCAGGCCGGGTCTGTTCGTGCCCCCAGTGCAGATCCGACCACTGCACGAAGCGCAGGGTTCGAAGGGGCGCGGCCCAGGCGGGTGCCAGGAGTACGACCAGGAACAGCACGGTGGACAGAAACCGCAAGGCAACCTCCAGGAGGCCCGAATCGCGCCAGGTCTGCCCCCCGGCCCCCCTTTCGCCGAGGTTCCAGGCCCCCCTTCAGCCCCCCTCCTCGGCATCCGCCGGAATGTTCACAGGGTCTTTACCTGCACCCAGGCATCCAGCAGAGAACAAGAAGATACGGGAAGTCAAGAAGATTCAGGAGCACCATCAGACGCCGCATAGAACAATAGTTCGATTGCCGATCCCTTCCCTCCCTGGTAGGATGACCTGGAGATACCCGAAAGGGAGACGAAGACGCGGATGTTCATGCCTGGGATCGGCTTCGGATGTGGAATGAGCCCCATGTGGGGCATGGCTCCCATGGGCTTCATGGGCGGCATGTATGGCGTCGGGATGGGGATGATGGGCGCTCCCATGATGTCCTACAACCCCGCCGGTGCCATGATGGGCGGTTACGCGGGTGGCACCATCGGCTCGAGCCTGGGCATGCTGCTGGGCGTCGGCCTGGGCTCGACCATGGGCCCCATGGGGATGATGGGTGGAGCCGCCCTGGGGAGCCTGCTGGGCGGCGGCATCGGTTGGGGCATCGGGTCCCACATGGGTGGGAAGAGCAATCCCTTCGGCCCCTTCGGCCCCCCCTGCATGATGTTCTGACGCCTCCTGGCTCCGGCCTGGAGATTCTGCGAGAAGCCGCCCTCCGGGTGGCTTCTCTTGATGCAGGGATTCCTCCAGGCCGGCCTCGAAGCGCCCCGGCATGGATCCCTTCGAGCTTTCCCGTTCTCCCTACTTCAACGACGTGATCCGCCTCGCCCGCGAGGCGGCCGAGGACCCCGGCCACCCGGATCTCCACGCCCCGGAGCTGGCCGACCGCCTGAAGTTCATGGCGGAGTTCGCCGAGGTGCTGGCGAGCCGATTCGCCGCCGCCATGCGGGTTCGCCCCCGCACGCCGCTGGCGCGCTCGGCTCCTGCCCGGGTCGAGAAGGCCCTGGTGGAACTCAAGGAATCCCTGCGCGACCTGCAAGGCTGGATCAAGGACCACCACCCCGAACGCCTGCCCCGGGGTTGTTCCAGAGGTCGAACCGCGGTCGAGGATCTCTTCGCCGTCTTCGAAGAGATGCGGGTCGAAGAGGAATCCTTCCCGGTCTTCTCTCAGTCCCCCTACATCCAGGAGCTGGTGCGGGTGGCCATCGGGGTCGCCAAGGGAGAATTCCCCCCGGACACGCTCTCGGAGAGGCTGGAGTGGATGCGGAGACACTACGGCGAGTTCCGCAAGGACTTTGCGGCCTGGTCCAATGCCCCCACCGAGAACGAAGAAGTCGAACGCCTGCTGCCCACGGCCGCCAAGGCCCTGGACCGGATGGGTGCGGCCTTGGACGAGATGGCCCGCTACCTTCGAGACCGCAACCGCGAACACCTGAAGGTCGGCTGCGAAGCCCTCCTGCAGGCCAGCGAAGTGCTCCTCTCCAGCCAGCAGGCCCTCCTGGCGGCGGCAGTGCCTCAAGGCGCCGCCTGTCCACGCTGCGCCGCCCCCAACCCGGCGGGTTCACGGACCTGTTCGAAGTGCGGCGCCACCCTGCCCGAGATCGCCGGAATCCCCACCCAGACCATGGAGGTCCGCGAAGCCACCTCTGAAAAGACGGCCTTTGCCAACCTGGTCCGCCTGGAATCCGCGCTCGAGGAATTCCTGCACGGCGAGGGGGAACGCGAGGAGTTGCGCCGGCATGTGGGGTGGTTCGCCCAGAAGGCCCGCTCGGGCCGCAAGCAGTTCGAGTCGATGAAGCTGCCCGAGGGCTTCCCCAGCGAGGCCGCCCGCCAGATCGCCCAGGCCACCCGGGAGTTGATGGACCGGGGAACCCGGGCCGTCGTACAGGGTGTCGAGAGGCTGGAGAGGTTCTTCACCAGCGACGAGCGCGAGGACCTCCAGTCCGGCATGGAGAGAATCCGGGAAGGCGCAGCCCTGATCCTGCAGGCCCAGGAGAAGGCGCTGCAGGCCCAGGCTCCTCCCCCTTGAGGGCGAACGGGAAGGGGCTCCGGCCTCGAAGGAGAATGGCGGCTCCGGATGCCCGGGTCGGGACGTTCCGAGGCGGCTCGGCACCCGCGGACGGGCAACCCGAAAGAAGAAGTCCCTAGTCCGGCCGAGGAGGAGTCTCCCATGTCCACCTGTCCGAACTGCCAGGCCCAGGTCCTGCAGGACGCCAGATTCTGCGAGGCTTGCGGATGGAAGCTGGACGAGCCGGTCCCCGAGACGCCCCAGGATCGTCCTCGGGCCAAAGGCTCGCTTCGAGCCGAGATCCCTCTGCTCTCGGGGGCCGTCCGGCAGATCCGGGCCCGGGTCGAAGGCTACCGCGAGCGATCCGAACGCAAGCGGCGCAAGATCCAGGAACGCAACCAGGAGCAGCAGGATTCCACCCCGAGCCGGGGCCGCACGTTCCTGGGGATCCTGGCCGGACTGGCCCTGCTGATCCTGTGGGCGTGGCTCCTGATCCGGGGGGTCCGGGGCCAGGCCGTCAGCGACGAGATGCAGTGGCTCCAACTGCTGGGGATTCCCGGATTCTAGAATCGACCCGTCCCCTTCTCGCCTGGGGCACGACCCCAGGCGATGCAATCTTTCCAGGAGGTCTACTCACTTGCACTTGTTGGGCACCGTTGTCGTCCGCCCCGTCCTTCCAGACCGGATCTCCGGTCTTCAGGAACTCTCACGGAACCTCTGGTGGAGTTGGAACCCGAAGGCGCTGTCGCTCTTCTCGTCCCTGAACCCCGAGCTGTGGGAAGAGGTCGGCCACAACCCCGTCGAGGTCCTGGCGCGCCTGGACCAGCAGCACATGGAGAAGGCCGCCGCCACCCCCGACTGGCTGCGCCAGTACGACGCGGTGATGTCCGAGTTCCGCGGCTACATGGATGCGAAGACCACCCGCTTCACCCAGACCTGGCCGAACCACTCCGACCATGTGGTGGCCTATTTCTCGGCAGAATTCGGCATGCATGAGAGCCTGCCCATCTACTCGGGCGGCCTGGGCATCCTTTCCGGCGACCACCTCAAGACAGCCTCGGATCTGGGAATCCCGATGGTCGGCGTGGGCCTGCTCTACAACCACGGATACTTCATCCAGCAGATCAACGGCGAGGGGTGGCAGGAAGCCGGCTACCGCCGACTCAACTTTGCCAACGTCCCCGCCGAGAAGGCCCTGGACCCCAACGGCCAGGAAGTGGTCGTCGAGGTCGAGATGCCGGACCGCACCGTCCACGCCCGGGTCTGGCTGATCCGGGTCGGTCGGGTCCGGCTGTATGTCCTGGACACCGACGTCGAGCAGAACGCCCTGGAGGACCGCAGCCTCTCGGCCAAGCTGTACGGTGGCGACAGCTCGATGCGCATCGCCCAGGAGAAGATCCTGGGCCTGGGCGGCGTGCGCGCCCTGCGCCGGCTGGGCATCCAGCCCCAGGTGTGGCACATGAACGAAGGGCACTCGGCCTTCCTGACCCTGGAGCTGATGCGCGAGATGGTCGAGGGCGGGCTGAACTGGCACGAGGCCATCGAGGCCCTGGCTCCCAGCATCTGCTTCACCACCCACACCCCGGTCCCCGCCGGACACGACTCCTTCGGACCGGAGCTCATGGAGCCCCACTTCTGGAACCTGCGCGGACGTCTGGGGATGAGCCGCCAGGACTTCATGCGCCTGGGGCAGAGCCCCGACCAGCCCGACAGCCCCTTCAGCCTGACGGTGCTGGCCCTGAAGCTCTCGCGCCACCAGAACGGGGTGAGCAAGCTGCACGGCGAGGTCTCGCGGGGGCTCTGGAAGCACGTCTGGCCGGGGTTGCCCCAGGTCGAGGTCCCGATCCGCTCGATCACCAACGGCGTCCACACGGGCACCTGGGTGGCCCCCGAGATGGCCGACCTTTTCGACCGCCACGTCGGCCAGGCCTGGAGAACCCATCCGGACGACGCGTCGCTGTGGAAGGCTTGCGACCTGCCGGATTCCGAGGTCTGGGCCACCCACCAGCGCCTCAAAGAGCAGATGGTCCACCGGGCCCGCCGATCCATGCACAACCGGCTGCGGCGCCTGGGCGAGTCGGCCTCCCGCCATCGCGAGGTGGACGGACTGCTCTCGCCGGATGTCCTGACGCTGGGGTTTGCCCGGCGCTTCGCGACCTACAAGCGAGCCGTGCTCCTCTTCTCGGACATGGAGCGGCTCAAGAGGATCCTCCTGAACCCCGGCCGCGAGGTCTGCATCGTGTTCTCGGGCAAGGCCCATCCGGCCGATCGGCCCGGGCAGGAGTTCATCAAGAAGATCCACGACTTCAGCCGCATGCCCGAGCTCCAGGGCCACATCCTGCTGCTGGAAGACTACGACATGGACCTGGCGCGCCACATGGTGCACGGCGTCGATGTCTGGCTGAACAACCCTCGCCGCCCCCTGGAAGCCTCGGGCACCTCGGGCGAGAAGGCGGCCATGAACGGCGTCCTGAACTTCAGCGTCCTGGACGGCTGGTGGGCTGAAGGCTTTGATGGGACCAACGGCTGGGCCATCGGGGAAGAGCGGGAGTTCGCCAGCCAGGACGAGCAGGACCAGGTCGACGTCAACTCGCTGTACGCCACCCTGGAAGAGGAGATCGTCCCGATGTACTACGATCGGGATGAGGCGGGGATCCCGCACGCCTGGGTCGGGCGCATGAAGAACTCGATCCAGACGCTGACCCCGATGTACTGCACCCACCGGATGCTCCTGGACTATGCCCGGGACCTGTACATCCCTGCATGTGAGCGCGGGCAGGCGCTTTCCGGACAGGACTTCGCAGCGGCCCGCGAGCTGGCTCGCTGGCGCGCGGAGATGGACGCTGCCTGGCGCAAGGTCCGGCTGGAGGCGGAGATCCCCCAGGTCCTGGAGGTGGACCGGGGCCAGGAGATGGAGTTCGAGGTCCGCGCCCACCTGGGAACCCTCAAGCCCGAGCAGGTTCGCGTCGAGGTCTTTGCGGGCCGACTCCGCAACGGCGAGGTGGAAGAGCCCCAACGGGTGGAGCTGGCCCTGGCGGGCTCGGAGAACGGCGCGCACCACTTCCGGGGCTCACTCAAGCCCCAGCAGACCGGGAACTTCGGCTTCGGAGTGCGAGCCACCCCCGTCCACCCCGCCCTGCCGGACATCTCCGAGACCGGACTGGTGCACTGGGCCCGCTGAGATCAACGGGGGGGATCCTTCGGGTTGAGTCGGGGCCCGTCCAGCGTGCAGTTGGACGGGCCCCGACCCTTTTTCCGCCGGCTCTTCTCCCAGACCTGGAAGGCAGCCGTCGGATGCGGGAGCGCCGCCTACAGCTTCATCCTCTTGAAGAGCGACTCGGGGATCGCCTTCAGCACGCCCATGATCAGGTTCCAGAAGCACGGCACGTAGACGACCTCGCATCCCCGCTCCATGGCCCGGACGATGCCCCGGGCCACGGCTTCCGGCGGAGCCGTCAGCCGCCCCCCGGGGAAGCCCATCCCGAAGGTCATGGGTGTGTCCACCGGGCCCGGCTTGACCGTGAGGACGCGGATCCCGGCCGAGGCCAGGCGCGCTCGCAGGCCTTGCAGGTAGGCGTGCAGGCCGGCCTTGGCCGAGCCGTAGGTGTAGTTGCTGAGGCGCCCCCGGTCGCCCGCCACCGACCCCAGGGCGACCAGCATCCCTCCGGTGCCCTGGTCCTCCAACATGGCCGCGGCATGAGAGAGCACCGAGGCCGGAGCCAGGTAGTTCAGGTCCATGACCTGCCGGGCGTAGGCGAAGTCCCGGCGGGCGCGCTCCTGGTCCCCCAGGATCCCGAAGGCCACCAGGACGCAGTCCAAACCGCCCATGCGCTGGCGGGCCTCGGCCAGGAAAGCCGCGTGCGAGGCCAGGTCCAGGGCCTCAAAGCGGCCCACGCTGACCGGCACGCCACTGCGCACCTCCAGGTCGACGGCGTCGCGCCGGGCCTCTTCCAGATCCCGGGCCCCCAGGTGCAGGATGGCGCCCCGAGCGACGAGCTCCCGGGCCACGGCCCGGGCGATCCCGGAGGTCGAGCCGACCAGGCAGATCCGCCGGCCGCGGAGGCTTTGAAGAGTGCTCATCGAGAAGGGACCTCCAGGGAGTGCATGCCCAGCCGGATCGACTGAGCCGAACGGAAACGGTCGTGGGGGTCGACCTGGCGCTTGACCTCCAGCCAGCGGGGGAACTCGGGGTACATGGCCCGGAAGCTGGCCGGGCTCATCCGGGCGTCCTTGGCCAGGTAGAGCCGCCCCCCGGCGTCCAGGACCCTCCGGTCCAGCTCGTCGAGGAACTCGAAGAGGCCCGGGGCCACCGGGAAGTCCAGGGTCAGGGTGTAGCCCTCGAAGGGGAACGACAGGTTTCCGGCCCCCGGCCCGAAGCGCTTCAGGACGCTGAGGAAGGAGGCCAGCCCCTGGCGGGCGCAGTCCTCCAGGACGCCGACCAGGGTGGCACGGGCCGTCGCGGTGGGCACCACGAACTGGTACTGGACGAATCCCGATCTCCCGTACATCCGGTTCCAGTCGTCCACGATGTCCAGCGGGTAGAAGTAGGGATCCAGAGGCATCAGGGACTCGCCGGCCTTCCGCTTCTGCAGGTTGAAGTAGGTCGCGTTGAAGGCCCGGATCGTGGTGGGATTCAGAAGGCCCCCGGGAGCATCGAAGGGCACGGTGGCCCGCAGTCCTGGTCGGCGACGCAGGGGGTTCCCGGCCTGCGACGAGGGCAGATCGGCGATTTCGGCGTGGTCCCCCAACAGCAGGACCCCCCGCCCCAGATTCCTGCCTTGGGCGACCGTGTCCAACCAGGCCACCGAATAGGGGACCCGGGTGTCGTGCTCTTCCAGCAGCGCCATCAACGAATCGAGGTCGCCCGCCGGCCTCACCTGCTGGCGGATCATCGCGGTCTGGATGGGCCTGAGGCGCAGCTCGGCCTCGAGGACCACGCCGGTCAGACCCATCCCCCCGACCGTGGCATGGAAGAGCTCGGGCCGCTCCTGCGCCGAGCACTCCACCTCCTCGCCCGAGGCCAGCAGCATCCGGAGTCGCCCGAGGTGCCGTCCCACGCTCCCGTCGCGGTGATGGTTCTTGCCGTGCACATCGCACGCCAGGGCCCCGGCCAGGGTCACGTGCCGGGTACCCGGGGTGACCGGCAGGAACCATCCTCGCGGCAGGAAGAGGTCCAGGATGGCCCGGAAGGACAGTCCCCCCTCGGCCCGGAGCCAACCGCTGGCGGGGTCGAAGGAGATCAGCCGGTCCAGCCGCTCGGTCAGCAAGGTGCACCCCTCGGGGTTGAAGGCCGGGTCGCCGTAGCTGCGACCCAGCCCCCGGGCCAGAACCGAGGTCCACCGCTCGGAGGCGACGACCTCGCGCACTGCGGAGATCCTCTCGGGACGGGTGGCGAGCCCCGAAGCGGTCGGATAACGCCCCCATCCCGCCAATTCTCTGGTCTCGGCCGGAAGGCCGTCCTGGACCTTGGTCATCTCAATCGCTCCAGACTTCATCAAGAATCAGGAATACAAGACGAGAACCACCACCAGCCCCCAGAGACCGATATTCGCCAGCAACGGGGGGTCGTTGAGAAGCGTGCTCTCGGGAGAGCCTCCGGCACCTCCGGCTCCCCCGCCCTTCATGTGGATCAGGTACAGGTACCGAAAGACCCCATACAGAACGAAGGGGACCGTGAGGACCAGGTTCCCGGTCCCGAACTTGGCGACGGTCTCGGGATCCACTGTATACAGCGTGTAGGAAAGAACCGTGGCCGCCGTGACCACGGAGATCAACTGATCCAACAGGTCGGGACTGTAGTCCGCCAGCACCTCGCGATGAGAGGTGGCGTCCTCCCCCGCCAGGGTCAACTCGTGACGCCTCTTGGCCAGCCCCAGGAAGAGCGAGACCATGAGCGTGCAGACCACCAGCCAGCGCGAGACGTCGACCTGGATGACCACCGCTCCGGCCAGGACCCGGAGGACGAAGCCGGCGGCGATGCAGAACACGTCCAGGATCACGATCCGCTTGAGGAGCAGGCTGTAGAGGATCTGGACCCCCAGGTAGACCAGGATCACCGTCAAGAAGGGGAGCCCCAGAAGGAAGCCCAGCCCCACGGTCAAGCCCAGGAGTGCCGCCAGGGCCCAGCGGGCCACGCCGACCGCCAGGCGACCCGACGCCAGTGGGCGCAGGCTCTTCAGGGGGTGCAGACGGTCGCGCTGCAGGTCCACCAGATCGTTGAACAGATAGATGCAGCCGCTGGCCATGCAAAAGACGACGAAGGCCCCCACGACCTGCACGACCTGGACCGCATCGATGAGGTGCTGAGAGAAGACCAGCCCTGCGAAGACGAAGAAGTTCTTGGTCCACTGACGCGGTCGCAGGGCCCGAAGCAGTTCAGCGAGGAGCCTCACGAAAAACCAAGGTCCTCCGGGCGGTTCACCCCTGGAAGGGTCACTGCGCCTCCTCCCCCAGGACCTGGGAGAGGAACATGCACAACAGACCGTGCCCCACCAGCCAGAGGCGGCTGAGGAAGGCGGGGACGTATTGGACCTGGGCGGACCCGACCAGGGCCTCGAAGAGGAGGTGCCCGGCGAAGCCGGCGGCCAGACCCGCGACCAGGGCCCGCAGGAACGGGCGCTCGATCACCAGCATCGACGCCGCCATGGGAATCAGGCAACTGTAGAAGAGCGGATTGGCATGGGCTGCCGCACCCAGCAGCGGAATGTCCCAGGCAGGAATTCCCGTGGTCAGGAAGGGGCTGAAGGCAACGTCCTGGGGCAGCAGCAGCGGCAGGAAGAAGGCCCCCGACGAGCCCAGCAGGAGGCCCGGCCACATGAACTGGGCCTGCAGCCAACGACCCCGGCGGGCCAGGGCGGCCAGGGCCAGAAGGCCCGCCATTCCCGCCAGGACCAACCGACCGGCACCGTACACGAAGCCGGCGCGCCAGGTGGCCCGCTCGACGTCCAGGACTCCGGCGCCATAGCCCCTGGCCTTCCCCTCGGCTCCCTTGGAACGGGCGGTGGCCTTGAGCAAGGAACGCGCAGCGCTGGGACTGGTCACCCCCTGGGAGGCCAGCAGCGCGCTCGCCCCGGCCACGTGGGGGGCTGCCATCGAGGTCCCCTGGAAGAAGAGATAGTCCTCCTTCTCGGGCTTGCCGATCTGGATGGTGTTCTGCAAGACTCCGTCCGGCTTGCCGTCCCCGTTGCGGTCGGCGCGGGTGTCTCCGCCAGGTGCCGCCAGGTCGATGTCGGGGCCGTGGTTGGTGTAGAAGGTCAACTCCTCCTGGAAGTCCAAAGCCGAGACGCTCAGGCTCTCGGGGAAGGCCGCAGGGTAGGAGGGCCGAGGCCGGCTCTCGTTGCCCGCGGCGGCCACCACCAGGGTTCCCCGGCGGTGGGCGTAACGGACCGCATCGCCCAGGACGCTGGAGGGGACCGGGCCGCCCAGGCTCATGTTGATCACGTTGGCCCCATGGTCGGCCGCAAACCGGATCCCGTCGGCGATGTCGGCCAGCGAACCGAAGCCCCGGGCCGAGAGCACCTTGATCGGCATGATCGCCGCATCGAAGGCCACGCCCGCCACGCCTTTGCCGTTGTGGGTGGTCTGGGCCACGGTCCCGGCCACGTGGGTGCCGTGCGCGTGGTCGTCCAGCGCGTAGTGGTTGCGGTTCACGAAGTCGTAACCCGGGACGAAGCGGGTCCCCTCCAGGTCTTCCACCCGGTGGAAGCGCTCGTGGTCGGTCCAGGCAACCCCGGTGTCGATCACCGCCACCACGGCGTGGCGCCCGGTGCTCCAGGGCCAGGCCTGGCGCACCCGGATCTGCTCCATGTGCCACTGGTACTTGTAGAGCGGGTCATCCGGGAACGGGGTGGCTTCGAGGCGGACCGGGGGCATCTGCATGCCCTGGAAAAGATAATCCGGCTCGGCGGCCTGCACCTCGGGGTCGGCGAGGAGGCTCTCCAGCACCAAGGCCATCCGGGCCTCTGGAACCCGAGCCACGGTCAGGGCACCTGCCAGCGAGTGGGGCGAGTTGTAACGCAGTTCCAGGCCGTGGCGTTCTCCGACGGCGGCCACCTGCCCAGGCGTCAGGCCGTCCACCAGGTCGACGACCAACACGCCCTCCAGGCGGGGCGGCCCCTCCGGCAAGGGTCCGGGGCCATCCGGGTCGGCGCAGGTGATCGGCCCGTCCGTGGCCGCCTTCACCAGATCCTGGGGGACCGTCGGCTCGGGGGCCAGGCCTCCGAGTCCGGTCAGCAGGGCCAGCCCGGCCAGGGCGGCTCCCAGACGCATGATCAAGCGGCGATGGTGCTTCATGGAACCGGCGCAACCTCCTGTACGGCCCGACAAGGGCCCGATCCAGCCATGCTTCGCCGGGCGTGCCGGGGGTGCCTGCCGATTCGCCGGCTCAGGCAGACGGGCGCTCGTAGCGCGGAACCAGGCGCGCCAGAAGCTCCAGACAACGCGCGTCCTGCGAGTGCGCGGCCGCCTGGCGCAGGTCTTCCAGTTCGGGCCCCGGCCACTCCGACGGCGGAGCGGGCGAGGTGACCCGGGTGATCTTGGGGGACCGGGTGGGCTCGGTCTCCTCCCCGGTGTTGACCAGTTCTTCGTACAGCTTCTCGCCGGGGCGGACCCCCGTGACCAGGATCGGGATGTCCAGGTCGGGCTCGTAGCCGGACAGCCGGATCATGTTGCGGGCCAGGTCCATGATCTTGACGGGTCGCCCCATGTCCAAGATGTAGATCTCCCCGCCCCGGGCCAGGGCTCCGGCCTGGATGACCAGGCTGACCGCCTCAGGGATGGTCATGAAGTAGCGCGTCATGTCCGCGTCGGTGACCGTGACGGGCCCACCGGCGGCGATCTGGCGACGGAAGGTGGGGATCACCGAGCCCCTCGAGCCCAGGACGTTCCCGAAGCGGACGGCGGCGAAGCCCGGGGCGGCCCGGCGGGCCAGCAACAGCTCGGCCAGCCTCTTGCTGGCCCCCATCACGCTGGACGGGTTGACCGCCTTGTCGGTCGAGATCGAGATGAACTTCTCGACCTGGTGGCGCTCGGCCAGCTCCATCAAGAGCGCCGTCCCAAAGACGTTGTTGGAGACCGCCTCGGAGGGGTTGGCCTCCATCAGGGGCACGTGCTTGTGGGCGGCGGCGTGGAAGACCACCTGGGGTTGGTGGCGGCGGAAGAGTTCTTCCAGGCGACCCCGGTCGCGGGTGTCGGCGATGAAGGGGACGACGGGTTCGCCGCGCAGCTCCAGGGCGATCTCGTAGATGCTGTTCTCGCCGCGCCCCATCATGATCACCGACTCGGCGCCCAGGCGCACCACCTGTCGGCAGATCTCCGAACCGATCGAGCCTCCCGCCCCGGTCACCAGGATCCGACGACCTCGGAGGTATTCGCCCACAATGGCCAGATCGACCCGAACGGGGTCCCGCTCCAGCAGGTCCTCGATCTGCACCTCGCGGATGCTGTTCACCGTCACGTGTCCCCCAGCCACGTCGCTCAGGCTGGGGACCAGGCGCAACTGCAGCTCCGTGGAAGCACAGGCCCCCACCACGGTGCGCACCACCGCCGGGTCGGCCTGGGCCAGGATGACCTCCGAGACCTGATAATCCCGCGCAATCTCCGCCACCTGGTCCGGTGTTCCCAGGACGGGCACCCCATGGATCCGAATCCGCCGGCGGTCGGGATCGCAGTCCAGGAAGCCCACGGGATCCAGACCCGTCCTCTGGCGGATCAGCTCACGCACGACGGCCTCACCCGCGTCGTTGGCGCCCACCACCAGCACGCGCCGATAGGCGTCGCCGCGCTGCACCCTCCGGTGACTGGAGATGCGCAGGGCGAAGCGCAGCCCCCCGCACAGCGAGAGCCACAGGAAGGCGGCGATGATCGGGCCGGTGCGCGGGAAGACCGCGCCGCCGGCCAACAGGATCAAGACCTCGACGGGCACCACCACGGCCGTGACGGCCCAGACCATGGCCAACAGCTCGTAGATGCCGGCATAGCGCCAGACCTTCTCATACAGGCCGAACAAGAAGAAGGCCACCACCGTCAGGCCCGAGGCCAGACCGTAGAACCACAGGTGGCTGGGGGTCAAGAAACGCCCCATCGCCGCCTGGTCGAAATCCAGCCTCAACCCCAGGGCCAGCAGGAGGCCGGCCATGAGCAGCAGGAAATCGACGACGGCCAGGGCCAGCTTGAAGCGCAGTCTCAACCAGACACCTTCACGGCCGAGGCCCGGGCGTGAATCCTCCGGAGGGCCCAGGCCACCCGGCGCACCTCCTCCAGCTCCATGTGCGAGGCGATGGGCAGGCACAGGACCTGGCGACTCAGGCGCTCGGTCTGGGGCAGATGGACCCGGGGCAGGTCGGCATAGGCCGTCTGCTCATGCCCGGCCGGGAAGAAGTAGGCGCGAGTGGGAATCCCCTCGGCCTGCAGGGCCCGTCCCAGATGGTCGCGGTCGATTCCGAAGGCCTCCGGGTCGACCAGGATGGGGAAATCCTTGTAGGAGGAACGAGCCCCCTCCCGGACCTTCTGGAACCCGATCCCGGGCAGGTCCCCCAGCTCCGCGTGGTAGACCTCGGCCACCCGGTTGCGATGCACCGCGTAGGAGTCCAGGCAGTCCACCCCGGCCAGGCCCAGCAGGGCGTGGAACTCGGACATCCGGGCGTTGAGGCCGGCGAACTGGCAGTCATAGCTCCCCGGGTTGCCGTAGTCTCGCCCCGACCGGACCCAGGCCGCCACCCGCTCGTCCCGGGTGGCCACCAGGCCTCCCTCGGCGGCGGGCAGCAGCTTGGTCGGCGACAGCGAGAAGGCTTCAAAGCTGCCCCACCCCCCCAGAGGCTTGCCATGCAACAGGGTGCCCAGGCCATGCGCCGAGTCCGAGAACAAGGCCAGACCCTTCTCCGCACACAGGGCTTCCAGGGCCGGCCAGTCGGGAGGATTCCCGAAGAGGCTGACGGCCATGACGCCCACGGTGCGCGGCGTCAAGGCGGCCCGCACGGCCTCGACATCCACCGTCAGGGTGTCGGGCTCACAGTCCACGAAGACGGGCGTCAGGTTGCACCAGCGCAAGGCGTGGAAGGTGGCCATGAAGCTGTAGGAGGGGACGATCACCTCTCCCTCCAGTCCCAAGGACTGGATGCCCAGCATCAAGCCCGAGGTGCAACTGGAGACAGCCACCACGTGGGGCACCTGGAGATAAGCCTCCATGCGGGCCTCGAAGCGGCGCTGATGGGGCCCCTTGGTCAGGTTGCCGCTGCGGTACATGGCCTCCAGTTGGGGGGCCAGGGCCTCCCAGGGCGGAAGGGTGGGACGCGTGAAGGGCACCCCTTCAGGAAAGGCCGGAGAACCGCCCAGAATGGCAGGAAGGTCGGTCATGATCGCTCCTCGGATGGCTTGGAATGGCCCGGGTCCCCGACTCGTCGTGCCCAGCCCTCGCCGTAGACCGAGCCGGCATCGAGCAGGATGCCGAAAGTCCGGGCGATCAGGACCAGGTCCAACCAGGGGGTGTAGTGGTCGATGTAGTGGATGTCCAACTCGATCCGTTCCGGCCAGGTCAGGCGATTCCGACCCGAGACCTGGGCCAGGCCCGTCAGGCCGGGGCGGACTTCCAGGCGCCGGCGTTGGTGCGGGGTGTAGGTCTCCACCTGGTAGGCCAGCGTGGGGCGGGGACCGACCACGCTCATCTCGCCTCGCAGGATGTTGAAGAGCTGGGGCAGTTCGTCCAGCGACCAGCGCCGCAGGAAGTTCCCGGTTCGGGTGATGCGGGGGTCTCGCTCCTCGATCTCGTACCCCGCCCCGATCCGCTCGGCGTTCCGGACCATGGTCCGGAACTTGAAGAAGGGGAAGAGACGCCCCCCCCGCCCGACCCGCGCCTGGACGTACAGCACTGGACGGCCGTCATCGAGATAGACCGCCAGGGCACACAGGACCAGGATGGGCCACAAGACCAGCAGGCTGGCCGTTGCCCACAACAGATCGAAGGCCCGCTTGACCGGGCCGTTGGGGTCGCAGAGTCCGGACATGGAACGCTCCCTCGGGAAGTCCTGGGAACCGGGCGGAGGTTTCTGCGGGAGTCCTGGCGTTCCTCCGACCCGGGCGGGGCCGAAGTTCACAAGGGGCTTACACGCCGGCTCGGCATGCGATGCTAACCTGGAAGGGTGGAGATCCGTCCTGATCCGACTGCACCTCCCTCCCGACCAGCAGCACCGCCGGCCCCAAACGCCCTGCAACACCGTCCTGCCCCGTGCCGCCACCGACCGCTTGCGGCTCTTGCGGCACCTCGAGCTCCGAGATGAGCCTGCGCGTTCGGCTGGCCCTGTGGGTCGGCGGCGTCTCGCTGGCGATCCAGGTCCTGGTCCTGCTGGTCAGCCTGCACGCGGTCCGAGCCGTGGCCATCGAGAGCGCTCAGGCCGAGATGCAGCGGCTGGTCCAACTCGGGCCCCAGGCCTTCAGCCGCGAGGCCCCGGGGATGCATGGCGCCGAAGCCTTCGTGCTGTCGGGCTCGGGTGAGATCCTGGACTCGCCAGGGCCCCAGCACCTGCCCACCCTGCGCGCCGCCCTGGCCATGCGCCTGGTGACTCCCGGCATGGAGGGGGTGGTCGTGCTTCCAGGCGACGAGCCGGTCTGGTTTGCCCTGCACCCGATCGGTCCCGAGGGCCAGACGGTGGGCCTGATGGAGCGCGAGGCCCACATCATGCAGCGTCTGGACGTGGTGCGTGAGGAGATCCTCGTCGCCGGGTTGGTGGGTTCGCTGGGACTGCTGGCCCTGGTCTGGGTCATCGCGGGGGGAGTCACCAGACCGCTGCTGGAGCTGGCCGAGGCGGCCCGACACGTCGCCCGCGGGCAATTGGACACCCCGGTGCCGGAAGTCCCCCAACGCGACGAGGTCCACACCCTGGCCGCGGCCTTCGCGCGCATGCAGCAGGAACTGAAGGACTACCTGCGCGAGCTGCAGTCCACCATCGCCTCCAAGGAGCGCATGGAGGGCGAGTTCGCCATCGGCAGCGAGATTCAGCGAACCTTCCTGCCGGCGATCCCCATCGAGAAGGAACTGAGCCTCCTGGGCGGCCGGGTCGTCCTGGCGGCCCGCTTCCGGCCAGCCCGGCAGATGTCGGGAGACCTGTACGACATCTTCCCGCTCTCCAAGGATCGCCTGGCCCTGGTGATCGGAGACGTCGCCGGCAAAGGGCTTCCGGCGGCCCTGCTGATGGTGGTGACCCGCACCCTGGTGCGGGCCGCGGCGCGCGACAACACCAGCCCCGCCGCCTCGCTGTCCCGAGTCAACCGGCTGCTCTGCGACGAGAACCGGAGCGAGCTCTTCGTCACCCTGCAGCTTCTCTACCTGGACCTGGAGCGCGGAAGGCTGGTCTGGGCCAACGCCGGTCACCCTCCCCCGGTCCTGGTCTCGACCGAAGGCCTCCGCCCTCCCCTGACGCTTCCCACCGGAATCGTCCTGGGAGTGGACCCGGACGGCGCGTACACCGACGAGGAGGTCCCGCTGGCCGCCGGCGAGGCGTTGGTCCTCTTCAGCGACGGCCTCTCGGAGGCCCGCAATCCCAAGAACGAGCTCTTCGGCGAGGAGCGCCTCGCCCGGGCCGCGCACCGGCTTGCCGGGGGACGCGTCGAGGCCATCGTGACTGGCATCCTGGGGGACCTGAAGACCTTCGCTGAAGGCCGATCCCTGGAGGATGACCTGACCCTGGTTGCCCTACGGCGCGTCCGCTGAGGGAGGTCGGGCGCCCAGGACCCGAAGCCTGGCCATCAACTCACCGGCCTGCAGGCGAACCATCTCCCCCACCTCGGGACTGGAAAAAGTCCTCCGGCTCAAGCCCGCCAGCCGAGCTCGCGCCGTGCTGCCCGCTGCGGAAGCCGCCGCCCGCCGCAAGGCGGGGCCGGGATGGGCCAGGGCCTCCTCCAGCAAGGCCAGGGCCCGACCGACCACGGCTTCCTCCGGATTGCCCAGGGCCTCGGCCAGGCCGGGCAGGGCCAGCTCGGGAGGGTAGAGGGCCAAGGCCTCCACGGCCCAGGCTCCCGAACCGGTGGCTGCCGCGCGGCTCAAGCCCGGCAGGCGCTGCAGGGCCCGGGCCCGGTGCACCCCGGTCAGGTCCGCAGCCAGGCGATAGACCTCCACGGCACGCTGGCGTTGCCAGGCGGTGTGGACGGGCAGCGCCACCCGGCGACCGAGAAGGGTCTCGACCGCCCGGCGGACCTGGGCAAAGCGCATGGCGTCGCCCAGCGTCCAGGACTCGAAGAGCCAGTCCAGCGCAGCCTCCCGGTCCAGGCGGCCCCAGGTCACGGCGGCCTGGAGGCGCAGGTCGAAGGTCGGATGGAGCAGGAGCTCCTGAAGTCGGGCTCGGTCCTGGGGGCCCGGCGTCAGCAGGACCAGGGCCGCGCGAACCCGTGTGGGATTCTGGCTGGCCAGATGCGCGCGCGGCTCCGCCCGGACCTCCAGCAGGGTCCGGATCCAGTCCGAGTCCCGGAGTTCGCGCGAGGGGTCGTGGCCCAGGGGAACCCAGCCTCGGGAGCCGCGCACCAGGAACCAGACCGCGGGCTCGTGCAGGGGCGGTTCGAACGAGGCCGACAACTGCAGGGGGATCTCGCGCGGAGGGTTTCCGAGAAGCACCTGGAGCACCTCCAGGGCAGGGAAGCGGAGGGTGCGCCCCTCATGGGAGGCTTCCCGGACCACCACCTGGGCCTCGACCACGGCGTGCGCCCGGCGCACCAGGCTCTCGAGCGGCACCTCGTCGGCCCAGGCCCCCGCCGGCCAGAAAAAGAGCACAAGCCCCAGAAGAATCGAACGGCGCATCACGACACCCCGAGCATAAGCCACCTGGACAGGGCGAGCAACCACTTCGACGGGGCGATCCGCTCAGACCGGCCCGGCTCCCGCCGGACTTCACCGCCTCCTGTGGACCGGGATCCTCGCGAAGGGGCCGAAGGGACGAGCCTGCCCTCGGTCGGATGCGGCCGCAACGAAGGCCCGGGGAACCGAGATCTGAACCTGATGTGTTGACACCGCTCGGGGGCCCGTGCTATAAGATTGTCACGTGCGAGCGGCCCGTCTGGCAGGCGGGCCTTTTCGGGAGGCTTGGTCCCTCGTGGAGTTTGCCACATTCTGGATCGTGCTGGGCTTGATGGTCCTGATCTGGAGTGGCATTGAGGATACGGTGACCAGCGTGATGCTGGAGTGCCAGACCATGGATGGCCGCCTGAGCCGGACGTCGGAGCGCGTCTACTGCGCTTTGTGCCTGACTCTTCTGGTTCTGGCCTGGCCGGTGGTCCTGGTGGATCTGGTCTCAGGCGGACAGGAGCGCTGAGTCACCGAGAATTCAAGATGTGCCCGTAGCTCAATGGATAGAGCGTCTGGCTACGGACCAGAAGGCTGGGGGTTCGAGTCCCTCCGGGCACGCCACCAACGCAAGAACGCGGATCCGATCTCTCGGGTCCGCGTCTTTTTCTGTCCCCTCCGGGCTCCTGGGACGCGTCAGACGGCGCTGGAAGCCGGCCAGGGCCGGTATTCCAGCCCGGGCAGTCCGAGAAGCCCGACCATGTCCGGGTTCTCGTGGATCTTCCACATCAGCTCTTCAAAGACCACCTGGTAGAATCCACACATCGGCGACTCGCGCATGACGGTCCCGAAGCGGGCCATGGTCTTGGAGGTGCACCCTCCGTAACAGAACCTCTTGAGCTGACACTGGCTGCACTTGGGGATGGTGTCGACGGTCCGGGACTGCAGGAGCCGCTGAATCGGGTTGGACTCGACCATGCGCGCCAGGTTCAGGCCCTCGTCGTGGATGTTGGCCATGCGGAACATGTCCAGGCTGGCCATCTCCTCGCAGGCGTGGATGCCTCCGTCGATCCCGAAGCCCAGGACCGAATTGCCGGCTCCGCATGGCGAGCGATAGCACATGAACGGCCGGTTCTTGGAGAGCAGGTTGTTGATCTGGTTGTTCACGTCCGAGATGTTCAGGGGCTCGCCGTGCTCCCGACACCAGGCCAGGGCCTCGTCGATCATCTCCAACCAGGCATGGGCGAACTCTTCGGTCCGGTCGACCGGGAAGCGCAGGCGATAATGGGATCGCCCGATGTACGACGAGTAGTTCAACCGGAAGGAGCGGCGATTCATCTCGTGGACCATGAACCGGAAGGCCTTGAGGTAGTCCTGGGGCTCGTGCACGACCCCCAGCAGGCCGACCTGGAACCCCATCTCTTCGGCCTTGCGGACGTTGTGCAGGACGGTCTCGAAGGTTCCCTGGCTGCTTCCGGCAAAGACCCGATTGCGGTCGTGCACCTCGCGCGGCCCGTCCAGGCTGACTCCAACGATGACGTCCAGCTCTTTGAGGACTTCAACCTTCTCCGGAGTCAAGAGGGCACCGTTGGTCTGGAACATGAACCACAAGTTCCTGCCCAGGCCGTCGCGCTGGTTGACGTGGCGTGCCCACTTCACCAGGTCCTGGATGTCGTCCCAGACCAGCAGCGGCTCGCCGCCATGGAAGTCAATCGTGATCCCGTCGCTGGGAATCTCGTGAAGCACCTTCTCGATGATCAGCCGAGCGGTCCCCAGGGGCATCTTCCCCTTGTTGGGAAAGGAGTCCGCCATGCAATACAGGCAGCCGAAGTTGCAGGCCTCCGTCAGGTGCAGACACAGATAGGCCGGGTAGTGCTGGACCGGCTTCCACAGCTCGGCAGGCTCCAGGCAGGAGCGGCCGTTCACCTGGACCATGTTCGACTCATACATCCGGATCAGGAAGTTCTCGCGTTGGGATGGCGAAAGCGGATGTTCGAGCTGCCTGGCTTCTGACCAGGTCATGGCCCTGGCCAGCTTCTGCCAGAAGCTCAGGTAGGGCTCTTCGAGGATGATCCAGGACGCCGATTCGGGCTCGATGAACAGCATCCGGCTTCCCCGCCGGCGCATGCGGAGTCCGGAAGCCCGGGTCAGCAGGGCACTCTCGGGGAGACCAGGCTGACTGGCTCCACCGGGGTTCTCAACTCGAAGCATTCCCACATCCTCCCAAGGCCGGGACGATTTCCGGCTCGTCTGCAATCTTCCACATCAACTCGATGAAGGTCAACTCGTAGAAGCGGCACATCGGGTCCTCGCGCAACAGCTCACCCGACCAGGCCAGCGCCTTGTGCGCGCACCCTCCCCCGCAAAAACGGCGGATGGGACAGCGAGAGCAGCGTGGGATGTTCTCCACCCGGCGCTGCCTCAGGGCCTGCACCTGCGTCGAATTCAGGGCCAGGCTGCCCAGGTCGAGGTCCTCAAGTTGTCCCAGGTAGAAGGTTCCCTTCGTCGCGGGCTCATACTCCTCGCAGGCCAGGACCTCTCCCTGCACGGAGAAGGACAGGATCGCGTCCCCCAATCCACACGGCGAGCGCATGCACATCAGGTCCCGACGCTTGGAGGTCAGGTTGGCCAACATGTCGGACAGGTTGTGGACCGCCAGCGGCCGCCCGAGCTTCCGAGAATGGTGCCAGGCCCGCTCCACCATCGCCATGAAGCCGCGGTGGAAGGCCTCGGCGCGCTCCGGCCCGGGCTGTCGGGTTTCACGGGCCCGGCCCAGGGCACTGCACGGGTTGAGATGCAGGAACTCAAAACCCAGCTCTCCGACCAGATAGTCCAGCACCCTGGGATAGTCGGAGGGCCTCTCGACGACGGCCAGGGGCGTGACCCTCAGACCCTGGTCGCGCGCCCGCAGGAGGTTGTCCAGGACCGTGGGATGGGTGCCCCGTCCTCCCAGCAGGCAGCGGTTGCGGTCGTGAATCTCGGCGGGGCCATCCAGCGAAACCCCGACCCCCACGCGGAAATCCCGCAGACACCGAACCCTCTCGGGGGTCAAAAGGGCTCCATTGGTCTGCATCAGGAACGACGCGGCCTTCTGATGCTTCTGTTCCAACTCGCGGCCATAGGCCATGAGCCCCAGGATGGTCTCGAAGGCCAGCAGCGGCTCGCCCCCCATGAAGTCGAAGGACAGGTGGGGGGCGGGAAGCTCCCGGAAGGCCTTCTCCAGGATGCGCCGCCCCAGGGCCAGGGTCATGGTCGCCCCGGGGTCGCCCCCCGAGCAGTTGTAGCAGTAGGAGCAAGCGAAGTTGCACGCCTCGGTGACGCGCAGGGCCAGGAAGCGAGGGCCCAGGGGTTCGTGATCCGGCCACAGGCGGGCCAGGTCGTGAAAGGGACGCCCATTGAGTCCCACCATGCCCAGACGGTGGAGCTGCTCGACGACGGACGACACGAATCCGGGCTGGAGCTCGGGCAGGTCATGCCACAGGCTGGCCAGGAGCCTGGGTCGGTCCAGGCGGACGTACACCGCCCAGGACGCAGGGTCCATGACCGTCCATGAGGCGGACTGGGGCTCGATCGCCAGCACCCTCCCGCCCCGGCGAAAGATCTGAACCCCCTCGGTCCGAGCGACCAGGACCTGCTCTTGGAGCTGGACTCCCGGGACCTGGGGAGGCATGGCGGGCTTGGCCATCGGGCTCTCCGTCCTGTCCGGCCCGCAAGAGGAGCCTCCTCGCCTGGATGCCGGAACCTGGGGATTATATCAGGCGCCTCCAGCCGGCTTCAAGCCACGGCCGCCCCCAGCGGTTCGGGAAGCAGCGGCCGCCAGGGACGGGTTGGCTCGGCGGCTGGTTCGGGGCGCGCCGGGCGCCCCGATTCAGTTCAGACGGACCAACGAGTTCCGCATCTTCGCAGAGGACTTGAGCCGCGCGTACACGTTGTAGGACTGGGGCTGGGCGCCGACCCCTCGGGAAGGGCCGGGATCCAGCCTCAGGACGTCATAACCGCAGGCCCTGAGACGAGCGGTGACGACCTGCTGGATCTCCTTGAAGGCGACGGTACGCCCCGGGGCAAAGCACCCTTCATGGAGGGCCAGGACGCCCCCTGGCCGCAGATCTCCTCCCAGATTCAGCAGCAGGGGCCCTCCCCTCTCTTCGAAGTCCGAATCCCGAAGGGCGTGCACGTCGGACATGAGGATCACGTCGACCGGCTCGGGGAGTTGGGGCCGAGCCCCAGGACGGGGCACCGGATGCAGCCGGACGGAGGCCAGGGCGCCGAACCCCGGACGCTGGGCGGCGAACCGGATGAACTCGAATCCCGAGGTGTCGATCTCGGCCAGGAAGACGGTCTCTGGGCCATAGGACTGCGCCAGCATCCAGGCGAGGTAGCCGATCCCGCCCCCCAGGTCGCAGACCTTCCGGCCCTTGAGATCCAGCGGTTCCAAGAACGGAAGCCAGTCCCGGCCCCGGTTGCTCCAGGAGAAATGCCCCTCCCCCACCTGAGTATACTCGGCGCGCCAGCGGTGGTTCCCCTCTCGCAGCCACCCGCGAAGGTAGCGGGCAGCCGCCAGGTCACCCCGTCCGAAGATGAACTCATAGACCACCGCCTCGCCGGGGTCCGGCGAGACCGCGACGTGCCGGCCCTGTCGGTTCCTGACGAAGGCCAGGGCGGCACGCTCCAGGAAGTGGACGTCCCCCTCGCGGCGCAGCCCCAACGCCAGGTCCCGCTCGATCTCGGCCAGGGTGAGCGAGTCGAGGGTTCCTCCAGCCAGTCCGTCGGCCAGCCGCTGGAGGGCTGGCCGTGGGGGCGGGTCGGAACCGGCGCCTGGTGAAGAGCCCGGCTGGGCTCCTGAGGTGCCCCGAAGAGGAGGCCACTGGGCCAGAAGCAGCAACAGGCTGGCCAGGATGCCGAGGGCCAGGGTGCGACGCGAGGTGCTGCCTCGCCGGTGGGGTGCGGAGGGGGGGGTCATCTTTTGATATCTTAACAGAAATCGAAGCGGCCGGCGAGCCTCCCGCACGAAATCCCGTCGTCAATTTTCGGCCTTGCCGAGCTCCCCGGGTCTGGCGTGCACCCGGAACAAGCCCACCGGGGGCCGGAGCTCCTGATCCAGCGCCACAGGCTCCAGGTCAAAGGCCTTCCAGGCCTCCAGGTCGGGAAGGCCGGCCCCTTCGTCCACGGTGAAGAGCACGGCGCCTCCACGCGGAAGCTCGGCCACGGGGGCCAGGGTGACAGGCAGACCGTGCCGGTAGCGCAGGTAGCAGAAATACTCCGGGGCTTCGGCCAGCGCCATCCCCTCGCCCAGCTCCGAGCGCAGGGTGGCCACCAGTCGATCCTGCCGGAGCAGGGGATGGGACTGCTGCAGGAAGCTCCTGTACGTCCAGGGCGCCAGCATCACCCACAACAACGCCAACCCGGCCAGGGCACGACCGAGAGCTCCGCGCCGGGTCAGCGCTTCCGCTCCCACCGCCGCCGCCAACACCCCCGGCAAGGCCACGTGATGTCCGAACCTCCAGGTATCCAGCGAGTTCACCGCGCCGTAATCCCCGAAGGGGAGCCACGAGAGGAGCAACGTGATCACCCCGACCCATCCCGCCGCCAGGAGGGCGACCCGCCGCTGGGCGGAGGGGGCCACCGGGGACAAGCCGACCAGGGCCAGCAGGGTCAGGCTGACAGGCCAGATCCGGTTGAGCAGGAAGTACAATCCGTTGTTGGCCAGGTTGGCCAGCCGATTGCCCCAAAGGCTGAATCCTCCCCGAGGGACGACCTGGAAGTGGTGGGCCAAGGTCGGGTCGTGCCCGCCCATGACCAGCCCCGGCGGGACGAGCAGGGCCCCTCCCACCAGAAGCCAGGCGACGCAGACTCCCCCCTTCATGGACCTCATCCCTCCCGCCGCCAACCCGAGCAGGCCGGGGACGTACAGCAGGCCTTCGGGCCTCATCTCGGCCAGCGCGGTCCCGGACAGGACCAGCCAGCCCAGGTTCAACGAGCATGGCTCTCCCCGGAAGCTCTCCAGGGCGAGCCAGGACAAGACCATGAAGAACAAGGCGCCGCTCTCCGCTCCGACGGAACCAGAGAGCCGCAGGACGAAGGGAAGCATCGGCAGGACCAGCGCCGAGGCCGCCGCCACGGGCAACGAGAAGCGCCGCCTGGCGGCCAGGAAGAAGAGCGGCGGCAAGCCAGCCCACAGCACACGGCTGACCAGAAGGGCCTGCTCCCATGAGGACGCCTCGAACAGGCCGGGCTGGGGTGGCGAGGCTGGATCCAGGGCCAGCGAAAGCAGATACGGCCAACCCTGGGGGTAGGGTGGCTGGAAGTGACCCACCCGTTGCACTCGCGGGGGCAGCCCCTCGAAGACCAGCGGCTCGGCCCGGCCGGTGGTGGCCATGTTCCGGGCGATGGCCACGTAGAAGAACTCGTCGTAGTAGACCGAGGGGCGCGCCTCCATGCGGCCGGCCCCCAGGATCCCGAAGAGGATCAGGCCCAGAAGGGTCGCCAGGGCCGCCCGCCCCAGCCCTCGCACACAACGCAGAAGCGACCAGGCGCTGACCGCGGCCAGGGCCATCAGATGCCAGCCCAGGATGCTGGCATAGCCGCCGTCGATCAAGAAAGTCGTCAGCACGGCCCGGCTACAAGCCCAGCGCCAGTTTCAGGCCCGCCCTGGCCTTGCGCAGCAGCTCCCCGGGGGAGCGCAGGCTGGCCAGGCTGCGCCACAGGAAGCGGGGTGAGAAGTAGAAGGAACGGATGGCCTGGCGCAGCAGGGCCTCCAGCTCGCTGGCGTCCAGGACCTCCTCCCAGTAGGGCGGATGGAAATCCTCGGTCGGCTCCAACACATACTCCCTCCAGACATCCCGCGCGAGGAGGCCCTGGCGGAGGGCCTGGGCATACAGGCGCGTGCGGGGCAGCAGCATGGTGATCGAGAAGTGCACGAAGTCCAGGTCCAGGCTGTGGGCGAACCGCAGGGTCTCGAGGATCTCCTCGCGGGTCTCGCCGGGGGCGCCGATCATGAAGTCGGCGTAGGTCGAGATCCCGGCCTCGCGGGTCCAGCGCACGGCCTGGCGGGCCTGTTCCGGGGTCATGTCCTTGGTATACAGGCCCAGGACCCGCTCGGTGCCGGACTCGATCCCATACTGAACGCGTTGACAGCCCGCCGCAGCCATGGCCCGGAGCATCTCGGGATCCACCCGGTCGACGCGGGAGCGCACGTCCCAGAAGACGTCCAGGCCCCGCTCACGAATCTGACGGCAGATCTCGAGAACCCGCGAGCGGTCGAAGGTGAAGAGCTCGTCGAAGAAGAGGAACTCGCGGATCCCCAGGCCGACGCAGTGCTCGAGTTCGTCCACCACGCGGTGGGCGGGGTTGGCCCGGAACTTCTTGCCTCCCGCCGTCGAGCAGAACGAGCAGCGATAGGGGCAGCCCCGGCTGGACATCACGACCGTGGTGGGCGGGCGCCGGCTGACCACGCTGGCGTAGCGGCGCCAGGGCGTCAGGCTTCGGTCGGGAATCGGCAGGTCCGCCATGTCGGGGTGGACGTAGCGCGACCCGGCAGGGTCGCCCCGGCGCAGGACTCCGGGCAGGCCATCGGTGTCCTCCCGACCCTGGGCCAGACGGTCCAGAAGGGAGGTCAGGGGCACCTCCCCGTCGCCCACCACCACGTAGTCCACCTCGGAATGCTCCAGGCTCTCCATGGGGAAGAGCGTGGCGTGGGGACCGCCGAGGATGATCGGGAGTTGTGGAGCCGCCGCGCGGATCGCCCGGGCCAGCAGCAGGCAGTCCATCCAGGTGTGGGTCATCCCCGAGAGGCCCACCGCCTGGGCCCCCGTGGCCACCGCATGGCGAGCCACCTCTTCGGGAGACATCCCCTCCAGCAGGGCGTCCAGGACCTCCGCCTGATGCTCGGAGCGTTCGCGCAACCAGGTGGCCAGGCAGATCAAGCCGATGGGAGGCAGGTGCCCCAGGCCCTCCTGGATCACCTTCATGTGCGGCGGTGAGATGATGTGCGGTTGCGAGGGCCACACCAGGAGGATGCGCATCAGGACCTCCCCGAGCCCGGCCCCGGGAAGGCCTTGAGCCAGGCCTGCCCCTGCTCGGAGAGGCCCACCACCTCGTAGAGCGTCAGGCAGACCCCCGGCGCGGGCAAGGCGATTCCTGCGACGACCCGCATCTGCAGATGGCCATGCAGCCAGGTCCGTCTCCGGTGGTCCCAGTCGCTGCCCCTCATCCCGAAATAATAGAGGAACGTGCGTTGATCGGCCTTCTCCGAGTCGACCAGCTCTCCGAAGAGAACGGGGGGGGCGCCGACACCCGGCCGATCGAAGGCCTCCTCGGAGAGCTCCAGGCGCTGCCAGTCCCGACCCGAGGCGTAGCCCAACTCCGCGGTATGCAGCTCCGGGCTGCGCAGATGGTCGCGATGCCCCTCCGCCAGCAGGCGGGACCCCTGGGGCAGACGGGCAGCCACCTCCCGCATGAAGTAGAACTCCTCCTGCCAGACGTGCCTGGAGTGGACGAAGTCTGCATACCGGATCGGCCAGGTGCAGGGGGCCAGGAGCGCCACCCCCAGCACGACGGCCACCCATCCCCCTGAGAGCCGCCGACCGAGGCCCTCGCGCAGGACCTCCAGACCAGCGACGGCCAGGACCATGAACCCCAGGGCCGGCTGGATCGCATTGCGCCAGGAATCCAGGGCGTGATGGAGACCAAAATCCGCCGAGGGGATCCGCGAGTAGAAGACCTGCAATGCGACCACCCACAAGGTCCAGGCCAGGGCCGCGCGGCGGGGGCGCCAGGCCAGGGCGCCCAGCAAGGCCAGAGCGGTGATTTCCGGTGGGTGAATCCGCCCCTCAACCCAATAGAGCAGGTTGTTGACCTGGTTCATCCGCACCTGCTCCAGGCGCATGGCCTCCGGACCATAGAAGAGATAGAAGCCCTGCCCCGTGCCCAGGACGTAGCTGACCAGGCCGGGCAGCGAGAACAGGAAGGCCCCCACCAGGACCACGTAGACGTGCCTCTCGCGCAGCGCCCGCATGCCCTGGGGGTCCAGGACCAGGACGCACACCGCCAGGAGAGGCAAGACCACGAAAGGGTTCTCCATCCGCCAGTTGGCGCACCAGGCCGCCGCCGTCCCGGCGCAGTAGAGCCACACCGGACGGCGGTCTGCCTGGTAACGAAGCAGGGCGACCCAGGCGGCCAGCAGGAAGAACAAGGACCCGGTCTCCAAGGCCAGACTGCCGGACATCCGCAGGTGGACCGGGAACAAGGCCAGCAGCAGGGTCAGGGCCAGGGCCGGCAGAGGACGCCGGAACAGGCTCCAACCCAGCAGGAAGGCCAGGGGCAGGCTCAGGATGGCCAGGGCCAACGCCAACCCCAGCGCCGCCCCAAGGCTTGGCCCGGTGACCATGAAGACCATGGCCAGGAAGAAGGACCAGGCTGCCGGGATGGGGATCAGCGCAGGACCTGCCCCGAACCACCCCGGAAGCAGGGCCTCCCCCTCCTTGAGCATCCCGCGGCCCAGCTCCAGGAAGTTGAATTCGTCGAAGTAGACCTGCGGGGCGTGCGGGGCCCAACCCAGGCGAAGCCCTGCACCGAGCACACACACTGCCCCCAGGGCCAGTTGGACGCCTCGAGGCATCTCCCCCAGGATCCTGCGGAACTCGGCCAGGCGGGGCAGCCAGAAGAACAGGGTCAGGACCAGCAGGACGACGAAGACCGGGAAGGTGCCCCGGACCAGGAAGACCTCGGCCGGCGTCCTGAACTCGGGATGACCGATCAGCGCCTGGGTCCAGCGGAAGATCAAATCCATGATGTCTGAGCTCAGGACCTCGAAGGGGATGAGTCGACCGCCCGGCAGGCTCGCTCCAGGCGATGCCGGGCCCAGACGCGCAGGGCGGCCATGAAGATCAAGAAGGCGTCCAGGAACGTGCTGTTGGAGCGGTAGTGCTGGGTCTGGATCGGGAAGTCGTTGGCCACCTTCCAGCCGCGCAAGGGCAGGGCCACGCACCATTCCTGTTCACAACAATAGCGTTCCCGTCCCAGGACTGCCGCCGCTTCAGAGGCCCGTCCGACGGACAGGGCCCGCATGCCGCACTGAGTGTCCTTCCAGAGGACTTGGGTCAGAAGCCTGGCCTGCAGCGTCAGCAGGCGGTTGCCGAGGATCTTCCAGAACGGGTAGAGCGAAAAGTCCCGGCAGGCGACCAGCATGTCCAGTCCCCGACGCACCCGCTCGGTGCTGAGCTCCGCACAGACCTCGGGGGGATGCTGGCCATCGCCATCCAGCAGGACCAGGCCGTCCTCCGCCTGGAGAAGGCCCTCCTCCAGGCGCGCGGCGACCCTCTCCAGCCCGGCGGCCAGGGCCGCGCTCTTGCCCCGGTTGACCGGGAGGTGCAGGACCTCCACCCCGGGACGGGTTCGAGCCCACGCAGCCAGGAAGTCCCCGCTGCCGTCCCGGGAGCCGTCATCCACCAGCAGGATTTCAGCCTCGCCGGGAAGTCGGGTCAGGAAACCGGGGAGGTGCAGCATCTCGTTGTAGACCGGAATCAGCAGGACGAGCCTCATGGGGCGACCTCGTCGCACGGATCCCGGGGAGGTCGCCCACCCTCCAGCAGCGGCCCACGCAACGCGACCGGGCCTGTCCGGGAATGCCCGACGCCAGGGCTGGAGTCCTTTCGAGGGAAGGGGCGGCTCGTCACGCGAACAAACATGACACACCCGAAGCCTTTCGACAACCGGATCCCGCGGTCCTGAACCGCAAGCCACATGCCGGCACAGCCCGTTGCCAGGCGCCCCCCCAGGCCACGCTCCACGATCCGGCCCCGCGGGCCTGCCCCTGGACCCGAGGACCTGGATTCCTGACGCCGGTCCGGATTCCAGGGAATAGGATGCGGATGCAGTCCGACAGATCGGGTGCTATAATCTACCGCGCAGGCCTCCCGGCCCACGAGAGGCCAGACGAGTACGAAGAGGACCCCATGGAGAATCATCGACCTGACCCCACCGATCCTCAGGAGCCTTCCTCGAAGGGTCCGGCGCCTGGCGGATTCAATCCTCCAATCCCACCCTCCAGGCCGATACCCATCGCCCGGCCGATCCCGCCCCGGGTTCCTCCTTCCGCCATCGCGGCCCCGGTCAGGCCTGGACCTCCCGTCAACTATCGCCCTCCCTCCCAGGTGACCTCCCAACCGGTGTACGTCGATCGGCGGATCCTTTTCGGATCCCTGGGCGGTGCCGTCCTGTTGCTGGCGATCCTGGCGATCTGGACCAACCTGAACCGCACTCCGGCCCAGATCAACGACTCCGACCTCGAGCTTCGCGTGGGCCGGGATGTCCGCAAGAACCTCTCAGGGGCCGACTGGGCCACGCTGTCGCTTCCCAGCACGGTCTCCGCCAACACCCTGCTCAAGACCGGCAGTGACAACCGCAACGTCCTGGCCATGACCGACGGGGGCTCGATCCGCCTGGACCGCGGGACCAGCATCAAGCTGGTCTCCATCCAGGCCCAGCGCGAAGGTCAGAAGGTCCATCTGATCCTGTACCGGGGTCGCGTCTTCGTCAGCGAGGGCCCCGACAGCGATGTCTCGGTCGAGACCAAGTTCGTCAACATCGTTCCGGTGGGAACCCGCTTCTCGGTCAACCAGATCGAGAAGAGCGACCTCACCGAGACGACGACGGTCCAGGTGGTCGAGGGTTCGGTCCGGGTGACCCATCTGGAGGACACCTCCGCCAACCTGATCGTGAAGGCCAACGAGCAGGCGACGGCAGGAGCCCAGGTCCTGGAGAGCCCCAAACCCAACCAATCCGACGATTGGATCTCCTGGAACTCAGGCTGGACCGATCTGGCGACGATCCCCGGGGCGGGTGCTGCCGCCTCGGCGCCCCCCGCCGCGACCTCTGGAACCCGTCCGTCTGCGCCAGCTCCGACCCCCACCATGCCCGCCCCTCCCGCACCGACGGCGGCGCCAGCCCCTCCTCCGATGTCCGTGCCCCAACCGGCTCCCCCCCCCATGGCACTTCCGCCGTCCGCCCCCTCCCAGCCCAGACCAGAGCCTCCCCTGATCCAGCCTCAAAACCCCAGGGCCGCGCCCGCTCCGGCCGTGCGCCCCGCCCCCCGGCCCGCGGCGCCACGCCAGGCACCTGCTCCCCCCAAACCCCCGCCGCTGATCCGACCCGACCGCCCACTGCCTCCCAAGGTCCATATCGAAGACGACACCAACTCGGGGACCTTCACCGCCGACCCCAGTCGACCGGTCGATGCGCCCCCCTCGAGCGGTCGTGCCCCAAGCGGAGGCTCCGGCTCCTTGGATTCGCGTTCGGACAGCGGCTCGGTGCTGGACGCCGGGCCGGCCGACAGCGGCTACCCCACACCGGCACCGGAGAGCGACCGCCGTCTCCCGGGTTACTGAGCATTCCAGGAGCATTGCCCGGTGTCGGTCCGCAGCCGATCCCGCTGCGGACCGACCATTCCTTTTCTGAAGGTCCAACCCGCCCTTGAAAGCGATCCTGATCAACCCGCCTTTGTCACGGGCGGAACTGAAGAACCCGGTGGTGGCCAACCTGTTCTCCAACGCCATGCCGCTGGGGCTGCTCTATATCGCCTCCTACTGCCGGGAGCGCGGAATCGACGTCGCGGCGATCGACGGACCTGCCGAGAGGCTGGACCTGGAACAGACCATGGCCCGAATCCGGAAAGCCGATCCGGACGTCGTCGGAATCACGACGACCACCCCGGTCTTCCACCGCGCCCTCGAGCTGGCCCGCGCCGTCAAGAAGTGGTCCCCACGGATGCCGGTGGTGGTCGGTGGTCCGCACATCAGCGCGGCGCCGATCTCCAGCATGCAGCACGAGTGCTTCGACATCGGGTGTGCCGGAGAAGGTGAGCAGGCCTTCCACGAACTGGTCGTGGCCCTGGGACGTGGGGAATCCCCCGAATCTGTTCGAGGGCTGGTCCTGCGCCATCCCGCAGGCGGGGTCTGGTTCACCCCGCCCCGCCTCTCCCAGGTGGACGTCGACACCCTGCCTTTCCCCGCCCGGGACCTGCTGAACCCCAAGCTCTACGCCTCGCTCCCCACCGACGTCCGCTACCTGCCGAAATTCACCCAACTGGCCACCCGGGGTTGCCCCTTTCGCTGCACCTTCTGCGACCATGCCGCCGAGGGGAAGAGATATCGCACCCCCAGTCCGCGCTACATGGTCGATGAGATGGAGCACCTGGTCCGCGAGTTTGGAGCTCGGGAGGTGGCCTTCGTGGGCACGACCTTCACCGCTCGACGCTCGGACGCGGAGGAGTTCTGCGAGCTGTTGATGGAGCGGAACCTGGGACTGCTCTGGACGTGCTCGACCCGCGTGGACATGGTGACCGAAGACCTGCTTCGCCGACTCAAGAAGGCGGGTTGCTGCTCCATTCGCTTCGGAGTGGAGAGCGGCAATCAGGAGATCCTGGACTTCATCCGCAAGGGCATCACCAAGGAGCAGGTGCGCCGCGCCATCGAGCTTTGCGAGAAGGTGGACATCCACACCAAGGCCTTCTTCATGATCGGCCACCCCAAGGAGACCCTGGAAACCATCCGGGAAACCATCGATTTCGCCTGTTCGCTTCCTCTGACCGACGTGACGGTCCAGATCAACACGCCGCTCCCCAACACGCCCCAGTTCTCGCACGCCCGGAAGTACGGAACCCTGAACGACGTGGACTATTCGAGGTATTCCTTCTTCGACGCCGTCTTCGTGCCCCACGGGCTGACCCGGGAAGACCTGCTCGACGCCCACAAGGAGTTCTACCGCCGCTTCTACTGGAGGCCTCAGACCCTGCGCCGACAGTTGCGCAAGCTGACGCACCTGGCCACCATCTGGAACTATCTGCGCTGCCTGGACCTGATCGTCTACCTGACCCTGGACGTCTTCCGGAAGAAGCGCCCGGAACCCATGTTGGCGGATTCGGACTCCTCCGCATCATGAATCCTGCCGTCCGCTTGTTTGAAGTCCGGCCCGTCCGCTCCGCCGACCTCCCCCAGGTGGTGGTCCGGCATGCCCGCAGCCTGGGCCTGCCCGAAGACGCCCTGCCGCTGCTCCGGTCCAACTGGGAGGCCCTCCTGCAGAGTCCTCTGGCCCTGGCCCTGGTCGCGGTTCGGGAGGACCGGATCCTGGGCCTGGTCCTGGCCACGAACGACCGTCAGAGACTGGCCAGCGACCTGTGGTCCCGCCGCCCGGGGACGTTCCTGGCCAGCCTCTGGGCCGCGCCCAGGCGGACCCTCCAGGCCCTGAGCTTCCTTGTCGGGGGCCTCCGCCGCCCCGGGACCACGGCCGAAATCCTGACCCTGGACGTGCCGCCCGAGGAGGCCTTCGGTGGACCGGCCGGCAGTTTGCTCCAGGCAGCCGTGGAGGGGCTGCGACGGCGGGGGGCCCGAGAAGTCTGGATCGGGCTTCCTGGCGAGCATGCCGAAGCCTGGACCGCCGCACGAGACCTGGGGTTCCAGCCGGATCCCGAGACCGCTGCCGGACCGGGACGATCCGCCGCCGTGCTCCGAGACCTCCCCCCCGATCCGGACTGGCGGCCGGGCCCCTTCACCACGGCCGATCGCCTCCGCTGTGCCCTGCGCCCCGAGATCCTGGTGATCCTGCCGATCTATGGACTGGTCCTGATCCCCTTCGCCTCCATGCTGGCCTGGGCGGGTTGCCTGCTGGACCGCCGGCTCGGCCTTCCCGAAGTCCTGCCCTTCCCCTGGAACCTCCTGGCCACGGGGCTTCTGCTGACGGCCGGGGGGGCTCTCCTGTTCTGGAGCTACACCTTCCTGGTCCTGGAAGGTGAAGGTGGGCCGGTCCCTCCGTTCTCGGCCAAGACCCGTCGGCTGGTCCGGACCGGCCCCTACCGGGTCGTCCGCCACCCGTCGATCCTGGCCAAACTCCTGGGAGTTCTGGGATTGGGAATCGGATTCAACTCCTGGTGCTTCTTGTGCGGCGTCGTGCCGTTGCTCCTGGCCTGGTCGCTGGTCTGGAACGGCTCACGGCAGGATCGCGATTTGATTCGGGTCTTCGGACAGGAGTACCTGGATTACCGGAACGACACTCCCATGCTGCTGCCCCGTCTGAGGCCGCGGAAGGGATGAGCCCGGCCGGACTGGTCCGTTGGCTCTTGACGGCCGGCCTTCTGGCCGTGGTCCTCTTCCAGGCGCCCCCGGACCAGTGGCTGCCCACCCTGACCCGGGTCCGCTGGGTTCCGCTGATCCTGGCTGGCCTGATGATGGCCGGCATCGTGCTGGTGAACACCTGGAAGTGGAGCCTGTTGCTGGAGGTCCAGGGAGTCCGGCCGGGATTCCTGAGACTGGCCTACCACTACACCGTCGGCTACTTCTTCAACTCCTTCCTGACGGGGACCGGTGACCTCAAGCGGGCCACCGATCTGGGCCGCGAGCAGGAGGCCCTTCCCCAGGTCATGGCCTCCGTCCTGGCCGAGCGCTGGTCGGGAACCGTCGGACAGGTGGCCCTGGCCTCGGTCACCCTTCTGGTCGCCTTCCTCAGGGACCCGGAGGCCCTCTGGCCGTTGACGCTGGCCTCGGCCGGGCTCTGCACCGCCCTGGTCCTGGGCTATCTCTGGTTTGAAGGCGCCCGACCCGGAGGTTCCCGATCGGGGAGGGGGCTCATGGAGTGGTTGCACCGCCTGCGCCTGGCGGTCGGAGCCTACAGGGGGCAGCGCAAGGTCTGGTGGGGCTGCCTGGCCCTGTCCCTGGTGGCTCCTCTGGCCCTGGTCGGAATCCATGCCCTGCTGGCCCGGGCCCTGGATCTGCATCCTGCCCTGCTGGCCCTGCTCTTGTTCGTTCCGACGGTGTCGGTCTTCGCCCAGTTGCCGGTCACCATCAACGGCTTCGGACTGCAGGACTGGTTCATGGTGACCCTGCTGGGCGAGACCATGACCCCCGCCCAGGCCATGGCCCTGTCCATGCTCTTCCACGCCCTGAGGCTGGCCACCGGGGCCAGCGGTGGAGTCCTCTACGCCCTGGTTCCGAACCTGGGCCGAAGAGGCTAGGAGTCCGAACGGAAACCCCGGGGGCGCAGCAGCTCGCGAAGCAGGACCTTCAGGTGCCCGATCCCCACGGGGAAGGATTCGGCTTTGGAGGACCCGCCGATGCGGTCTCCCTCCCGGGTGGGGATCTCCGCGATCTTCAAGCCGGCCTTCATGGCCCGAATGCTCATCTGATACTCGATCGGAAAGCCCATCTCGTCCAGGCGCAGACGTTCGAAGGCCGACCTGCGGATGGCTCGAAAGCCGTTGATGGTGTCGGTGACGAACCGTCCGCGATTGAAGAGCAGGTTGGCGATCAAGGTGAAGAGCAGGTTGACCCAGGCGCGAGGCCGGAGCAACTGATCGTCCTCTTCGTTTCGCGCCCCGGGGGCAAAGCGCGAGGCAATCGCCAGATCGGCCCCCCCCTTCAAGGACTCCACCAGACCTGGGAGATCGGCGGGGTCCTCGTTGCCGTCCGGAGAGTAGAAGACCAGGAAGTCTCCTCGGGTACTCCGGGCGCCCACCCGGAAGGCTTCACCCCGGCCCTTGCGCTCTTGCCCCACCACCGGGATCCCCTGTTGCTGGAAGAACTCGCGCGTCCCATCCTGCGAGCCGCCGTCGACCACCAGGACCTCGTCGAAGAAGTCCAGGGGCAGGGAGGAGAACAAGGCTCGGCTCCCCGAGATCTCGTTGTAGGTCAGCAGGATCAGGCTGCAGGTGCTCATCACCGCCCGTTCGCACCTGGGGCAGCGCTCCCCTTCCCCAGCGAAAACACCGCCAGACGTCCCTTCGGCAATCCACGGGAGGGCGAGGACTGAAGGCTCACTGCGGGGTCCACCCCCAAGACAGGGGGACCGACCAGGGCGCCGAGCGTGGCCATCAGGCGCAGGAAGGTCCGGGGCCCGGAGGCCAGCCCGCCCAACCTGGATTCGTGCAGCACCACCGTGGAATAGCCCGCCTGACGCAGGGTGTCCAGATCCCCTCGGGGGTCCGGGCCCAACGGGAAGCGCCCGGGTTCCATCAGGTGACGCAGGAGGGGCAGGTCGGCCAGCTCCACCGGCGTCTGATAGGTCCGTGCCGCGGGCGTGCTCAACCCGGGCAGGGCCTCTCGGTCCGCAGGTCCCGCCAGGACCACCAACCCGGTTGAAGCCTGATAGAAATCCAGGATCTTGCGATCGCCGGTCCCGGGGGACTCGATCAGCCCGCCCGCGCGGGGGTCCAGGGAGACGTACAATGCCGGTGGCGCGAGACGGACATGGCTGAGGGGCAGGCTTCCCCGGTGCCCCGCATCCAAGGCCGTGACGCCCGCCACCACCAGGACCACCAGGGGTACCAGGAAGGCATGTTCTTCGAACCAGGTTTTCAGGGCCGCCAGGTTTCGCGCCCCCAACCCGGCCAACCCCAGATAGAGCAGTGGAGCGAACCACCCCGGAGACTGGACCCAGGTCATCCCCGGCACCCAGCGGTACAGCAGAAGGAAGGGCAGGGGAACCAGGCTTCCCTCGACCTGGAGCGGATGCCCTCCCGGACCCAGTCGGAGGTAGGGCCCTCCGACCAGGAGCAGTCCCGCCAGGGCCACCAGATACCACCCCCGGATTCCCCGAGCCAGGGGCAGGACGAGGAGGAGCAGGAGCAACGGATTCAGGCCTTCAGGATGTTGGGGGCGAGCCAGGAAATCCAGGGGGAGGGAGCTCTGGTGCAGGACCCGATGCCCCCCAGGCATCTGGGGTTCCAGCGGGCCGGCCAGGGGTGCCGGCCAGGAGAACGGATAGGCACCCTCCAGGATGGAGCCCAGCACCGGGCCGTGGAAGAAGGCAGCCACCAGGAGCCCGGGCACCAGGCCGACCAGACGCGTCCAAAGGTGGCTGCGCAGATGGGGCAGGGTCCCCGAGCCGGCCAGCAGGCACAACGCAACCAGGGCCAGGAGTCCCTGCAGCCAGGTGGTCAGGAAGCACCCGGCCAGCGTGGCCGAGGCCAGCCAGGAGCGAGGGCGTTCGTCGGAATTCTCGAGATGGAAGAGACTGGCCACGAAAAGGGCAGGAAAGACCCACAGGGCGTCCCGCAGATCCCCACCTTCAACCAGGCCCAGGACCGTCGGATTGAAGGCCATCAGGGCTCCGGCCAGAAGAGCCGCCCAGCGGTCTCGGGCAACCGCGAGGCCCAAGATGTAGCCTCCCACGGCATTGGCCGCCAGAACCAAGGCCACCTTGAGGTTCCAGGCCGCCGCCCCGGTCCCCACCAGCCAGGAGGGGAGCGAGAACAGGTACAGGTCCACGGGGCTGAACAGATTCGGGCCGACTCCCCCGGTCAGGAGGATCTCCAGGGATTCCACCGGTGGGGTGCGACCCGCCAGAAGGTCCCCCATCATCAGACGGAACCACCAGTCCCGCCAGACCCACAACCCCAGGTCCCGCCCCGAACCGGTCCAGGTTCCCGGTTGGGGCCAGGCCACCACCAGCACCGCAGCCGTCAGCAGGGCCCCGGGCAGCAGGTGGACCGCCCAGGACGAACGCCAGGCTCCCAGACGACGCCCGGGCAGGCTCATCGTTCCAGAACCGCCGCCGACCAGGCCGGCAGGATCCCCGAGAGGGTTCGACCCGACAGGAGATCCTGCCCCTCCAGGCCAGGAATCCGCGCTGGCTCCGCACCGGCATTGACGGCCACCAGGACTCCCTGGCCTGGAACCCGTCGCTCGAAAGCCAGCGCGTCGCCCTCCGCGTAGAGAGGGTGGAAATCGCCGCGGACCAGGGGTTCCAGTTCCCGACGCAGGTCGATCAGGTGGGCCACGCGCCGACGCTGCTGCCGGTCCCCCGCCTGCGGATCCACCGGATAGCAGCGACGGCAATCCGGGTCCTTGCCCCCCTCCATCCCGATCTCGTCCCCGTAGTAGATCATCGGGGTGCCTGGCAGGGTGAACTGCAGGACCTCCGCCAGGGCCAGGCGCGACGGGTCCTTCTGCAACAGGGTGGCGATCCGGGGGGTATCATGGCTGCCCAGCAGGTTCAACAGACCCTGGTGCGCCTGCTCGGGATAGGGCAACAGGTTCTTCTGGATGGCCAGCAGGAAGGCCGAGCCTCCGGACTTGCCGGTCAGAAGATCGAGAATCGCCGCCCGCGCCGGGTAGTTCATCACGCCGTCAAACTGGTCGCCCTGCAACCAGGGGGAGGCATCGCTCCAGATCTCACCGGTGATGTAGGCCTGGGGATCCGCCTGTTTGACGGCCACCCGGAAGTCCTTCCAGAAGGAATGGGGCACCTCGTTGGGCACGTCCAGTCGCCAGCCGGCCACCCCGAACTCCTGGACCCACCAGGTGGCGACCTTCAACAGATACTCCCGCACAGCGGGCTCCCCGGTGTTCAACTTGGGCAGATGGGCGAAGCCCCACCAGGCCTCGTAGTTCGGCTTGGGCTCCATCCGGACCGGGAACTCATGGACGAAGTACCAGGTCCGATAGGGAGACTCCTGGCCTCGGGCCAGCAGATCCTGGAAGGCGAAAAGACCGGTCCCGGAGTGGTTGAAGACACCGTCCAGCAGGACGCGGATCCCCCGCTGCCGGCACTCGTCCAGGAGATGCCGGAAATCCTGTTCCGTTCCGAAGGCGGGGTCGATCTGAAGATAGTCCGCCGTATCGTACTTGTGGTTGGAGGGGGCTCGAAAGATCGGGTTGAGATAGAGGGCCCCGATCCCCAGCTCCTGCAGCTCGTCCAATCGGCCCGCCAAACCCGCCAGGTCGCCCCCGAAGAAGTTGTCGTTCTCGGGAGGATCTCCCCATGGGCGGGCTCCCGGAGGGTCTCCCGAGGGGTCCCCGTTGGCGAAGCGCTCCGGGAAGACCTGGTAGAAGACCGAACGCGACACCCACTCCGGCGTCTGGAAGACAGGCCCCTTCGGGACCACGAAGGGCTGGCCGGGGAAGCGGGCCAGACCCGAGGCACCCAGCCAGGCTTCCTTCCGGCGGAACCAGTAGATCCGGGTTCCGGGGCGGAGCCGAGCCTGGGGATAGAGGAAGGTTCCATCGCTCCAGCCAGATTCCAGGCGGAGGCGCTCGGACGGTGTCACCACCTCCCACTCCTCGGCCTGGACCTGCACGGGTGTGCGCAGGCGGACCCGGACCCGGCCGTCGGCCAGGACGTTGCAGTACTGCGGCCCGGTCCCGTGACGCAGCGCCGCTGCGGGGCTCCCCTGCCCCACTTCACCGACCCGAAGCAGCGAGTTGACCCCTCCAAAGTTGTCGTCGGCCTGCTCGGAAGCTGCCGGATCCGGGTACCAGGCCCGTCCATCCACCAGGAACTTGTAGGTGTACAGGCCCGGTTCGAGCTCCAGCCGGGCCTCCCATGTCCCATCCCCGTCGGGATCGGACATGGGGGCGGCCTCCGGACTCCAGCCGTTGAAGGAGCCGACCACCGCAACCGTCCGCGGACTGCCGGAGGGGGTGAAGCGGAATCGGACCTCCAGAAGCCCCTCGCACCAGGAAGGCCCGGACAGGAACAGGACCAGCAGAAGGGTCCACGACGAGCGCAGCATGCCGGCGGCTTTCGCCATTCCCGTCCGAGTTCCCCACCCGTCCTCTGGAAGCGTCAGGGCCTGATCCTGAAGACGGCCATCTCATACTCGAAAGGACCGACCTCCCACGGCGCATGGTTCGGCCCCAGACGTTCGAAGGCCAGCTCGGCGTCGAGCTCGACGGGAGGCCCGAAGTGCTTGCCGAGCTCCTTGAGGACCAGATCGTACTGCTCCCGTCCCCCGAATGGGCTGTCGCGGTAGTAGCCCCGCTCGTGCACGATCAGCAGGCGCAACCCGTACTTCTGGACGATCCACTCGAAATCGCGTTTGCTGAACTCGGAGGGGGCCTCGGGGTGGGCGTTGAGGCTCTCGAGGTAGCGGAAGAACGAATTCTCGGGAAGCCCGGTGAACATGTGGGCCAGCCGGGTGACCTCCCCCTCGGGGAACCCCGGCGGCGTCGTCACGCCGGACCACCCCCCCAGGAGCCTCTTCTCGTGGACCGTCTGATAGTTCTGGATGTAGTCGCCCGTGCGGAACGGCAGTTCGGCCACCGCGCAGAACGGCTCTTTGGCCAGGCGATGGTAGAATTCCGGGATCAAGACCTGCGTCTCGGGAAGGGGAACGGCGCGGGAAAGCTTCATGCCATGGACCACAAGCATGGTGACCAGCAGGATCGAAGCCACACGCAGGAAGCGGGGCATGGAGAAGCGGGTGGCCAGCGACAGGAAGGCGGCGCCGGCCAGCACGCCCACACAGACCACCAGCATCCCCGACATGCGGATCGGTGAGAAAAGCCGCGAGAACGCGGGGAAATACTTGAAGAACCACACGTAGGGCGTGGCCACCCCCCCCGACTCGAAGGCCACGTATCTGCCTTCGGCGCCGCTCATGAGATACGGGCCCAGCGTCAACATGTAGAAGAAGAGGGCCCCCCCCAACCAGGGAAGGAGGTCCCGGGCGCGAGGGAGCGTGGAGTCTCCCTCCGGGCACGAACGAGCGCGCCACCAGGCCAGGGGGATGGCCAACAGCGCCATGATCGAGAAGACCCAGGGAAGCCCCCGGGAAAAGCGCGGCATGAACGGGTACTGCCAGGGCAGGGAATCGTTGCGGAAGCGCTGCAGGGAGTTCAGGAGCTGGTCGTTCTGCTTGAGCATGACGTGCACGTCGGGCGAGGTCAGTTGGCTCAAGGGCGGGAAGTCGCGGTGCCAGGACAGTTCGAAGAGGCCGTGACCGCTGAAGAAGTGGTCCACATAGGCCCAGGCGAAGGGCAAGGCCGTCAGGAGGGCCACCAGCAGGGTCAGCAGGCCTGTACTGAGGTGGGTGGCCCTCAGCCGGGGGCCGGAACGAGCCAGCACAGCCAGGATGAGGAAGAGGACCGTGAACATGGCCACCCCCATCCCGTAGTAGAGGTAGACGGCCGAACACAGCCCGGCCCACACCCCGGTGTAGACGGCCTGGACCGCTCCGGGCTCGCGCCACAGCCGCACCAGGTGCAGCGCGTACAGGGCCAGCGGGAACAGGATCGCCTGGCGAACCCGGCCGTTGGCGATCTCGTGCAAGGCGTAGGGGCTCAGAAGCAGGACCAGTCCGCAGACCAGCGCGGCGCTTCGAGCCTTGAGGACCTCCCGGCCCAGGTAATAACCGGCGGCCCCGTTGAGGGCCAGGACCAGGGCGCACTTGACGTTGTGATAGAGCGGCGCGCCCAGCAAGGCTTCCAGGGGCCAGGACATGACCTGCAGGTCCAGGACGTTGCCGGTCTCGGGGTAGGCTCCGGCCACCAGGGCGACCCAGACCGCGAGGTCCAGACCGACCCCGGGGGTCGTCCAGACCTCGGTCATGAGCTGCTTGAGCCACCAGTAACGCCAGAGCCAGCCTTCCAGCTCGCCGGCACCCAGGTAGTGGCTGGTCCAGCGCCCCTGCCAGGCAGAGGTCTGCCACAGCGCCAGCAGCACACAGACCATCCCCCAGCCCAGCCACTCCAACCAGGCCGTGCGGCGACGGGTCTTCACAGGTCCACCCGCGTTCCCAGACGGCCCGGTCGATAACGCGGGCCGAGGAGAGCCTCCAGCGCACCGTGGGCCAGCAGGCTGGTGTCACCGTTGGGGATCAGGGTCAGGTCGGGAAACTCGTGGCGAATCGCCCGGATCTCGTCCTGAAGGTCGGAGGTGTCGGCTCCCGTCACGTAGCCGGTGGCTCCCACATAGGTGGAGATCCGGCGGCCCAGGCTCTGCTTCGCCCGGCGCAAGGAATCCAGAGGTCGATTCAAGGCGCTTCCAGAAATCAGCACGACGCGTCCGTCCCCTCCCTCGACGAGAAGATTGAGCTCTGCGGGGTCGCCCGTGCCTGCGGGCGCCGCGAGAACCTGGGCCCACAGACCGGGAGCCAGGGCGTGCACCCCCACGGGGAGCACCACGGCATGGGGCTGCTGACGAAACAGGCGCAGCCCCTGCAGTCGAACCGGGTCGTGCTCGGGCAGGATGAGCAGGACCTCGGGATTGAGGTCGGTGACGAACCCCAGACCGCCCACGCTGGTCTCGGCCAGGCTGGACAGGACCACGAAGTCCAGCTTCTTGGCCCAGGGCAACAAAGGCGAAGCCTGGAGTTCGCGGACCGCGGTGGCGGCCCAGTTCTGCCGGGCCACGTCCCGGTGGCCCCCGACGTCGTAGAGGAAGCTCAGGAACCCATCGCACAGGCCGTCCTGGACGCGTCTGGCGTCCTCAGGATCCCGGACGACCTCCCGAGCCCTCTCGACCAGGGGCGTCCCTGCGGAAAGACGGCGCTGCATGAAGAGCCAGAACATCTGGCCTTCCTGGAACGAGAGGTTGCGTCGGAACGGAGTGGGCAACTCGATTCCGAGGTACTCGGGTCCGCCCAGGATGTTGACCGTCTCCAGAAGGTCCCGAGCCGGCAGATGGATTCCAGGTCGGGGCTCGGGAAGGCGGGCCTCCAAGGGCATGCGGATCTGGTCGTGAACCGTCGCCGACCAGCCCAGCAAGGCTGCCAGGATGAGGATCTGGGTCACCAGGAGTGCCACCAGCCAGCCTGTTCGGGACATCCCCCTCATGAAAGCGGCGTCGCCCGGCGGGATTCCTCCCCCGCCGCGGCGCGTCCGATGATCCGAGCCACCTCGGCCTCGCCCAGGGTCAGGACTCGGCCGGGGCAGGACCCGACGGGGAATCCTGCCCGCGAAGCGACCATGAAGACCGGGAAGCCACCCAGGGCCGCTCCTTCGTGAAGCCGCCGCAGCCAGGAGGGAAGATCCCCTCCTCCCACTTCCAGGCGCGAGATCGGCTCGAGCAGCACTCCGGCAAGCCCCCCGCGACCCTCACGCAGGTCACGGGCACGTCGGAGCAGGTCCTCCAGGCTCACGCCTCCAGGACGGGGCACATAGAGCCGTCGGACCACCTTCTCCACGGCTCTCCCCTCCCGACGCAGACGGACCAGGAGCTCGGCCGGCGGCGTGGTCGGTTCGGCTTCCAGCAACGCCTGGACCACTTCCAGGGGGCCCGCCGACACGGTCGCCAGGATCAGGCTTCCCGTCGACTCCAGGAGGAGTTCGCAGGCCAAGGCCGCCAGGAATCCACCCACGCGATCCGGTTCCACCAGATAGACCAGCAGGCCCGGGTTGCTCGATTCACCCTCGCGGAAGGGAAGGAGATGCTCTGGGGCGACCTGGTTCCACGAGAAGGCCAGGAGGGGATTGTCCAGCGGCGGACGGGTCCTCTTCGATGGGCAGACGGATTCGCGAAGGGCGTGCCTGGTCGAGTCGGGCTTCCGGGTCCGGCCTGGTGCCTGAAGGGCTCCGAGGGTGCCGACCACCGGGGAGGCCGGATCGATGGGAACCCGGGTCGGCCCGACCTGGGGAAGCCGCGGCCCCTCCAGAAGCGGTTCGGGAAGACAAGCCTCGCTCGCGGGCGGAGCCTCCTGCGTCGCGGTCTCCGACTCGGCTGGCTGTGCCGGGCCTGCGGGCCCTTCCTCCGGAATCGGAAGAGCCGGGCCTTCCTCGACCGCTTCGAGAGGTTCCGAGGTCCCGGGCGAAGCCTCGAAATCCGAGGAGGAAGCCGCGGGAGGGGCAGCACGCGACCCCGGCGCGGAGGGAGCCGCCGTGGAGGCCTTGAGCTGGCGCTGGTGCAGAGCCCTCTCCATCTCCGGGACCGGACGGGTCAACCACATCGCCAGGAGCAGCGAGGCCAGGGCAGCGCCCAGGGCCGTGGGGAGACCTTCGCGGAAGGCCCGCATCGCCCCCAGGGGGGGATACTTGGCCTGAGGCTCATAGAACATGTGGGGCTGGCGGGTTGCCTGCACCCGGCGTTCGGGTTGCTGGGCCGAGGCCGGGAAGAGCAGGACCAGGAGCATGGCCAGGAAGAGCCCGGCGGCCAGAAGGCACCTCCTCACGGGATCCACCCCTTCTCTTCGATGGCCCGGGCCAGGGCCTCGGCCATCAACTCGAACCCCTGAACGTTGGGGTGAATCCGGTCGGAGAACAAGCTGGCCCGGTCTGGGCGCTCCTTGAACATGGCGTCGATGTCCACCCAGGCGTTGCCCGTCTGCCGAGCCACCTCCTGGGCGATCCTGCGCAACTGATCGTACCCCGGGTGGGGGTCCGGATCCCTCTTGCCCAGGTTCAGGAAGACCACGTGCCCCCCGCTGGCTCGGGCCTGCCCGACAAACCAGTTGAGAATCTGGCGGTACTCCTCCGGCGGTACCCGGGGCGTGGCCAGGGTGTAGTCCGCGGGCGGAAGGCCTTCGGGGTTGCTGCGGCGCACCACCCGTTGGCGCAAGAACATGTAGAACTCGCTGCGGAAGAGGGCCAGGCGGAACCAGCGCACCAGGGGATTGGAGTCCACCCGGGCCGAATCCGGCTTGTCCTCGTAGGCGGGATCGGCGTAGACGCAGCCCAGGATGTAGAGATCCGGCTGATACTTCAAGCCCACCGAACGAGTCAACTCACGGGCCTGGAATGAGGTCCAACCCGGGCACCCCCCGTTGAGGACCTGAATCTGCCGATCCGGATGGAGACGCTGCAGCTTGTCTTGCAGGCGGCTCTCATAGGTCTTGTCGTCGTCCACCCCATACCCGTAGGTGATCGAGTCTCCCAGGCACCAGGCTCGCCAGGTCCGAGGGCCCTTGCGAAAAGGGACCTCGGGACTGCGAATCCCTTGCGAGTTGGTGGTGACCTGGAAGCGCTCACCCCGCATGGCCAGCTCGACCTGCAGGTTGGGCCGCAGGCGCCAGAACATGGTCGGATGCGGGCGGAACTCGGTCCAATCACTGCCCCGGACCCGAGTCGTTCCGGCCACGTAGGCGGCGATGCGAAACTCCATGAGGATCGCGAAGACCGCCAGCGGGACCAGGGCCACCAGCAGGGCCCTCAAGACGGGCCGGAAGGTCAAGAAGAGGCGCAGACGACGGATCACGTCAGGCGCCGGCCACGGGGGCCGGGGGGGCCTCCAGGCGTCCCGATACGGGATCGAGACGCAGGGCCAGTTCGGGAAGTGGGCCAGGGAACTGCTGGAAGCAGATGCGGACCTGCCCTTCGACAACAGGTGTCACTTCGGCGACCGCCAGGAAGAGGTCGGAATCTTCGCGGGCCTGCCAGACCGGAGAGTCGACCGGAACCACGAGATGGATGGGCACATGGCAGCGAACCGCCAGCAGTCGGAGATGATCCAGGATGCTGGCGTCCGGCATGTCGGGGTCCCCGACCAGCATCCCGGGGTCATCCAGCAGGATCGCTCCCAGCTCGGCCTCCTTGCGCAGGTCCTGGCAGGCCTCATGGAGCTGGTGCGGAGTCAGCGCCAGATCGGTCGTGCAGAACAGCGAGCGCTCGTACCGCTGCAATCCTCGAGCCGCACCCTGCAACAGGGAACGCCGCGCTTCGGGGCCCAGGGCCCGCCAGTCCCGCCCGCTCTCGAGCGACAGAAGGCGTCGCCCCAGCTCGTCCGCCCCCAGGCTTCGAGTCACGGCCAGGACCGCCAGCTCCGGATCCTGCAGGACGCAACGCGTGAGGTTGGCCAACAGGACGGGCCCCAGCTCCGGCTGGGAGACCCCCACCAGGACCAGACCCGGCCGAGGCAGGAAAAGCCCTGGCAGGAAGGGGGAGCCTCCCTCCAATGTCCGCAGGACGGCGTCCCAGGAGAACGGCACCAGCTCGTCGCCGCCCCGCGCGCCGGAGGCCTTCCGGGCGAGCTGTTCAAGACGGTCGATCCGGGAATTCAGACCGTGACTGGTGAAAAGATGGAAGCCGAACAGACACAGGACGACCACCAGGAAGAAGGCCACGGTCCCGGTTCCGGAGGACTCGGAGGCCCTGGCCGGGATGAGCCGCTCTGAACCGGGAGCCGATCCCTCTCCGAAGGGCTCGATCCCGCCTCCCGGCATGGTCGCCCCTCCGCGCACCCCGGGTTCGATCCCTCCGGGCGGTGCCTGGGCCCAGGCCGAGGGCACCACCAGCACGGCCAGCCACACGGCCAGCCCCATGAGCAGCGCCCAGGTGACCGGGCGTTGCCGCCTGACGGCCACGCCATCCACGCAACCGTCGCCAGGATTGGAGTTCGAGAAGGCCAAGAGCAACCTCACTCAGGGGCCTGCGGGGCAGGCATCCCCAGACTTGCGGAGCCGCCCGCCCCGACTCCATGAAAAACAGGAAATCCCAAGCAAATCCATCGCCCGGGTCCCAGAGAATCCGCCGTGCCCGGCCGGGAACGACGGAGCCTGCTCGAGTAGGAACATAACAGAACGGTATCCGGTCTTCAACCGGGGGCACCTTGGACTTTGTTCATCTCGCGTTCATCGACACCCGAGGGGAGCGCGCTATACTCAAGGCATCATGAATCCCATCAGCACCCCCGCTTCTTCACTGTCTGCCATCCTCCGGAGTGGTCCCTGGAGAGCCATGGTGCCGATGAATGCCGACGGCGCCCGCCTGACGGACCGCTTCGAGGCCAGCCCTCCGGCTGCCGAGGCCCCCCGCTACTACCAGCCGACCCTTCCCGGAATGCCCACGGCCTCGCTGGTCTCCTCCAGCGCCGCGGCGGGAGCCGTGCCTGGACTGGTCGGCGCGACCCTGCGCTTCGTCCTTCTGGGCCCTCCGGGCAGCGGGAAGTCCACCCAAGGCCAGATCCTCAGCCAGGAGAAGGGAATCCCCCACGTCTCGGTCGGCGAGTTGATCCGCCAGGAGGTCGCCTCAGGCTCCGAGCTGGGGCAGAGACTGGAAGAGGAGACCCGTGGTGGGAGACTGGCGACCCCGGCGCTGGTGCGAGACCTGATCCAGGACCGTCTGGAGCGCGACGACGCAGCCCGTGGGTTCATCCTGGACGGTTATCCCCGACAGGACGAGCAGCTTGCCGAGTTCGAGGAGATGCGCCGGGAGATGGGCTGGGGAGACATCCTGGTCCTGGGCCTGGAGGTCCCTGAGGAGGAGGTCACCCGCCGTCTGGCTGGGCGAGGTCGTGCGGACGACACCCCCGAGGTGATCCGCAACCGCATGGAGATCTACCGGCAGGAAACCGAACCGGTGATGGATTACTTCCGGAGCCGAGGAGAGTACCTGGGCATCGACGGCAGCGGAACCATCGAAGAGGTCTCGCAGCGCCTGCACGACGCCCTGGAAGAGCGTCAGTCCGGCAACTCCTGAACCGGCTCCCAGACCTGGGGGGTCAGAAGCCTGGCCAATGACGCCCGGCCCAGGCCGGGTTCTCGTGCGTCCGCCACAGAAGGCCCTCGTAGGCCTTCAGCCACATCCGACAGCGAAGGTCCAGCTCGTGGTCCCCCCGCTGGAAGCGGCATCCTCCCCCACACACCGTCCAGAAGGGGCAGCGCAGGCAGCGCGGATTCGTCCCGGCGGCGGCCTGGTCGGCCTCAGCGCAATCGCGAGGGCGTTCGATCCCCCTCTCCAGGGCCACCATGCGCGTCCCGCACTCCGGATGGCCGCAGGCGGGACGGGTCTTCCCCGACGCCAGCCGACCGAACATCTCCTCCAGAGGGTGGACCCGCACCCGCACGGGAACCCGCTCTTCGTGACGGGCCACCGCGTCGGCCACGGCCAGCAGGTCCTCGGCCATGGCCTCCAGGACCTGGTCGCGGTCCGCGCGCTGGCGACGGGGCGCCGGGAACTCCAATCGCATGGTCCGATAGCCCATGGACATGAAGAGATGGAAGAACTCCAAGGCCTGCCCCGGCCGGCGGGCCACGCCCACGGGTGCACAGGACAAGCCCGTGGCCAGGGCTGAGGGCAGGAGGCGGAGCGCCTCGGCGGCCCGGGCAGCCAAAGGCCCCTGTTCCACCCCTGCGCGCCCCGGAGCCTCGTGCAGACAGAGCACGACGCACGCGCCCTGCCGCTCCAACCAGCCCGCCTGCCGAGAGTCCAGCAGGTGTCCTCCGGTGCGCACAGCGACCTGGACCTCCGGGCGCAACTCCCGGGCCCGCCGGATGGCGGCCTCGATGGTCGCGGGCACCCTCAGGGGCTCGGCGCCGGTCACGTCCAGGCAGACGGGGCCAGGGGCAAGGTCCTGGAGCCCCTCTTCCACCAGGTGGGTCGCCTCCGCAGGCTCGAGGGCCGCTCCCTCCGCGTCCTGGAGTGCACATTCCGGACAGGAGGGACTGCAACCGGCCGTCACCCGCAAGGTCAGCCTCGGCAAGTGGACCCGCAGTGATTCCCGCCGCTCGGGTTCCTCCAGGGGATGTCCGGCGACCTGAAGCATGCCGGCGTGATGGAGCTCGCCCAGCAGCGCCTGGACTTCACCCTCCGGCAGGTCGGGACTCAGCTCGTGGAGCTTCTGGACCGAGATCGGCCGAGCCAGGGTCCCAAAGAGCTTCAGGCGGGGACCTTCCAGGAGGATGGAGGCTCCGGTTCGAGGCGCCAGGATCAGCCAGCGCCCACCTCTTCGAAATGGCGCAAGATCCGCGGCGCGGACAACGAGGGAGGGGTCACTGGCGCAGAAAGGTTCCATCGGCAGGATGCAGGTTCTTCGCCCAGGCGCCCGCCCCTGCAGGCACTTCTGGCCCGAACCACGAAAAACCGGGCATGGGTCGCATCGATTTGAAGGTTGGATACAGTTGCAACGACGCGTGCGTCCACTGCGTCGTGGATGATTTTCGTGACGCCCTGCAGCACAGCGGTCGCAGGCAGGACAAGACGTTCGAGGAAATCCAGGCCGAGTTGACCGACGCCCGGACTCGCGGAGACCAGGTCGTGATCACCGGCGGGGAGCCCACGATCCGCAAGGACTTCAAGGAGATCCTGAGGTTTGCCCGACAGTTGGGGTTCGAGATCCTGATCCAGAGCAACGGACGAGGCTTCTCCGACCCCGACCTGGCCGCAGAGTCCGCCCGTCTGGGAGGCATCTCCTACTGCATCGCCCTGCACGGGCCCGACGCCGAGGTTCACGACGCCGTCACCACCCGCCCGGGTTCCTTCGCCGAGACGGTCCAGGGCATCACCAACCTGGTGCGCCTGGGGCAGTGCGTGACCAACAAGGTGGTCCTGTCGCGCCTGAACTACCAGGTCCTCCCCCAGACGGTCCAACGTCTGATCGATCTGGGCTCCTGCCATGTCAGCATCGCCTTCCCCCACGCCCAGGGGCGGGCGCGCAAGCTCTGGGACCAGGTCGTGCCCCGCTATCGCGACGTGGTCCCCTTCCTGCACCAGGCCCTGGACCGGCTGCGTGCAGCGGGCCGGGGCGCCGACGCCGAGACCTTCATGTTCTGCCACATGGAAGGTTACGAAAGCCATGTCACCGAGATCGGCCAGCAACTGGAAGACTACGTCGAGCTGAACCAGTATGGCAGCGACCGGGGCGTCGAGAACTGGTCCAACATCCGCCTGCAGATCAAGGAGAAGTTCCCTCCCTGCCTCTCGTGCCGCTTCTACCCGGTCTGCGAGGGCCCCTGGAACGAGTACGCCGACGCCTACGGCGGCGAAGAGTTCCTGCCGGTGGCAGGCCAGAGGGTCCGGCACGTGAGGGAAATCGTGGACGGCAGCTTCCGCCAGGAGTTTCCTCTTCTGGCCGACCTGCCCCTGTAGCCGGTCGCCCGCAGCGGCTTCAGTGGCCGCCGCAGGAGCAGCCCGGGTGTTCTTCCGCCTCGTGGGCAGACCCCGACTCGTGGCCATGAGCAGGCCCCGCCTCCGCCCGCTTCCCCACTCCCACCAGGCGCAGGCCGTTGACCGTGACCAGCAGCGAGGCTCCGGTATCGGCGGCGATGGCCATCCACATCCCGGCGTTCCCGGTCAGGGCGAGGCCCAGGAACACGGCTTTGAGGCCAAGCGCGAAGGCGATGTTCTCCAGGATCACCGACCGAGCCCGGCGAGCCAGACGCAGGGCCGCCGGCAGTCCCCGCAAGTCGTCGCCCATGAGGGCCACATCGGCGGTCTCCAGGGCCACGGCTGAGCCGGCGGCTCCCAGCGAGACCCCGACCGTCGCTGCGGCCAGGGCTGGAGCGTCATTGATTCCGTCTCCGACCATGACCACCGGCAGTCCCTCCGCCTCGAATCGCCGCAGCAGGCCCAGCTTCCCCTCGGGCATCAGGCCGGCATGCACCTCCAGGATGCCCAACCGGGAGGCCAGGGGCGCGGCCGCACGGGGATGGTCACCCGTCACGAGAACCAGTCGCTGACCCAGGGCGCGAAGCTCCTCCAGGGCCGCCGCGGCCTCCGAACGCGGCGCGTCGGCGAAGGCCACCAGGCCCATCACCTCGGTCTCGCGGACCACCACGACCACCGTCTTGCCCTGGTCCCGAAAGGCCTCGACCTGCTGCCGGGCGGCGGGTTCCAGGAGGTCGCCGAAGAGTTCGGGACGCCCCACCTCGAGGGTGGCTCCCTTCAACCGAGCCCAGGCTCCCTGACCAGGGCGAGCCTGGAACTCCTCAGGGGACTCGATGTGCACGCCGTGTTCCAGGGCGTGGCGGACCACGGCCAGGCCCAGGGGATGCTCCGAATGCGCCTCCGCGGCGGCGGCCAGGGCCAGCAGCTCCTCGGAGGAGAGCCCGCCCAAGGGGTGCAGCGAGACCACCTGCAGGCTGCCCCGAGTCAGGGTTCCGGTCTTGTCCAGGGCAAAGACCCGAGCCCGAGCCAGACGCTCGAGGTAGACCCCGCCCTTGATCAGGATCCCCTGGCGCAAAGCTCCCGTCAGGGCCGAGACCACGGCAACCGGGGTCGAGATCACCAGGGCACAGGGGCAGGCGATCACCAGCAGCACCAAGGCTCGATAGAGCCATTCGGAGAACGCCCCTCCCAGCAGCGGAGGTCCCAGGGCGGCGACCAGGATCGCCCCCAGGACCACGGCGGGCGTATAGCGGGCGGCAAAGGCATCCACGAAGCGCTGCTGGTCGCCCTTGCGCACCTGCGCCTGCTCGACCACCTGCAGGACCCTCGCCAAGGTGGAGCCCTCGTAGGGCACGCGGACTACCACCGTCAGGGCCCCGCCCTGGTTCAAGGTGCCGGCAAAGACATCTTCGCCGGGCCCCTTCTCGACGGGGATCGATTCACCCGTCACCGAGGCCTGGTCCACCGTCGAGCGCCCCTGGAGCACCCGCCCGTCCAGCGGCACCAGCTCCCCCGGCCGGATCGACATCACCTCTCCCACAGCGACATCCCGAGCCGGAATCTCCAGCAGCACGCCCTCGCGCTCGACCCTGGCCACCTCGGGACGTTGCTCCAGCAACAACTCGACTGCGCGGTGCGAGCGCCGGGCCGCAAACCCCTCCAGCATCTCCCCGACCGAGAACAGGAAGACCACCGTGGCGGCCTCGGCGGTCTCACCCAGGGCCAAGGCGCCGAAAACCGCCAGCACCATCAGGCAGTTCATGTCGACCTGGCCGGCGCGAAGGGCTCCAAAGGCCCGGCGAGCCGGGGTCCAGACCCCGACCAGGGCGGCGGCCGCCCAGAGGAGCAAGGGGGACCAGGCCACGGGCTCCAGGGCCACCCAGGCCCCACCCCCCAGAGCCAGGAGGAGACCGCAGGCCAGGACCAGGCGGACTTCCAGATGCTGAAAATCGAGCAGGCGCTCGCCGGCAGGGTCCTCCGGGGCCGGAACCCGGTAGCCCAGACGGCGGATGACCCTCTCGATGCTGGGGAGGGTGATCTGGGAGGAATCATATTCCAGAAGGAGTCGCTGGGCCGCGTAGTTGAGCGACGCGAAGCGGATCCCGGGAGTGCGGTTCAGCACGGCCTCGATGGTGGCCGCGCAGTCCGGGCAGTCCATTCCTCGAACCGGGATGACACGGTGATCCAGGCCCTCCGGCGCGGCGCCGACGATCCGCTGCAGCTCCTCCTGGGTGACCCGATCGGGGTCATATCGGACCAGGATCCGGCCCCGCGGATCCCGCTCGACGGCGCGAACCCCTGGATTCGTCCTCAACCCCTGAAGCGCAGAATCCACACAGCGGGGACACTCCTCCCCCCCCACTCGCACCGGTGCCTCGACGACCCAGGAACCAGACAACGCGGCCCACCTCCTCCAGAGTCTCCTCCCTCAGTATATCACCGTCGGAAACGCCGTTCCCACGGGCCTTCAAGCCTGTTCGGACGCCCATGTTCACAAAAGGTTTACACCCCTGCATGGGCAGCCGCCGTCCCCATGGACTACAATCAAGTTGCGAGACTTCAATCGCTTTCCAAGAATCGAGGAGGCCCGAATGCTCGAGAACATCAACCAGGTCATGAACCGGATCGAGCAGATCGAGAACCGGCTCAGCCAGGGTCCACCGATCGATTCCGGTGCCTTCCAGCACGCGTTTGAACGTGCGGATCGCGCGCCGATGCCCCCCTCCCTGGCGCCTTCTCCAGCGGGCAACTCGCCGCTCACCCTGGGCGGCATCCAGGGAGTGAATCCCCAGCTCTGGAGCCTGATGCGTCAGCCGGCGGGCATGGACCCCTCCATCTTCGGGGCCACCCGGGCAGGTTCGATGAACCTCCAGTGCCTGGCCCAGAACAACGACATCTCCTGTGGTCAGACCAGCGTGGCGATGGCCGTCAACACCCTGACCGGCAAGAACCTCCGTGACCTGGACATCGATGGCCGCTACGGATTCGAGCTGCTCAACGCGCTGAACAGCGAGTCGGCCTCGGCGGGCTTCCGCTGGCGGGATGGTGGCGAGATCTCCGCCTCTTCGTGGGAGTTGATCGACCACAAGGTCAACAACGAGAAGACTCCGGTCATCGTCGGCCTGAACGGGCCCGAGTTCTCGCCTTCGGGCCGCGGTCACATCGTCACCATCGTCAAGACCGAAGGGGACAACGTCACCTTCGCCGATCCCGCCACGGGGACCTTGCGGACCACCACCAAGCAGGCGATGAACTCTGCCCCTTCCCATCCGGACGGGAACTTCATCTTCTATGCCGTTCGCAACAGTCTGGATGGCAACCACATGGCCGCACGCTGATCGCCAGAGTCGGCCCATCCGTTTTCTGGAAAGCGCACCCTGGAGGGTGCGTTTTCTCGTTGCTGGGGGATCAGTCTCCGAAACCGCGCCGGCGCAGCTCCCGGAGGAAGTTCTGCAAGGGGAGGTAGCCCGGATCGCTCCGGTACAGATCCAGCATGGTTCGAGTCACGTCCTCGAAGAGCGGACGGGCCTTCTCCTGGTCCCCCTCGGCCTCGAATCGCAGACCTTCCTGAAAACGCTCGGTCGCCAGGACGAAACGGATCTGGGAGGACATCGGATTCAGGTTCCCGGCCTTCTCCAGATGCTCCAAGCGTTGCGATGCGCCGACGGGGTACATCAAGGCCAGATGCAGGTGGACCTCGGCGAGCTGCTGGTCCAGGGCCGCCGAGCGGAAGTTGAACATGACCGCAAACGCCTCGGTCGGGTACCTCTCCAGGGCCTGCTGCAGGAATCTCCGGGCGCCCTGGAGATCGCGGCCGAGGGCCATCATCCGGGCGACATCCAGGTAGAAGGAAGGGAAGTTGACCGGGTCGATCTCCAGAGCCCTGCGATAGCTGGCCTCGGCTTCCTGGAAGCGTCCCAGGGCTTCCAGAACCCGACCATGCGCGCTGTGGCTGACGGCCCGGTGAGGATCGAGCTCCACGGCCCGAGTGGATCTCTGCAAGGCCTCGCGGGTCCTGTCGGGATCCGCATCCTCCCCCAGGGACGACTCCAGCAGGATCAAGGTGGCCTGGCGCTCGTGCTCGCCCTGCAAGGGATCCCAGCGTGCTGCTGCCCGATACAGGTCCAGGGCGACCTCTTCGCGATGGGCATCCCCGGCCAGGCGTGCCTGGCCGGCCAGATAGTCGCCCAATCCCCAACGCGCTCCGACCCAGACCAGGCCCAACAAGAGCAGGCTCCCCAGGTACTGAAGCGCCAGTCCCGGCCGGACCGACCACGGGGAGGCAGGCTGAGGAGTCGGCGCTTCCAGGACCTCCCCCTCGTGCGGGAAACCCACCGCCAGACCCGCCATGAGGGCGGCCGAAAACGGCAGGGCCAGGAAGTTGAAGTCGACATCGAACTGAGCGTGCCCCAGGAAGACCAGGGCCCCCAACCCCAACCCCAACCTCAAGGTGCGACCGGAATAGGGCAGGTCCGACAGGGGCTCAGGACACGACAAACGTCGCCAGCCGGCCACCCCCCAGGCGAGCACCGCCAGATAGAAGAAGGCGGTCGCAGGAAACCCCGTTTCGGCCAGGAGGGTCAGCGTCAGGCTGTGGGCGTACTTGGCAAACCAGCGCAGGTCCCCCTGAAGCGAAGGGTAATGCCGCTGAAAGCCCTCCGGCCCCACTCCCAACCAGGGATTTCGCAAGGCCATCTTCCAGGCGGCGCGATAGAACTCCACCCGGGCAGCTCCCGAGTTGTCCTGGCCACTGGCCAGTTGCCCGGCGCGCTCGACGGCATGAGGAGCCACCAGCGTCTGGTTCTTGGACAGGGTCCAGGCCATGCCCAGCGCCAGGAGTGCAACCACGACCATCCACGGCAAGAGCAGTCGCACCCTGGGCAGCGTTGCCACCAGGAAGCCAGCGGCCCCCCCACCCAGGACGAGCAGTCCCCCGGCCCACAGAGTCTCGCCCCTCAACCCCATCAAGGCGCCTCCCCCCAACCCTCCCAGGCACACACACGCCACCAGAAGACGTCGAAACGTCGCGCCGCCTCCCTGGGCCGGCCCCAACGCCAGGGGCAGCAGGGTTCCCAGCAAGGCGAAGGCCCAGGCAGACCGCGAATAGGTGTAGTACAGCGAGACCAGGAAGGCAGCCAGGAAAAGCCCGCCCAGAAGACTGCGGATCCGGGCCTCACGCATCCCTCCCTGGGGGAAGAAGAAGCAGGCGGCAGCCAGGGGCACTCCGAGCAGAAGATAGCCCGCCAGCATGTTCGGCTGATAGAAGGAACCGAAAAGGGCCACATCGGGCTGGGGGCTGAGGACGAAGATGAACCATGCGGCAGGGAGCACCATGGCGATGGCCCCCAGCATGAGCAGCGAGCCCAGGTGCAGCAGAGGGAAACGACGGTATTCCCGGGCCAGATCCGCCGCCAGCACGAAACACAAGAACATCCCCAGGAAGTTGGCCCAACCGGTCATGGCGTCGCGCATGTGCGGGGAGGCCAGGGCGGAGGCCAGCGCCAGCAGCAGGAAGGCCACCGCACACAGCATCCCAAGCCGAAGCTGCCCATCCAGCCGTCGGGGACGAAGAAGCCAGAACGTGGCCGCCAGGAAGAGGATCCCCCGGAGCAGGCCCGCCGCGGCCGGCAACTGTCCTCCCGAGTCCCCCTGGAACAGGATGGACAGGACCACTCCCCACCCGCCCCCCGAGGCGGCCGCGGCGGCCAGCGCGGAGGGCGTCTGCCCTTGGCCCATCTTGGTCACGGCCGTGACGGCCGGGAAGAGCAGGATCAGGAAAAGCCCGGCGAAAGCCAGGCCATCCAGAGCGCCAGAAAGGACCCGGGACCGTGTCAAAGTCCCGACATCCTCAAGGCGCAGGCCGACTTGCGACGAGCTCAGCCAGGTCGGTCCGGTTCTTCTCGATGGTGTAGCGCAGGGTTCCCAGGTTGGCCCCGGCCTTGCCCGAGACGACCAGCAGGTGGCGGGCGTCTACCTGCTGGACCACGAAGAGCCCTCCCCCGGATTCCAGGACCCAGCTCTTGAAGTCCGGACGATAGGCGCGCAGCACCCCGACCCCATCCAGCACGTCTTGAAGCAGGGTGCCGAGTTCCTCCGGGAAGCCCACCTTCCAGACCAGGCCGAAGTCCTCCGCCAGCAGCAGCGAGCCCAGCACCCCTCGGGTCCGCCCCAGCCGCCCCAGGACCTCGTCGACCTGAAGGCTGATCCCGGCATAGAAGCCCTGCAAGGCCTCGGGGGAAGCCGCGATGGCGAGCGGCTCGTCCGATGGCAAAGCCTTGGCGGTCTCGGGAAACGGGCCGGTTTCCGGCGGTTCGGCCGCGGGTGCGACCTCCGCGGGTTCCACCTCCAGGGCCAGCTTCTCCCAACCCTCAAGGCATTCCAGCAAGACCTGGACCCGCTCGACCCGCTTGCGGGACTCCTCGAGATGGTATTGGAGGATCGGCTCGGCATCCGGCGCAGAGGCCAGGATTCGATACTGATCGACCTCACTGGCCATGGCCTCCCGTTCGGCCTCCAACAGGCGACGCTGTTCCGCCAGGTCCTTCCGCGAGGGGACGAAACTCAGCCGAGGCTGGAGATCCGCAGGCACCGGCTCGCGAGAGTTCAGAGCCACCAGGAGTGCGTGGCCCAGGACGTGCAGCGGCTCCAGCTCGAAAAGCCGTCGCAGTTCGTCGTAGGCTTCCAGGAAATGGCGCTGGCGGGCAAAGAGCTGCGCCAGGCCGAACCGGGCTTCGATCCGGGGCTGGCTTCCCAGCACGGCCTGGAAATGCTGCAAGGCCTCCAGACGCAGGTCCCGCTTCAGGCACATCTGGGCGCAGACCAGCAAGGCCTCAAGGTCTCCCGGCGCCTCGCGGGCAGCCATTCGAGCCTCTTCGAGCTGTTGCTCCATGGTGGTCAATGTCTCCATCTTCCTGGTCAAGCCTCGCTCTCTCCAACTTCATTCCGCTTGCAGGGCAGGACGAAAGTAAACCGGCTCCCCTTCTCTGCAGGGCTCTCAGCCCAGATGGTCCCCCCATGCCCTTCCACGATATAACGGGCGTTGGCCAACCCCAGGCCCGTGCCGCCGGTCCTGCGGGTGAGGGAGTTGTCCACCCGGTAGAACCTGTCGAAGACAAAGGGGATCTTGTCCCTGGGGATCCCGATTCCCTGGTCTTCGACGGAAACCCGGATGCCCTGGGCTTCGCCCCGGACCAGGACTCGGACGTCCCCCCCGTCGGGACTGTATTTCACGCTGTTGGACACGAGGTTGACCAGGACCTGGGTGAGCAGGTCCCCATCCGCCTCCAGGGGGGGGAGCTCTCCCTCCACCCGCAACTCGAAGTGAAACCCCGGATAGCGCTCCGAGAATCCAGCGAGGACCGACGCGGCCAGCTGGTCCAAAAGAACCGGAGCAGGCTGCAGGCGGAACTGCCCGGACTCCAGGCGCGACAGGGTCAGGAGGTCTTCGATCAAGCGTTGCAGGCGCTGGGCCTCGGTCAGGCTGATGGACAGGTACTGTTCCTGGCGAGGTCGGTCATACTCGCGGTTCAGCATCAGCTCCAGGAAGCCCGAGACCGTGGTCAGGGGGGTCTTCAGCTCGTGGGAGACGGCAGAGAGAAACTCCGACTTCATCCTTTCGACCCGCACCCGTTCGGTGACATCGTGCAGAAGGAGCACCAGCCCCTCGGGAGCGACCGGGTCTGCCCCCAGGGAGGTGGCCGTGACGCGCAGGACCGTGTTCCCCGCCTCCGAGTGGAGCTTGATGTCGGCTTCAAAGACCCCTCCCGGCCCCGAGGCCGCCTGACGCACCACGTGCAGGGGCAGGTGGGGAAGGACCTCGGAGAGAGGCATCCCGGGCGCGTCCTGGTGCAGCCCCAGAAGACGCCGAGCCGCATCGTTGAGATGCGTGACCCCTCCCCCAAGGTCGACCACCAGCACGCCGTCGGCCATGTCCCGGAAGATGGCCCGAAACTTCTGTTGCTCGAGCGCCAGTTGCCGAGACCGCTCCTGCTCGCTCTGGAAGAGCCTGGCGTTCTCCAGGGCCAGTGAGGCCTGGTCCGCCACCGAAGCGAAGAAATCGAGCTGGCTGCGGCTGAATCGCGTAGACCCGGCGCGTCGGACCATCATGACCCCGATCACGCCCTCCCGGCTGCGCAGAGGCGTGCACAAGGAGGATGAGATCTCATCCTGGCGGGGAACCAGGTTGCGGAAGCGCGGATCCTCGATCCTGCCGTTCAGGAGCAGCATCTCACCGGTCCGCGCCACCCATCCGGCAATCCCCTGCCCCAACGGGACCACGGTGTTCTCGACCACTTCCGGGGGCAATCCCCGCGCGCGCCGAATGCGAAGGTGGTCGTCCTGGATCAGCATGATCGAACCGGCGTCCGCCTGGAAGAGGTCCAGGGTCATGCCCAGGATGAGATCCAGCACCTCATCCGGCTCCAGGGTGGAATTCAAAGCCCGGCCGATCTCGTAGAGTGCAGCCAACTGCTCCCGGGGCCGGCTCTCCTGTCCCCCGACCATCACTCGTCCGCAGACGAGAGGCCCCGCAGGTGCTCCCGGACCACCGAGGCGAGTTGCAGGGGGCTGAACGGCTTGGTCACGTAGCCTTGGGCGCCGAGCTCCCGAGCGCGCTGCCGGTCAGCTTCCATGGCCTTGGCCGTGAACATGATCACGATGATCCCGCGGGTCAGCGGGTCGGCTTTGAGGCGCCGACACACTTCGAAGCCGTCGACCCGGGGCATCATCACATCCAGGAGGAGGATCTCGGGCTGATGGCGACGCGCGGCGGCCAGGGCCGCCTCCCCGTCGGGGGCGTCCAGGACCTCAACGCCGAACTCTTCCAGGCTGACCCGGACCAGTTCGACGATATGGGCTTCATCGTCTGCGACGAGGATCCGGTGGGGCATGGAATTCCTCAGGCCAGGCTGGATTCGACGGCCTTCCTGTTCTTGCGCAGCTCAAGCCGGATGCGGCCCAGGTTCGCCGTGGGGGCAGCCGCCACCGCCAGGGCGTGGCCGCCCTCCAGGATCTCGACGATGACCTGGAAGTCCTCAAACTCCAGAGCCTGCTGGGTCAAGGTCCCCTGGTTCAAAGAACCGGTCAGTCGATCCGCAATGCCCAGACTGCGATGCACCGCTTCGGACAGGAGCTGGTGATCCGGAAAGTCGACCAGATGATGAGCCCGCACCTGGCCATCCCGAGACAGGACCACCGCGCCATGGACACCGTCCAGGCGGGAGAAGGCTTCGAGGATGTCAGCGGTATCGGACACGGGCGACCTCCAGACTCAGGCGGGGCCCATTCTTGCAGAAAAGGGAAGATCCTGCGTGCGCCGGGCCTCGAGCATCGTTCACATCCAGTTCACCAACGGCAGGGGGCTCCCCTCTTATAGTCAAAGAGAGTCCTCGATTCTTGAAAAGGCGGCTCAGGAGATGCAGATCCGCTCGAACCCCTACCCCGTCCACTTCAACCGCGTGGACAACGCGTTGGAGGCCATGGCGTCCCCCTCCGCCGATGCCGTGTCGAATCTGGTCACCGGCCAGATGCTGAACCGGACCCCCGTGGTGGACGTCTTCAACCGGATTCAGGCCCCCGACGGCACCGAGACGCAGGTGAACTACCGGCTGGAGAAGACCTTTCAGGGGCTCCGGATTTCCGGCCAGGCCGGCGAAGAGCCCCTGGAGGAGACGGTCCTGAGCCATCCGATGGGTCTCCAGGTGCAAGGTCGCATCGGAGACTCCCAGGACCGGATGCGAATCGACACCCTCATGGGAGGGTTCGGCTATTCCGGTCAGGTCGGCGACATCCCGGTGCGCCAGCAACTGGGCCTCAACCCCTGGACATTGGGCTTCCAGTTGACGGGCCACTTCGGTTCGGTCGCGCTGCACCTCGCCGGTCAACCGGATCCGCGGGGTTCGGTCACCCACCTGCAGGGGACCTTGGATGGCCGCCCGATCACGGGCAGCATCCGAGGAGGCGACTCTCCGGAGACGATCCTCCTGACCCGGCAATTCGAAGGCTACAACTGGGTCCAGGAAATCCGCCCCCAGTCGGGCTCGCAATCCCAAGGAGCCAAGTGACGCCATGAACGTGAACTTGAACCCCAGCGCAATCGGCCTGGGTCCGCCCCAAACCACCCCCGCCAAGCCTCCGGCTCCGGTCTCCGGCCCCGCAGACCGCTTCGAGAACGCGCCGTCGGCCGAAGACCCCGACCGCTTGCGACGAGCGGCCAGGACCCTCACCCAGGGCAACCGCCTGAAGAAGTCGGAATCCAACTACCGACCCACGGCCTGGTCACGCGCCTCGGACGGAACGCTCTACATCAGCTATGGCCAGAGTGGTCAGGGCAAGTCGGCCTACCTGGCTGCCGTGGACCCCAGCGGAAGGATCGCCTGGGAGCTTCCTCTCGGCGAAAACCGGATCTCCCACGTGGGGGTTGCTCCCGATGGCCGGATCCATCTGGGAACCCCAGAAGGTCAACTGATCTGCACGGCCGATGGACGCCTGGCTGAAACGCGCACGGGTGGCCCCGCCATTCGAGCGCACCACCAGGATGGAACCGGCATGCGCCTCGAGCACCTTCAAGACGGCGAGGCCTTGCGCGCGGTCTCGCCGGACGGACAGGAGGTAGCCCTTCCTGCCCCGCTCCTCGGCGTTCGGGCCCGCTCCATCCAGCCGACTCCGGAGGGGGGCCTGATGGTCCTGACGAGCGGCCACGCGGTCCGCCTGGCCCCCGGCGGTGCCAGCGCAACGGCCACGCCCCTCCCCACCTGGCCGGCGGAGGACAGGCTCAGCTACTCCACCGAGAGGGCGTGGGGCCTGAGGGACGGAGACGTGCTGGTGCAGCGCAACAGCTACCTGACCATGCGCTCTCCTCGCGGCGGGATGTTTGGAATGCCCGGAATGGGCCGGCACTTCGATCCGGACAGCCGCATGCCCACCACCCTGACGCGCACGGCCTTCATCCGCCTGGCCGCAGACGGGACCCAGAAATGGGCGACCGGAGAGTTCTCGGACACGACCCGGTTCGCGGTCAACCCGGACGGCAGCCTCTTCTTCAACGACGGCGGCAAGGAAGTCCGGATCGTCGACCCCGAGGGGAAGCCCACGAAGGTTGCCGACCTTTCGGCGCGCGCCGACGCATTCCGCAGCGGTGTCCGACCTGGGACCCTGCTGGTCCGGCACGAGGACCGCATCGCCCGGCTGGGAGCCGACGGAGCCAGCCTGGCCGAGGTCCGGCTGGACCCGTCGCGCTCGAAGTTCCAACTGGAGGGGGATCTGGAAGACGGCCGGATCCTGTTCCGCGAAGGCCCCGTGCTGTGGTCATGTGACCCGACTTCGGCGACCTGGACGCGGCTGACCGACCTGGAGGTCGATCACAGCACCCGTCCCGAGGACCTCGTGGCCCCGGCCCCTCCCGAACAGGCAGGAACCATCGAGAAGGGGGACGACTGGATCGTCATCGGTGGCGTCCGCCTGCCCCGCCGCGAATCCTGAGACGCCTGAGAGCCCGACGTGAGCGAACGAGGCGCCCTGCGGGGCGCCTCGTTCTTGTGATATCGAGGGGTGCGGCCCCCTGGGACCCAGACGGAAACCCCTCGGTCGAGATTTCCGTTCGAACTCCTAGACGGGGCGGATGGTGATCAGGTCCCCCTCCTTGATGCCCATCTTCTTGATCATCGCCGGGGCCAGGCCTGCATAGCCACCCATCTTGCGTGCCGCCTGACACTTGTATTCGTAGAGATCACCGTCCGAGGTCTCCAATTCCACGTTGAAGGTGGTCTTGGCGTCCAGGCCCCACTCGCGAACGATGTATTCATCCACCTTCACGATGTCGCCGGCTCGGAAGAAGGTCCCATCCTGCCGTGCGATGAGCTGCTTGATCTTCTCAAGCTCCTCCTCCTTCTGACGGCGGCGGTTCTCGATCTCGGTCGCCTTCTCGGCGTAGACGTTGAGGGTGGCCCCGTTCTTGTGGACGTAGTCCAGCAGCTCACTGACGGCGTCGGTGCCACACAGGACCTGACCATACTCGCGGCTGAAGCGGTCGGTGACCAGCTCTCCCCGATTCATGAGCAGGAAGTGGGTCCCCTCCCGGCTGGCCATCTTGATGATCCCGCTGTATTCCCCGGTCTCGAGGTTGGTCAGGACCTTCTTGAGCTCGCGACGCTTGACCTCATAGTCCAGGTACAGAGGCTGGAAGGCGAAGAGCCCGCCCAAGACGCTCACGATCGGACCCGAAGCCACGTAACTGGACACCGCCAGGTCGCGATTCTTGATCCGGTTCAGAAGACGGGGCAGCAGGTGGACCGAGGCACTTCCGCTGGCCGGATCGACCTCCATGGCCCGGACCAGGTTCCCCTCGGAGTAGAAGACCAGCCCCGAGGAATCCTGGAGGTCCAGCTTCACGTAACCCGTGAAGCCATCCTCCACCAGGTTGGTGAGCATGGTGTTGATGTCCGAGTACGGGAGCGTCTCGTCCTCGATCAGGATGTTGCCTTTGGGGACCTGCAAGTTCCGAATCCTCCTGGATAGACTGGGGGGCTACTCTTCTTCGGTCTGAGGCGGGGGAGGCTTGGGCCGCCCCTCCTCACGCTTGAGCTCGAGGGAGATGGTTCGTGGGCGCCCCGTCTCAGAATCGACGGGTGTCGGCGGGGTTGAAGCCGCGACGGGAGGGGGCGGAGTCGGGCCCAACTGAATCCTGGGAGGAGGAGCCGGAGGCCCGGAGGGCTGACCGCTGGGAGGCTCGGACGCGGGCGGGGATTGAGACTCCGACGAAGCCTTGCTCAAGAGGGCCTTCCAGGGGTCCTCCTCCACCTCGGCCTTCGGCGCGCCAGGGGGCTCTGCAGGAGCCGTCTGCCCCAGAAGCTTCTTCCAGGGGTCTTCCTCGGCACCCTTCAGCGACACCCGCGCCGGAGGTGCCGGCGGCTCCTCCTCGGCCTGCACCTTGCTCAACAACGCCGCCCAGTCCCCACCAGAGGAGGGGGCCGGAACCGCCGAGGGGACTTCCGGGCGACTCTCGGGCAGAACGGATGGGACCGGGGCGGTCTCCTCCGAGCCGATCTGGGCCAGACGCTGGAAGGGGCTGAGCTCCTCGACCTCCTCCGCGCGTTCGGAGGGGACGGGCTCTTGCAGGCGTGTGAGAGCCGTCGCCCCGGCGGGCCGGGTCAGGGAGGGCTCTTCCAGGGGCCCCGCAGCCCCTTGCCCGGCGGGTTCCTTCTCGGCGACAGAGGTCTTCCTGAGCAGGGCTTTGAAGGGGTCTTCCTCTTCCAGAGAGGCAGGTGCCTCCTCTCCGGCAGCCGGGGCCCCCTCCGCGGCCGGCGCTGGCGCCGGCAGGAGGGGCGGGGCCGCAGACCGGCGGTCCACCATTTCCCAGGCGACCAGCGCGACCAGCAGACCGAGAAGAACCCAGAAGGCTCCCAACAAGGCTCCGGTGTGCGCTCCCAGGCCCCCTGGGGCCTCTTGCGCCAGGGCGGTCCCCGACAAGGCCAGGAAGGCCAGGAGCAGGTTCCCCCATGCCAGAGCGCGTGGCCCTGCGGAGGGGCCAGTCCAGACGTTCACGTGAGACTCACTGTTCACGACTCTGCTAGACCTCTCTGCCCCAGTTGTCGGCGGATTCCCCATACTCTGCAAAGCCTGCGCCCTCCGAATCGGACTGCAGACGCTCGAAGAGGATCTCGATGCGCTCCGAAACATCGCGGAAGCGGATATCCACGGCGTAACACTCCTGATAGGCCTGGAGGGCCTCGTTGAAGCGCCCTTCCTCCTCCAGGACCTGGCCGAGGTTGTAGCGCAGGTCCAACAAGTCCTCGTCCATGAACCCGGGCTGGTCCAGGGCCTTGAGGAACTGGCGGATGGCCAGGTCCCGGTACCCCTTCTCCTTGAAGGCCAAAGCCAGGTGGTTGACTGCCAGCAGCATCTTGCCCGGATCCCGAGAGGCCCGGTAGAACTCCTGGATGGCCTCCTCCAGGAAGCCCATCTGTCGATAGAACTCACCCATCTTGATCTGGGAACCGGCATCCTCGGGCGAATAGCCCACAGCCTGCCGATACTCGCTGACGATCCGACCGACCAGGCCCTTGGCGAAGATCTGACGAGCGACGCCGGCCGCCTCTTCCAGGCGCTCCTGCCGGGCATAGATGATGGCCACCCGCGACAGGGCCCCGGCACAACCTGGTTCCTTCTGAAGGACCTCGTCGTAGTAGGGGCGCGCCTCTTCAAAGTGCTCGGCGTTGAAGAGCAGGTCGCCGATCCGCTCCAGGACCCGGGGTTCCTCGCCGGAGCGACGGCTGATCTCCTCCAGGACGGGCCGTGCCGCCTCCACTCCCCGATAGGCCAGGACCAGTTCGGCCAGCCGGAACAACAGACCCAGGCCGTGCTCGACCCGTTGATGGTTCAAGGCCAGGTCGGCGGCACGGCGGCAATAGGCGATGGCCTGCTCGTGCTCGCCCAGCTCCAGGTAGCGGGTGGAGATGGCTTCAACCAGCTCCAGTGCGCGGTCCCACTCCTCCATCCTCTCCATGATCCCGGCCAGACGGTCCTTGACGATCAAGGAGATTCCTTTGCGGCCCTGATCCAGGAAGGACTCTTCCAGGCGCTCGATCCGGGAGATGCCCTCGGGCACGTTCTTGTGGCGGAAGAACCCGTCGATCAGCTTGACGAAAAGGGGATCGGTGCGTTCCTTGCGCCCTCGGACCAGATACTGCTCCAGGGTGTGCAGATACTGCTCCTGGGCCTCCTTCCAATCCTCCGCCTCCACCAGCTCGTCGGCCACGCGCTCACGGTACTCCAGGGCCGTTTCCCACTGCTGGTTGTCTTCAAAGGTCCGCGAGAGGGTCCAGAAGACCTGGATCACGTGCTCGTGATCGCCCCGGCCCTTGTAGGTGGAGGCCAACTCCTCCATCAGCTTCTGGCCCTCTTCCAGGAAGCCGGCCTTCAGGAACATCTCACCCAGCCGCTGGCGGAGTTCCAGGTTCAGCGGCTGGAGGTTGACGATCTCACGCACGCACAAGCGGGCCTCGTCGATCTCGCCGCGGTCCAGGTGGATGCCGAGCAGCATCCGATAGTGCTCGGTCGCCTCGTCGAAGCGGAGGTTCCTGGTCAGCAACTGGATCAACTGACGCCGATGGGGGATATCCTTGGGCTCGAGCTCGAGGATCCGGTTGAGAACTCGCTGGGCCACCTCGGGGAGATTCTGCAACAGGTAGACCTTGGCCAGTTGCGAAAACTGCTCGAGGGCCTGCGCGGTCTGGCCGTGCTCTGCCCAGATATGGCCCAGTCGATAACGGGCATTGAGGTTCTCCGGGTCGATCTCCAGCAGGCGGCTATAGATGTCTGCTGCCGACGTGGCATTCCCCTCGCTGTGGAAACGACCGGCCAGGACCAGCATGCCCTCTCGGGCTCGCTCCAACTTGCCCTGGCACGCCACCTCGTGGGACAGGCGCAGCCGGATCTCGACGTCCGCAGGATGATAGGCCAGAAGCTCGCGGTAGAGGCGCTCCGCCTCCTGATGGTTTCCCGTGGCAGAAACCGACTCCGCCATCTGGTAGACCTCCTGGCGCGCCTGGGCCAGGTCTCCTGACATCAGGTAGTTGTGGACGATCCCGTCCAGATACTGCTGCTTCTCATCCATGTCGTCGGGGAGGTGCAGGACCATCTCACGCAGACGGTCCATCTGTCCGGTGGCCTCGAATTTCTGCAGGAGCAGGCGCAGGAAGGAGCGTTTCTCGGGGTCGGCGGGGTCCAGGGCATGGATGTCGCGCTCGGCGTCCTCCAGGCGGTTGGCGTTGAGGTAGGCCTGGATGATCCGGCGTCGATAGCGGGGACGGATTTCGTCCTCCAGCGAGAGGCGGCCAACCTCCTCCGCAGCCCGATCGATGTCTCCGCTCTGCAGATAGGCCTCGATCAACTGCCCCATGAAGGAGTTGCGCGCCGGATCCGCCTCGGGAAGGCGCTCGATCTCCCGGATGGCCTCGGAAAGCCGGTTTGCCGTCAACAAGCCGGAGATCTGCCGGCCCAGGAAGTCCGGACGCGACTCGTCCGCCTCTGGAAGACGAGCCAGCTCGGCCGCCGCCTCCTCCAATCGGCCGGATTCCTGGTAGGAGCCGATCAAACGCCTCTGAAAGGAGAGACGGAGGGGATCCTCGGCGGGAAGCCGGTTGATCAACTCGGCCGCCGTCTCGAGGTTCCCCGAGCTGAGATACATCTCCATCAGGCGGGTGACCAGCCGGTTGCGCTCCTTGTCTGAGCGCGGCACCAGGGGCATGGCGGCGTCGGCCTTCTGCAGGTCATTGGCATCCAGGTAGCGCTTGATCAGGTCCTTGCGAAAGCCGACCTTGCGCTCGTCCTCGTCGGCCAGGCCGTCCAGGTGGCGTTCCACCTCCTCCAGGTGCCCCTCCGCCAGCTCCTTCTCGATCAGGCGGCAAAGGAGGTTGCTGCGCTCAGAGTCCTCCTCGGGCAACGCCTGGATCTCCCGGAGGGCCTCGTCCCGTCGGCCCGACTCCAGGCAATACTTGACCAGACGCTTGCGCACATCCAAGCGACCAGGCTCCTGGGCCAGCACCGTGCGATAGGTCTCGACCGCCTCCTCCCAGCGGTCCAGCGCGGAATACTCCTCGGCCAGGTACACCCGGGCCAGCAGATCCTCCGGACGCTCCCCCAGCAACCGCAGCAATTCGCGAACAGCACCTTCGTGGTCCCCCTGTCCCCGCAGGGTCAGGGCCACCTGATACTGCAGGTCAGAAGCCTCGGGGAACAACTCGACCAGGCGATGCTGGAAGTCCATCGCGGCGCTCTCGTCCCCAGCGTCCTGGTACAGTCGGACCACCTGCTGGAACTCGGTCAGGGCCTCCGAGTTCATGTCCTTCTTTCGGTAGACCTCCCCCATCAGCTTGCGGGCTTCGATGTTCCCGGGGTCCAACTCCAGCAGCTTCCGGGCCACGGGCAGGGCCTCTTCGATCATGCCCCGCTCCAGATGTGAACGGGCCAGCGCCAGTTGCTGCTCGCCAGCCTCCGCGGTCATGCCCCGGCGCAGGAGATTCTCGACCAGCCGCAGGCGCACCGAGGTGTTCGACGGGTCGCGAGCCAGGATGTTGCGGTAGATGTCGATGACCTGGTTGCGGGCTTCCTCGTTCTGGGGGTCACAATCCAGCAGCTTCTCATAGAAGCCGATCACCTTGTCGAGCAGCCCCTCTTCCTGGTAGATCCCGGCGAGGGTGCGATAGGTCTCGACTGCCTGCTCGGTCCGCCCCTCCGAGGCGTAGATCTCGGCCAGCTTGACCAGGATGTCCTTGTTTCGCGACTCGTATTCCAGGATGCGCTCATAGGTCCGGATGGCGTCCACCATCTGCTTGCGCTGCATGTACAGCTCGCCCGCATTGCGAAACCAGACCACGGTCGTCTGGGGTTGCCGGCCGGCCCGGATGAAGACCTCGCCCAACATCTCGTAGGCCTGGGCCGCCTCGTTGGGCGCCAGCCGGACGACCTCCTGGAACTCGCCGATGGCTTCCTTGTCCTTGCCCTGGGCCATGAGGGCCCGGCCCAGAGCCATGTGGGTATCCCATCGACCGGGATCGATGTCCAGGCTGGAGCGGAGCCAGGCCACGGACTCGTCGTGGTCTCCCTTGTCCAGATAGAACCGCCCGATCCGCGAGAAGATCTCGGGTTTGACCTGGGCCACCCGACTCTGGATCTCGGAAGCCTCTTCGCCGCCGAACCCCTTCTTGCGCACGCTCTGTTCCAGGTTGACGATGATCTTGTAGCGCTCGATCGCCTGGTCGACCTCGCCCTGTGCGGCGAAGAGCTCCGCCAGGGCCATGCACTGGCTGATCACCTCGCCATAGTCGCCCCGACGGGTGGCTGCCTCCAGGATGTGGTCCCGAAGCTGAACATCCTCCGGAGCCAGCTCCAGGGCCTGGCCATAGGCCGCCATGGCCTGATCCCAACGGTTCTGGGTGGCCAACTGGTCCCCTTGCTGGATCAACGTGTCGATCTTCTTGCGGTCTGCCATGTCTTCTCCGGTCTGCGCTCAGTTGGGGTCAAGGAGACGGGCCTCAGACTCCCCGTCGGGGCGGCAGTCGGGGGGTCTTCCCGCTGCCTCCCCCCGCGATCTCCTCCTGGAGCAGCCTCACCCACTCGTCGACGTCGCGATAGGCGACATCGACCGCCAGGATGTCCTTGAGCTCGGTCAGCGCCTCCTGGATGCGATGGTTCTGGTACAGGAGCATCGCCAGGTTGTAACGCAGCTCGAGGTAGTCCTGCTCGGCGTGCCCTTTGGTCTCCAGGCCCCGGCGGAACTGGCGGACAGCCAGGTCCAGGCCGAAGCGGGGGTTCCGGGCGAACGCCAGCCCCAGCATGTTGTAGGAACGCAGTTCGTGGTCCCGGTCGGACCGGGTCTTCTGGAACTGCTCGACGGCGTCCTCGACCCGGTTGAGGAAGTAGCAGACCTCTCCGTAGACGAACCGGGTGGTCCAGTCCGTCGGATCGGCCCCGATCCTCTCCTTGTATTCGCCGAGGATCCGATCCCGAGAGGCCTGCCCCGCCTCGGGCTGGACCTCGACCAGCCGGTTGAGGACCTCGGCGGCCTCGCGGGCCTTCCGTTGTTCCATCAGAAGCCGGGCGTAGCGATCCATGGCCTCGGCGTGGCCCGGATTCAGTTCGAAGACTCTCCGGAACTCGTTCAGCGCTCCCGGCAGGCTGCCCAGCTTCTCGTCATACAGACGGGCCAGCCGATAGTGCAGGTCATCTCGCGTCGGGGCGACCTCCAGCGCTCTCTGCAGAACCTGGACGGCCTCACGCTCGCGACCGGAAGCCTCGTGCAGGTCGGCCAGCACCAGCAGTTGCTCGAGCACGTCCTCGTGCCGCCCGGCCATCTCGTAGAACTCCAGCAGGCGTCGACGCAGGTCCAGAGAGCGGGGATCGGCTTGTGTGAGCCGGCGATACAGGTCGATGGCAGGGCCCGTGTCCCGGGTCTCGAGGTAGAGCTCCGTCAGCGGCTGGGAATCCCTCAGCGCGGCCGTGAGATCGCCGCTGCGCAGATGGCAGTCCACCAAGCGACGACGCGCCTCGTGATGAGCGGGGTCCTTCTCCAGAACCTGCTCGAAGAGGGCACTCGCCTCCGAGATGGCCCCCTGATCCTCGTGGCGGCATCCCAACTCGAAGCGACCCTCCAAGACACGATCCGAGCGGTCCAGCTTCTCATAGAGTTCGATCAAGGCGTGCCGGTCCGCCAGGTTGTCCGGATCCAGGGCCACCAGCTTCTCGGTGACCCCGGTGGCCTCGCTCCACATCTGGGCCTCCCGGTAGCGGTGAGCCAGCGCGCGATAGTTGACCAGCGCCTGGGCCACCTCGCCCTGGGACTCATAGACCTGGGCCAGACGCTCCTGGAAGGTCGGGTCCTCTGAGAGGGTCATCAACTGCTGGAACGCGCCGATGGCCTCTTCCACCGTTCCCCGTGCCAGGGCGATCTCCGCGAGCTGGCGCAGATGGTGGACCGCCAGGTTCTTCTGTCCCAGTTTCGAGAAGCGATCCACCAGGCGACGGCGCGCCAGGAAGTGGTTGGGGTCCAGGCTCAACACCGACTGGAGGATGTCGACGGCATCCGCCTCACGGTCATTCCGGACATGCAGTTCGGCCAGCTCCAGGAAGGTCGAAGCCGCCTCCTCATACTCGGCGTTCCACAGGTAGGCATCCGCCAGACGATGCCGCAGCGCGATGGACTCCGGCTTGCGCATCAGGATCTGACGATACTGCATCACCGCATCGTCCAGAAGACCATAACGGAGATGAATGTCCGCCAGATCCGTCCGGAGCATCAGGTTCTCCGGTGACTCCTCGACAGCGCGGCGATAGGCGCTGACCGCGGTGGTGACGTCGGCCCCGCCGAGCTTCTCGCGGATCTTGCGCGCCTCCTGAATCTGCTCGGGCGGGAACTCCGACTCGACGGCCAACGAACACAGGGATTCGGCGACAGCGACTTCCTGGGCCTCCGGCTCGACCACGTCGGGTTCGGAAGTGGTCTCCGGCGCCTCGGAGGTGGACGGCACGGCCGGGACGGGCTCCTCGACAGGCTCTGCAGGGGCCCCATCCTCGGACCCCGCCGGCGGGGTCTGTTCGGGAACGACCTCCGCCACCGACGGGTCCTGCTCTGGTGGTGCCACGCCGGCGGCCTCGGCCGGCGGGGCAGGTGCCTCCGGCGCTGATCCGGACTCCGCGGACGATCCCCCGACCGCGGCTTCGGACGGTTCCGACGGGACGACCTGTTCCGCGACGGCCGGGGCCTCCTCAACCGGAGGCGGTCCCCCCAGGAGTTCCTCCTGGGCCGCCTCGATCGGCGTGGTCTGGTCCGATGGAGGTCCTGCGAAGAGCTCCTCCTCCGACGCCGGGCCCGCAAAGAGTTCCTCCTCGACTGCTCCGGCTGGCAAAGGCTCTTGCGCTGCCGGACCGGCGAAGAGGTCCTCCTCGGAGGCCTCCGGCCCGGCGAAGAGATCCGCCTCCTCCGAGACCGGTTGCGGCTCGGTCTCGCGCTGCGGGCCCTCCAGGGCCGGCTCGGGCACCACGGGGACGGGCTCCGCGGCCTCGGCCACGACGGCGGGTTCTGCCGTCGGAACCTCGACGAGCGGCGCCACCGCTTCCTCAGGGGGCGGCGGCGCCGGCGCGGGCACAGGCTCGGGAACCGGCATCTCTTCCGCCGCGACCGGAGCCACCGGCCTTTCCAAGGCCGGACGTCCCGGCCTCGCAGCCGAAGACCTGCCCGGAGCAGGTCGCCCTTCCTGGACCGGCTGCTCGCCGGGCTCGGCGACCTGAGGCGAGGGGATCCTCTCCGGTGCCGGAGTCACCTGCGGTGCGGGAATCCTCTCGGGCGCCGGGGTCACGGGCGGAGTGGCAGCCGCCGCGCCCAACAAGGCCTTCCGTCCCCGCGCGACCGGAGGCGGAGTGCCCGGCCGCACTTTGGCCGGGGTTGGCGGTTTGGGCGGCGCTTCCGCTGCCGAAGGGCGGGAAGACTGCTCGCGTTCCAGGGCCTCCTTCTCGGCACGCATCCGCGCGATCCGGTCGGCCAGCGTCCCGGCAGCCGATGGTGGCCGCCCCGCGGGCGCGCCGACCGGGTCCTGGGCCGGTTCCGGCGGTTCCTCCGCCCGCACGCTGGGGCGGCGGGACCTCTGACCGGCCGAGGAGCGCATCCCCTGAAGCAGGGACCCGCCGGAGAAGTTCAATCCCCCCTTGGTCCCACTGAACCTGGACGCGATCGGACCGGACTTCTTCTCGGGCGAGACCTGGGAAACCCGAGCATCCACCTTCTTCTGGCGGACCTCACGGACCTTGTCTCCATCCACCTCGAGCAAGGGGGTCCAGGGAAGAACCTCCGGGTCGGGAGCCTCCAAGACCTGCTCACGGATCTGCTCCAATCGATCCGGTCGAGCCATGAAGAGGACCGGAGGCGGAACCTGGAGTTCTCCACGCGGTGCCTGAACCGGCACCAGGGGGCGAACGACCGCGGCACGCGGAGGTGCAGGCACTTCCTCGGCCCCCGCGGGAATCGGCTCCAAACCCGAATCTGCTTCCGAAGACGGCAAATCGGCCGGCGACGGCGCAACCGCGGCCTCATCCGGAGGGGCCGCGACGGGCTTCAGCTCCTGGGGTGGCAGAACGGGCGCTGGCTCCTCGAGCACCGGGAGGTCTTCCTCCACCAGCTCGACCACGGGTTCCTCGACGGGTGGCGGCTGTTGGGCGACTTCGGGAACCTCCGGCACGGTCTCCTCGGCGAGCTCCTCGGGCGCCTCTTCCGCAGGCGGGCGGCGGCGCAGCGTCCTCTTGCCGCCCAGCACCGGCTTCTCTGCACCAGGCAGGCCCAGTCCCGGCTTCATCAGCCCTGGCCTCGGGCCCGCCCCACCGCGGCCCAGGACCGGCTTCTCGGTCCCGGCAGCGACCAGTCCGGCCTTGCCGCCGACTTTCCGGGTCAACCCCCGAGAACCCGCCCCCTCCTTGCGCACCAGACCTTTGCGAACGCGCTCGTCGGCCTCGGGCGCGGCATCCGGAGACTCCAGTCCCTTCCGACGCTTCTTGCCGACCTGGATCGACTCTCCAGAGGAAGACTTCGCGCCACGCTTCGACCGCGGCGGCTCGGGTGCCGGAGCCGGCTGGGCGGGAACCGCAAAGTCCCCGGGATCCGGCGTCAACGGCGCACCGAGATTGGTCAGTTCGCGACAGGCCGTCGGGTTGGTGGGATCCAGGGCCAGGACGCGCTGATACAGCTTGACTGCGCGAGGATGGTCCTCAAGCTGCTGCCACGCGTGCGCTGCAGCCAGATAGTGCTTGACGGCCTCCGCCGAGATCCCTTGCGCCTGGTACAGTTCCCCAAGACGCTCCTTGGCAGAGTTCTCCTGGGGGTTGATGGTCAGGATCTTGTTGAAGGCCAGGATGGCGTCACGGAACTGCCCCTTCTTCTGGCAGACATCCCCCAGGGCCAGCAAGGCCTCCTCGTGATTGAGGTCATGACGGAGGATCGCGCGGAACTCCTGCTCGGCCTCATTGAAGCGGCCCAACGTGAGGAAGAGCTTGCCGAGGGTGAAGAAGACGCCGGGATCGTCGGGGACGATCACCTTCATGCGCCGGTAGGCCTCGGCCGCCTTTTCGACCTGCCCCTTCTCCTGGAAGGCTGCCGCCACCCGGCGATACTGGGCGGCTCCATCCTCAATGTGCCCATGGCTGACGAACATCTCCGCCAGCTCAAGCCCGATCTCCAGGTTGTCCGGATCGGATTCCTGGGCGCTCTTCAGCAACGAGATCGACTGGTCGCCCTGGCCCAGCTCGATATACAACCGAGCCAGCTCGCGCGACCGACGGACCACCTCGGCGTGGTCCCCCTTCTTCCGGAGGATCTGGATGACCCGCATCCGAGCCGCATCCGACTCGGGATCCAGGCGCTGGATCCAGCCGGCGACCTCAATCGCGGGGTCCAGCTCCGATCGCGCCTCGAGAATGTCCATCAGACGGAAATAGGTCTGAATGACCGACTTGATCATCCCACGAACCGCAAACGCATGCGCTCGTCTCTCGCATGCCTTGGCGTTCTCAGGATCAAGCTCCAGGACCCTCTTGAGCTTTTCCAGTGCGGAATCCCAGTCGCGCTCCTCGATCAGCGACTCGGCCTCCCGCATCAAATCCCGGACGTCATCGGCCACTTGCGTTCACACCACTTTCTGGGGCCCGGTGGCACGCGCTGCCACAGGGTCACAAGACAAATCCCCGACTGCCCGCTCCGAATCCGGAGGGGCTTCTAGAAAACCCGCCCTATCGACAAACCGGGTAGATGCCAGGACGCGTCCCCCGAAACCCGAGCCCCGCCCTGCCGGGTTTCATCAATCGACCGTCCGCGTCCAGGGCCCTGCCCACCGGGGGACGGATCTGCCCCCGCGCCGAGAAGACAGGCTTTGACCTTCAGACTGTTCGGTTCCCCAGGACCGACCTCCTCCCCTGCGGGCAGCGAGCCGAAGGCAGAGTTCTCGCACACCTCGTCAGTCCCGCAAAAGCGCAGGAGGGTGGTGCCGAAGCACCACCCTCCTGGGAAGCGGCCTGAGTCGACCTACTTCATGATGTGCGGGGTCATCATCAAGATCACTTCGTTGCGATCCGCCGAATCGGTCACCGAACGGAACAGGGGGCCGAAAATCGGAAGGTCGCCCAGAAGCGGAATCTTGCTGACGCTGTGGCGCTGGCTCTCGGAAATGAGCCCGCCCAGCACGATCGTGTCTCCGTCCTTGACGCGCATGGTCGAAGTGACGGTCCGGACCGTCGTCCGCGGGTATTGGTTGTTCACGAGGTCCACCAGGTTGGAAACCTCCGGCTTGACTTCAGCCACGATGTAGCCGTCCGCCTTCACCTGGGGTTTCACCTCCAGGGTGACACCGATGTTGACGTAGGTCACCTGGAACTGACCGGCACGCGGATCGAAGAACACGATGGGGAACTTGTCTCCGACGTGGATCTTCGCTTCGCCGCCCGACTGGGTCGCCACCCTCGGAGAGGCCAGGATCTTGGCTTCGCCGTTGGTGATCAGGAAGGCCAGGGTCGTCTGGACCACAAAAGGCGTGCGCCCGAAGGGTCCGATGGCCAGGCCGGTCATCTCGGCCAGGTCGAGCTGGTCGTTGGTGATCGAGCCTGCCGGCGCATTCAGCACCGGAACGACCTCGCCGAACGTGGTCTGGAAGGAACCCGGCGCGTTGGGGGCACCCCAGGTGACACCGAGGTTCTTTCCACCGCTCTCGGTCAGGTCGACGACCTTGACATCGAGCATGACCTGGTCCTGCGGCCGGTCGATGGTTGCAAGCAGCTCCTGCAAAGCTTCGATCGAGGCATCCGCGCCCTCGACGATCAGCAGGTTGAGCCGGTCATCCGTGTTGTATTCCAGGTCGGGAACCAGGGTCTTGGCCAGAGCCTGGACCTGACGCAGATCGCCGTACTTGACGGGGATGAACTCACGACGCGGTGCAGGCGGAGGTTCGGGAACCTGATCCAGGCCAGGAATCGAAGCCTTGATCTGGCGCAGTTCGTCCCGAGTCGCCTTGGCGAAGAAGCCGTTCAGCGTCGGGTGCTGGGTGAACTCCACGTCGGGATACTGCAGCTTCAGGAACTCGGTCACCTTTGCGGCCGGAGCCACTTCCAGCAGGAATTCCTGGGAGATCAGGTCACGACGGGAGGCGGCCGACTTGGTCCGCGGGGTGAGGATGTCATCGGCAACCTGGGCCAGCTTCTCAGGACTGGCCACCACGATGGTGCCGTCCACGATCTTGTAGCTGTAGTCGTTCTCCTGCATTTTCAGGATCAACGCCAGGGCGCCTTCGGGCTGGACCTTGTTCAGGGTGACCGTGACGGTCCCCATCACGTTGGGCGCGACAAAGACGTTCCGGCCCATCTCCTGGGCCAGAGCCTTGACGACGAAGACCAGGTCTGCATTGACGAAATCGATGGAGACGGTCTTGGGGGCCGGCGCGGGCCGGGGACGAGGGCGCTGGGCCCGCAGGGCCGAGGCCGACGAGGTCGGCGTCCGGGTCACGGACGCAGGAGTTGCGGGACGAGACTGCGCCTTGGCCTGGGGAGCAGGCTTCGGAGCGGGCGCGGTCTGGGCCACCGGCTTGTGAACGGGAACCGGACGAGTGGCTTCCACAGTCGTTGCCGCCGGGGCTTTCGTGACTTTCGCCTCGGCGATCTGCGACGTGGAAACGGCCACCGTCAGGCCACGCCGCTCGGGCGCAGGGCTGACCTGGAGTTGCGGTTGCGAGATCACGTCCAGGTAGACGCGAACCGTGTCGGGCGTGTACTGGGCCAGGCGAACCTTCTCGACCAGGCCCCGGTTGACATCCGTCTGCGCGCGGGCACCGCTTCCGAGAACCGCCGGCCACACGTCGATGACTACCATCTGCCGCGGCTCGGCGAGCCGCTTGGAACGGAAGCTCACCGGGGCCGTGGCCTGGACGTCCACCTTCAGCGTTCCAGTGCCGTCGGTGATCTTGACTCCACTCACGGTCGCGCTGGCAGCCTGGGCCGTCGTGGTCGCAGGCAGCAACAGTCCTACGGCCAGAAGGCACGCGAGCAGAAGCTTCCAGCTTCTAGGCTTCGACAAGAGCATTGGTTTTTACCCACCTCCTATTGGCCATCATTCTGGGTGAGGAGCCAGCGACTGGTCTGCGCTGAAGGCGCCTTCCGGCAGCCGACTGCCTCGGATTCCACGAGGGTCGATTCCGTCCGTAGCTGTGATCACCACCTTCCGCCGAAGGGGCCGGCCGCGCGGAGGCCCCGTTCCGGGACCGTCCCAGGGATTCCCCGGGCCTCGAGGCCTGGCTGGCCGCTGTCGTCTCGCTCGGACGGGCACCCTCGCAGCCCGACCGTGCGTTTCACCTGTTCTGCCCGGCGCCGGACTCCGTCCAGACGGGGCACTGGCATCTGCCGCGTGGTTGATGGGACCGGCCAATGGCACCGACGTCCACCCGGCAGACTCTGCTTTGGCGTTCTCTAGGGGCGCCGACTCTCCGCCTGGCGAGGCAGACCGTCGGGGCCGAACTGCTCCCGTTCCAAAGGCAAGGTCACCTTCTGACCCTTCCAGGTCAGGACCACACCCTTCGGACTGATCGAGCCGATCTGGAACGGACCGACCTTCTGACCCGTGGCGACGATCAACGAGCCGTCGGGGCCGGTCAGGATGGCGCGGTATCCGGACCCGGAACGGACCAGACCGGTCACCGTGACGTCCGGCGTCGGCATGACGGGGGCTTTGGGCTTCTTCAAGGCCGCAAAGGAACCCGCGCTCGTCGGTGCAGCCGCACTGGCACCCCCTGCCGCCATCGCCGGTGCGCCGGCCTGGGGTTCCACCGGAACCACGCTGGCCTGCAACGGGTTGATGAACGGGTCGCGGACCCGACCGACTGCGCGGACCTCTGGAGCCCGACGCTCGGGGGTGGGGGTCGCTTCGGGAGTCTCCGGCTGCTGAGCCATCTCCTCCTCGGTGACCTGGACCTCCCCGCTCACCGCGGGCGGTGTACCGGAGTCGGTGGTCCCGGACTCTTCCGTGCCACCCCCTCCGCCGCAAGCCGCGCACAGCGTCAGCGTTCCCGCCAGCGCCAGGGCCGCACTGCCCCGACGCAACCTGGTAGCAATCTCGGGCAGGTTCATCATCGTCTAACCTCCCTGCCGCATGTAGGCGGTGATGGGGATCGTGATCGTCAGCGTGGGGCTGCCGGCCGGGTTCTTCTCGGTGGGGCTCAAGGCGATCTTGTCGATCGTCACCAGGCGCTCCAGCTTCAAAGCTCCCAACTGGTACAGGAAGTCGATCAGGGTGGCGTACTTGCCCCGCATGCTCATGTTGAAGACACGCGTCGGGAAGGACTTCAAGGCATCCGGAGTGGCATCAGCCCCCTCCGCCCCTTCCTCTGGCGCCGCTCCGGCCGGCGAGGACGAAGTCAGCGCCCCGGGCTGAATGTTGACGATGTCGAAGGTGGGATCCGACATGCGAACCCGCTCCTCCAACATCACCCTCTCGATCTGCTTGATGTAGTTGGCCACGAAGAGCTCAGGCTTCTCGGCCACCAGATCCGTCTGCACGACCTGGCGGAGCTTCTCTTCCAGATCCGCCTTCTCGCGCGTCAGGACGGGCAGGGCCTTGACCAGCTCGCGATTCTGTTCCAGCTTGGCCTGCAGATCCGCCTTCTGCTGCTTGACGCCAGCCAGTTCAGTGTGCTTGTGCTGCCAGTCCAGAAGCCAGAAGCCGACTGCGATCAAGGCGATGACCAGCAGGGCCAGGATGATCTTCATCGGGGTGGTGAGCGTCATCTTTCCTCCTAGGTTCCCGGAGCGGCAGGCTCTCCAGCGGCGGGCGGAGCCTCAGCTCCTCCCTCGGCTGGAACCCCGTCCGCCTCTGCGGACGACTCGCCACCCGCAGGCACTACTTCTGCCAGGCCGGCGGCCTGGTCGGGATCGTATCGGGCCTCGATCTGGAAGGTGAAACCAATCAGGTTCCCATCCAGAAGCTTGACCTGGCCGGTCGACCCGAGGGATGCGTCGTTGAAGATCTTGGACTGGTGGATCCTCTCCAACAGCGAAGAGATGGTGGCCAGCGGATGGTTCGCCCCCATCTGGGCCGCCGTCCCACTCATCGTGATGGACCGGGTCCCAGGCTCGATGGCCAGGCTATCGACCCACACGTTGGAGGGCAGCACGCGCCCCACCTCGGCAAGGAGATTGCCATAACGGACCGGGTCGTAGACCAGGCCCTCGATCACCTTGATCTCCGCCTTGATCTTGGCAATATCCGCTTTGAGGTCCTCGATCTGGGGCAGGCTGTTCTCGATGGTCTTGATCTCGGCCTCGATCTCAGCGACCCCGGCCTTCTCCGTCTCGATGCTGTTCTGGAGCTTGGACCCGTAGATGACGAAGCCTACCGTGCAGATGATGATGATCACCAACAAGAACCCCATCATGGGGTCAAAGGTGAACCTCTTGCGTTCGGTAGGCAGCAGGTCGACCTTGATGGTCATGGCACCTCCTCCTGGACCGTGGGGTGGTTCAAGTTATTCAGGATGCGCACGGAACCTCCTTATTCACTTCGAAGCGCCAGCCCGGTCACCACCATGGCCATCGGCGCCAGAGCCTCAAGATCGTCAGGCGAGATTCCCTGAACATTCTGGATAGAGATATTGCGGAACGGATTGGCGATCTGACAGTCGATGCTCAATTCACTGGAGATGAAGACATCGATATTCTTGAACTTGGCCGTCCCGCCAGACAGGACCACCAGATCGACCGACTCGCCCTTGAAACGATTGCGATAGTAGTCGAAAGACCGCTGAATCTCGGTGACCAGTTCGGTCAGGACAGGAATGATGACGTTGAAGATCCGCATCGTCGTGGGGGCGACGGGAGTCGCATCCTTCTCGACGCGGATCACACCTTTCTCCTTCTTGATCTTCTCGGCCTCTTCGAAGGAGAGGTTCAGGGATTGCCCGATCGCCTTGGTGAAATTGTTCCCGGCCACGGTGATGGTGCGGTTGTGCCGCAGGGTTCCATCGTGGAAGATGTTGATGCTGCTGGAGGAAGCCCCCAGATTGATCAGTGCGATGGTCTGACGACGTGCCTCGGGATCCACCCCGCGGTTCAGGGCCCGCAAGAGTGCAAACGGCTCGAGGTCGATCGAGTCGGCGGTCGCCTGGGCCAGGGTGACGACCTCGCGGGTGTTCTTGACCATCTCGTTGGGCGCTGCGACGAGGAGGACCTCCATCATCTTGTCCTCTCCCTCCGCGCTCCCGGGAAGGATCCGACCCGTGATCTGAGCCTCCGCGACCGAGTAAGGCAGATAGCGCTCCGCCTCGAACTTGATCGCGTGCTGCAACTCCCTTTCGGTCATCTGCGTCATGCTGATGGGGCGAATGACCACCGACTGCCCCGACACGGCGCTGACCAGACGGGTTGCCGTGATCCCCTGACTCTGCATCAACTGATGAATCGTCTCGCCCAGGACCCGGGCGTCGACGATGGAACCGTCCTTGATCGTCATGGGAGGGGTCGGACACGAGGCGAATCGGGAATAGGCATACCCACTGGGCGTCTTGGTGACCTGCGCGATCTTGATCGTGCTGCTCCCGATATCCAGACCGGCAACCTCTTCCTTGTGCCCGAACCAACGTTTCAGGATATTCATCTACCTGGGTTCACCTCCTCTCCTGCGACTGGACAGGCTTCGCAGCCAACTGCGAGCCCATCCGTTCGGAAACCGCCCCCAGCAACCTGCCTGGACCTCGGAACACCTCCGGGCGGGTCGCTTCAGGCCACCATCCTGATGTCAGACCTCCTACAACGCCAGGACTCGAAAAAAATCACGGTGCCTTACGAGATCCGGTCTTTCGAGCCCCTCCTTGAAAACCCTTTCGATTGCACGTGGGCCCTGCCGAACACCAGGCTTCCTGGAAACACGGACTTCCGGCGAGGTCAAGGGGGAAACGTGTTCGTTCGCGTCCACCCCCGGCACGAGAAGCGAAAACCCGCCAGGGCTGCCGGCACCCCGCCCATCTCGAAGCTGCTACTTGCGGAACAGGCCCGCTGCCCCGGAGTACTGGGGGAATCCTTCGTCGACAATGTCCCCGAGGACCAGATGGTGGATGCCCTTGCAGAAGAGGGTATAGTCCTTGCCCTCCGACGTCACCACCAGTCCATACTCCGAGCGGTTGGTCGGGCAGACGACCTGCTGGACGTAATTGGCCTTCGTCAGCCTTTCCAACGATTCCGGATACCGCTTGTTCTGAGCGTTGTAGTTCTCCATCGCCGAGGCCATGGCTCGCAACGAATGCTCACAAGAAGCCAGTTGCCCCTGATGCTTGGAGCGGACCAGATTGGGAAGAAGGAGGGCCAGAAGAATCCCGAGGATGACGATGACGACCATCATTTCGATCAGTGTGAAACCAGACTGTCTGAGTCTCCGCATGTTCCTCACCTCACTCTCCGACCCGAACGGTTCCTCAAGAATGAATCAAGCTTCGCGAGGTCCAGCGGGCATGCCTCCTGGCCGGACAAGATCCTGGCGGACCTGAGAACCCGACTCTATAGCCATGCGCCGAGGTGCTCGGGCCAGGCCAGGAGGAACTCGAAGATGCGGTGCCCCCACACTGCAGTCAAGAAGGCCGCAACCGCCATGAAGGTCCCCAGCGGGACGGGATCCTTCCCTCGCCGACGGTGAAGCAGCATCATCGGCAAGGCCACGACCGCCCCCAGGATGAAGCTCAAGAAGTAGGCAATCATGCCCATCTTCCACCCCAGGAAGGCGCCAATCATGGCCGCCAGCTTGATGTCACCCGTGCCCAATGCCTCCTGCCGGGCCATGAGGGTCCCAATCACCTGGACGCTCCAGAAGAAGCCCGCCCCCAGCATGGCGCCCAGCAAGGAGGAGGCGACGTTGAGAAGAGGGGTTCCCAGTCCCTCGATCATCAGGTCCTCGCGAAAGGGCATGAGGGCTGATCCCAACAGCCCAACCGCCAATCCGGTCAAAGAGACCTGGTCGAGGATGATCCAGTGGTCCAGATCCATGAAGAAGACGGCGACCAGGAAGCAGAAGAAGACGAAATGATGGAAGAAGGGGAATCCGATCTCCCCGTGATGCCACAACAGCAAAGCCGCCGCCAGGCCCGTCAAAGCCTCGATTCCGGCATAGCGGGCCGAGAAACCTGCGCCGCAGGTGTGGCAGCGACCTCCCAGCAGCAGATAGGAGAGAATGGGGATGTTCTGCCACCAGACCAGGGGGGTCCCGCAGGTGCCGCAAGCCGAACCTGGCGCCACGATGGACCTCTCCAGGGGCATCCGATAGATCACGACGTTCAGGAAGCTGCCGAACAGGCTCCCATAGAGGAAAACGACGGTCAGGCTCAGAGGCGTGGTGGTCAGAAGGTCGTCGAACACCCGGCCGCGGTTCGACGGTCCAGATCCCAGACCCTGCCCGCACCGAGAGCAGGGATGAACGCAGGATCCCCTACCGGCCCTGGATCTCCCTCAGGAGTGCGCGCGCCGGAGCGTGCCGAGAGTTCAAATCAAGCTCGCGTCGAAGCTCGCGGAGGGCCCATTCCGGCTCTCCTCGCGACCAGGCCAGAACAGCCAGGTTGAAATGGGCATCCGGGACGCCCGAGTCCCAGGCCAGGGCCTCCCGCAAATCGCGTTCTCCCTCGGCGTCACGCCGGGCTCGCAGGTGAAGGGTGGCCCGGAAGACCAGAGCCTGGGGCCACCGCGGGTCGAGGGTCAGAGCCTGCGAGACCAGCTCCAGAGCCTCGGACTCCCGGCCCTCGCGAAGCCGGAGCTGGGCCTGTTCGAAGAAGGTCCACTGGGAAACCGGATGGACCAGGTCTTGCGCCAGTCGGACGAGCTCGGGTTCCGACCTCAAGAAGATCACGGCCAGGGGGTCGCGATAGACCTCAAACCAGCGCTCCGACCGGCTGATCCTGGCCACCAGATCCCCCTGCAGGCGCGTGCACAGGACCAGGCGGACGTCGTGACGGTCCAGGATGTCCTCCCAATGTCCCCGACCGGCCAGCAACGCACCGAGCCCGGCACGCTCCAGGGACCGGACCCACGGCGGGCCGAACTGGACTGCCAGCGCCTCGGCGTATCGCTGCTGCGAATAGACCGTGTTGGCCCTCCCATCGATGAAGACGCGATGCTGGGGCCATGCTGTCCACTCCAGGTACCCTCCCCACTCGTAGGGATTGACCAGATTCCGGGGCAGTTGCGGATTGGCCTGGAGAAAGCGGACGGCCGCCACTGGGAAATGCGTCCTCAACATGGTCCACTCTGACGCTCCGCCCTTCACGCGGACAGACACCAGCCAGCCCATCGCCAGCGCAGCCAGGACCCAGAAGAACAGCCCCAGGCGCATCGCCCACGCGGACCTGGCTTCCCATCGGGGCATGACGCCGGGAAGGAGGAACGCCGCCATGATCGCCGCCAGGGGAGCGTGGCGCCAGGCGACCAGCCCTGCGACCAGGAAACAGCCCAGACACAGGCGGCGTGGCCAGTCCAGTCGGGGGATCAGGGCAATCGACACCAGCAGGAGCCCCAGGAAGGGAACCTGCCGCAGAAGGTCGGGCCGTGCCCATTCGTTGAGGCCGACCGTGAAGGCGCTCGGACCGATCAGGCTGAAAGGGAAGGCCAGAATCCCGAAGCCGAAGGGCGTGGCGATGGCGCAAAGGGCCAGGGTACCGGCCGCGACCAGGGCCAGGGTCCGGGCCAGACGCGTCGAGCGCGGTGGGAACAGACAGCCCAGCGCGACCAGGAGCAGGACCAGCGGGCCCAGGATGAAGCCGCCGTGGCAGTTGGCCCACAGGACCGTCCCCGGCGGCACAAGGAGCAGGAAGCGCCAGTCCCCGGTGCGGAGGGTTTCGTTCACCAGGAACAGCGTCCCCGCCAGCCCGAGATAGGTGATCAGATAGGCCCGGGCGTCGAAGAACGCCCAGCCTTCAGCAGCCGCCGCACATCCCAGGACCGTCGCGCACGCCCATGGAGTCGACACCAGGGATCTGCGGGCGCTCCACAGGGGCAGCACGACGAAGGCCAGGACCACGACCAGGGTGCGAAGCAGGAAGAGCCCGTCCAGTCCCACCGCCTGATGGACCAGGTAGAACAGGATCTCGGTGAGCCATTCATGGTTCAGCCAGTCGCCGCGGCCCGTGCCGAAGCTGAAGGGGTCTGCCTGGGACATCCGACCAGACGTCAGCAGGAAGCGCCCTGCAGCCAGATGCCACCAGGTGTCGGCCGCGGGGATCCGAGGCAGAGCCAGGGCAGCAACCCCCGTGATGGCGGTGACCAGACAGGCCAGGTGAGTGGCCTTGCGACAGATTTGGGGGGACATGGTGGCCTGGGCGATTCCCGAAGACCTCCAGGAAGCCCTGCCCAGAACGGGCTTCGCACCAGACGGCCGGCGGCGCCAACGAAAAAAGGGGCGCCGGAGCGCCCCTTTGCGGAACCAGGCAGCCGAGAGTCTAGGTCTTCTCGAGCAGACCGGCAACCGAGTTGTACTGCGGGTAGCCAGCACCGGCGTCCACGGCAGCGTGGTTGTCACCCGTGCAATACACGGTGTAACGGTCGGGGTTGGACTCGGCGTCGTAAGCGGCGGTGTAGGTGTCCGAACCAGCCGACGCGCAGGTCGGGATGGTGCGCAGGTACTTCTGGTCGTCAGACAGCTTGGACAGGGTGGTCGGATAGCGACCCTGGGCGTCCGTCGAATACATCTCCAGCGCCGTGGCGATGTTCTTCAGGTTGGACTTGCAGGCGGTGAACTGACCCTGAGCGCGAGCGCGGATGAAGTTGGGAACGAGGATGGCAGCGAGGATCGCGATGATGGCGATCACAATCATCAGCTCGATCAGGGTGAAGCCACCAGACTTCTTACGGCGGACCAGACGAGTCATCATTCTTGCTTCGTCTCCTTCCTGGACTTGGATAGAGTCAGGTTCTGCGGAGTCCCACATGTTCCTGCTACGTCATTCTAGTTCCCCGGCGTCTTCAGGGGATACCGTCCGAGCGAACTATTCTCCAACAATGAACCACACTAGCCAGGACGGGCTATACACCAAGCGAAACCAGGTTCCACGGGGTTCACGGCTCATCGGCGGGGCCAGAGGAGTCAGACTTCACCATTCGACCGAGGCGAGGCCCCCTCCGGGAGAAGGCCGGCCAGGCCCCATCAACCAGAAAAGCCCCCCCCGGCGGGGAGGGCCTCCTGGTTCGACCGGACAGACCGTCAGGCCATGTTGCCGATCAACTGGTAGAGCGGGAGGAACACCGAGACCACGATGAAACCGACGATGGCACCCATTCCAACGATCATGATGGGTTCCAGCATCGAGGTCAACGAGCTCAGCAGATACTCCACCTCGGTGTCATAGAAGTCGGAAATCTTGGAAAGCATCGCATCGAGGTTTCCGGTCTCCTCTCCGACAGCCACCATCTGGGTGACCATGGGAGGGAACATGCCCGAGGCTCCAAGAGGAGAGGCGATGCTCTCGCCTTCCCGGATGCTCTCGCGAATCTTGCCGACGGTCATGGCGATGATCTCGTTGCCAGACGCCTTGCCCACGATTTCCAGCGCCTGCATGATCGGCACGCCCGAGGAGAGAAGAGTTCCCAAAGTCCGGCAGAAGCGCGAGATGGCCACCTTCTTGTTCAACAAGCCGAACACCGGAATGTTCAGCTTCAAGAGGTCATACTGCTTCTTGCCGAGCGGAGTGCTGATGTAGCGGTTGACGAAGACTCCCCCGACCACCACGACACCGATCAAGGGAATCAGGATGACGGGATTGCGAACGGCCTTCGTCGTTCCGATCAGGACCCTGGTCGGCAAAGGCAGCTCGAGGTTCATCCCCTCGAAGAGGGTGACGAAGGTCGGCAGGATGTAGGTCACCAGGAAGAAGACGATACCCAGCGCCATGATCAAGATGACGACTGGATAGGTGAGTGCCGACTTGACCTTCTTCTTGAGCGCGTAGTCCTTCTCCATGAACCCGGCCAGGCGCTCCAGGACCTCGTCGAGCACACCGCCCATCTCCCCCGCCTTGACCATGCTGGTGTACAGGGTGGAGAAGACGGTCGGGTGCTTGGAAAGGGCGTTCGAAAGGGTCGAGCCACCCTCGACATCCCGGCGGACCTGGATCAGGGTCTGTTGAAGCTTCTTGTCCTCAGTCTGTTCGGACAAGATGTCCAGACAACGAACCATTGCCAAGCCGGCGTTGATCATCGTCGCGAACTGACGACTGAAGACCGTCAGGGCCTGTTCATTGACCTTCTTGAATTTCTGATACCAGCCCAGGACATCTGCCTGGGCCACGCCGCCAGACTGTTCCTTGATGTTGATGACGGTCATCTTCTGCTCTTGCAGACGTTGAGTCGCCATCCGCATGTTCGGAGCGTCGATCTTGTCCTTCTTCAATTGCCCGGCAGCATCGCGGGCTTCGTAGACAAAGACGGGCATCCGACCCCAACCTCCTTCGCGGCTAGACCCGACCGAGATCTCAGATCTTGGACAGGGTGCCGACAATGATGATTGCCATGGGCAGGAGCCACCACAGAACGCTCATTGAAACCACCTCCTATTGAACTCTTCGGCTGCGAGACCTTCGTTCGCAGCCCGAGGGCACCAGACCTTGACCGGTAGGGCACCCTTGTGATCCTGGACTTCCAGCGGGGTCTTCCAGGAGGAAGCCCGTTCCTCCTCTTCCTACCCTGGGGAACTTCAGGTCAATCCGACTACTTCCGCCCCTGCCCCTCGATCATCCGGCGCAGGTCCTCCGGATGCATGGTATGGTTCAGGGCGTCCTCCAGGGTGATCTGCTTGTTGGTGTAGAGATCCAGAAGCGACTGCTCCATGGTCTGCATTCCGTGCTTGGAGCCGGTTTGGATCGCGTTGTAGATCTGATGGCTCTTCCCTTCGCGGATCAGGTTGCGCACGGCCGACGTCGCGATCATCACCTCAATCGCGGGGACCCGACCCACGCCGGAGGAGTGCGGAATCAACTGCTGGGAGAAGACGGCCTCGAGGACCGCCGCCAGTTGAATGCGGATCTGTTGCTGCTGATGGGGCGGGAAGACGTCGACGATGCGGTCGACGGTCTGGGAGGCATCCGAAGTGTGCAGGGTCGAGAAGACCAGATGACCGGTCTCGGCTGCCGTCAGCGTACCCGAGATGGTCTCCAGGTCCCGCATCTCGCCGACCAGGATGACGTCGGGGTCTTCGCGGAGGGCAGAACGCAGCGCATGCAGCCATCCTTGGGTGTCCTGCCCCAACTCCCGTTGATTGACCATCGACTTCTTGTGAGGATGGATGTATTCGATAGGATCCTCGATCGTGAGGATGTGGTAGGTCTTCTCGGAGTTGATCAGGTCCAGCATGCAGGCCAGGGAGGTCGATTTTCCCTGACCCGTGGCCCCGGTGACGAGAATCAGGCCGTGCGGCCGATACACCATCTCCTCGATGACCTGGGGGAGGTTGAGCTCCTGGCGCGTGGGGATGGAGCTGGGGATGGCTCGCAACGTGGCCCCGACCACTCCGCGCTGACGGAAGACGTTCACCCGGAAGCGACCGAAACCACGCACCCCGTGCGAACAGTCCAACTCCCAGGTCTTCTCGAACCTCTCCTTCTGCTTGTCATTGAGGATGCTGTAAATCAGGCGCTTGGTGTCGTCCGGACCAAGCCGGGGATACTCGGTGGGCGTCAACCTCCCGCTGATCCGCAAGATCGGCGACAAACCCACCGTCAGGTGCAGGTCCGATGCGCCGCGTTCGACCGTGCTCTTGAGCAGGTCGTCCATGGTGTAGCGAAGCGGTTGAGGCAGAGCCATCTTATATCCTCCAAACAGCGTAGAACCCACCCCTCCAGTCCTCCGCCTGAGGCGGACGACCGGACGGCTGGGTCAATGGAAATCGGTCCGCCACGCGGACTTGAGAAGAACTACCACTCGCCAGAGCTTTCGACATAGACCACCCGGAGACATTCCTCCATGGAGGTGACTCCGGCCAGGACCTTGTTGATGCCATCCTCCTGCATGATGCGCATGCCATCCTCGGTGGCCGCCTGTTTGATCTCCGCCGTCGAGCTCCGCTGCAGGACCAGGCCACGGACCCGGTCGGTCATGGGCATGATCTCGTGAATACCCGTCCTTCCGCGGTACCCCGTCATCTTGCAGTGGTCACAACCCCGGCCGCGATAGAAACTCAACTCGGAATCCGAGTACATGGCCAGGCCGAAGCGCTTGATCGCCTCGGGAGTCGGAGCATAGGATTCCTTGCAGTTCGGACAGATCGTCCGGGCCAGGCGCTGACCCAGGACGCCGATGACCGACGAGGCCACCAGGAACGGCTCGACCCCCATCTCGATCAGACGCGAGACCGCGCCGGCCGCGTCGTTGGTGTGCAGGGTGGAGAGGACGAGGTGGCCCGTCAAGGCGGCCTCGACCGCGATGCGGGCGGTCTCCTGGTCGCGAATCTCACCGACCATGATGATGTCCGGGTCCTGACGCAAGAACGAGCGCAGCGCCGAGGCGAACGTGAGGTTCGCCTTGGTGTTCACCTGGACCTGATTGACCCCCGGCAACTGGTACTCGACGGGGTCCTCAATGGTCAGGATGTTGGTGGTGCCGGTGTTGAGCTTGTTCAGGCAGGAATACAGGGTTGTCGACTTCCCGGACCCGGTCGGCCCCGTCACCAGGATCATCCCGTAGGGCTTTTCGACGATCTCTTCAAAGATGCGCTGGTTCTCTTCCGAGAAGCCCAGCTTGTTGAGACCGAGCATGACCGAGCCCTTGTCCAGGATTCGCATGACGACCTTCTCACCGTGGATGGTGGGAACCGTCGAGACGCGCAGGTCAAACTCGCGACCATCGTGGCGAAGGTGGATCTTGCCGTCCTGAGGGATCCGGCGCTCGGCGATGTCCATGGTGGCCATGATCTTGATTCGGCTGACCATGGGCGCCTGGATGTGCTTGGGAGGGCTCATCACGTCGTGCAGCACGCCGTCCACCCGATAGCGGACGCGAACCGAGCGGGCTTCGGGCTCGATGTGGATGTCCGAGGCCTTGTCGTTGATGGCCTGGGAGATGATCAGGTTGACCACGCGGACGATGGGCGCCTCGTCCACCAGCTCCTTGAGCTTGTCCAGGGCGATCTCTTCCTCGATCTCGTCCTCGACCTCCATGGCGCCGAACTCGGTGGCCGAGATCTCCTTGACCGTGTCTTCGACTGCGACCATGTCGGTCACGCCGAAGAGGCGGGCGATGGCCTTGAGGATCTCCTCCTCGGTGGCGATGACCGGCTCGATGTCGAAACCCGTGATCAGCCGGATGTCGTCGATGGCCAGGACGTTCAGCGGGTCGACCATGGCCAGGGTCAGACGGTTGTCCTTCTGGGCCACGGGGATCACCTTGTAGCGCTGGGCCAGGTGTTCGGGAATCGACTTGGCCAGGTCCACATCCAGGTCGATGCGGTCCAGGTCGACGAAGGCGACCCCCATCTGCTTGCCCATGGATTCGACGATGTCCTTGTCGGACACGAACCCCATCGAAACCAGGGTCTTCTGAAGAGGCTCCCCCCGGCGCTCGGCGTCCGCCTTGGCCTTTTCCAACTGACGCTCGGTGATGAAGCCTTCCTCGACCAGCAACCGGCCAAGGTCTTCGTTGGACCGCGTAATCATCGACATAACTCCGTCCCGGACTGCATCTTGTAACAGACCGTTAACAAGTATAACATGATGTTTGCGACCCGCGTCAACGGGCTTTCAAGCCCTTGCCGAGGGCCAGGATCCAGCCGGCGATGAAGGCCCGACCAACCAGCCAAGACACTGGCGCCGGCAGTTTTCAACCCCCTCCGGAACATTCCTTCACTTCGGACCCACCCACCTCCCCGTGACCGGGATTCCGAATCCTCCCACCAATCCACACGACGCAGAGCCCGCGCGGATCACTCCATCCCGGTGCCGGCAGGCATGGAAGAGGGCTGCCGGGTCTCCGGGTGCTCCAGGATCGAGTGGATCTTGGAGCACAGGAGGTCGATGGCCACCACGTTATCCCCTCCTTCGGGGACGATCACGTCGGCATAGCGCTTGGTCGGCTCGATGAACTGCATGTGCATCGGCCGGACGACTCCGAGGTACTGCTCAATGACCGCGTCGACCGAACGCCCGCGCTCGACCAGGTCGCGACGCAGGCGGCGGACAAACCGGACATCGGCATCGGTCTGGACGTAGATCTTGATGTCCATCCGTTCTCGAAGCCGGGCATCCTCCAGGACCAGGATCCCTTCCACGACCAGGATCTGGCTGGGCATCAGACGCCGGGTCTCCTGGGCGCGGGTGTGCGTGATGAACGAATAGACGGGTTGCTCGACGGCTTCGCCCTGCATCAGGGCATCCAAATGCTCGATCAGCAGGTCATTGTCGAAAGCCAGGGGATGGTCGTAGTTGGTCTTGAGACGCTCCTCGAAAGGGATGTGCGTCTGGTCTCGATAGTAGGAGTCCTGGGGGATCAACTGCACGACGTTGGGGGGGAAGCTCTGACGCAGCTTCCGGGCCACGGTGGTCTTGCCGGAGCCAGTGCCTCCGGCGACGCCGATGATCAGCCGCTCGCCTCGGCCAGGGACCGCCCGCCCATAGAAGGGCCCCGGGCTCCCCTGGCTCTCAGCGCTGATAGCGGTCGATGGATTGTTCATGTTCGGTGTAGTTTCTCGAGAAGACGTGGCTGCCGTCCCCTTTCACATCATTGCGGACGTAGAAGAGATACTCCGTCCGTTGGGGCCGCACGGCGGCTTCCAAAGCCGCTCGTCCGGGATTGCAGATCGGCCCCGGGGGCAACCCGGGATGGCGGTAGGTGTTGTAGGGAGAATCGATCTCCAGGTCCCGATGCATCAAGACCGACTTCTGACGGCCCAGGGCGTATTGCACGGTCGCGTCGCACTGCAAGAGCATGCCCTCGGCCAGACGGTTGAGGTAGACCCCCGCGATGACGGGCCGTTCGGACTGAACCTGGGCCTCGCGCTCCACCAGGGAGGCCAGGACCACGGTCTCGGCGCGCCCCAAGGGGGCCTTCTCGGACCACAGCGGGGTGAAGACCTCGTCGAAGCGTGAGGTCAGGACGCCGAGGACCTCCGAGGGTGGGCATTCCCAAGGCAGGTCGTAGGTGTCGGGGAAGAGATAACCCTCCAGGTTCTCGGGGAAACCGGGACCGAAATCCTTCCCACGCGTCCGAGCCAGCTCGAGGAAGTCCTCGGCAGGGCAGACCTCGTTCTTCTCCAGGATCTCGGCCACCTCCACCAGGGTGAGCCCCTCCGGCAGGGTCACCCGGCGCTGCAGGGTATCGCCCTTCACCAGATGGTCGAGGATCTTCACGGGGTTTTCCGAGGCGCTCAACGTGTAGTGTCCGGCCCGGATGGCCCCCTCCTGTCCGCCAAAACGAACCAGGATGCGAAAGGCCAGGGCCGAGCGGATCAAGCCCTTGGTCTCCAGGCTCTGGGCGATGCCGGCTGCCGAGGCCCCCTCGGGGATCTCGACGACCATGGACTTGCGGACCCCCTCCGGGTCCGCAGGCGTCAGGGCCGTGTGAAGGAAGTAGAAGGCGAACCCGGCGCCGATCAGGAAGGCCAGGCAGCCCAGGCGGAACAGCCGCAGCAGCAACTTCACGCCGCCTGCATTCTGGACCACGGGCGGCAGCCCCTCCTGGCACTCACCACGGATCCTCCGGACGCGGTTGGCGCCGATCCAGGAACGTCTGCAGGATCAGCACGGCGGCAACCCGGTCCACCGCCTTCCGCCGCTCGGCCCCCCGGGCCCCCGCCTCCTGCATCGACCGGTGGGCCTGGACGGTCGTGAGGCGCTCGTCTTCCAGGTGGATCGGCAATCCCAGGACCCTCGCCAACCGGTCGGCGAAGTTTTGGGCCGCCAGGGCCTCGGGGCCCAGGGTGCCATCGGTCCGTCGGGGAAGGCCCACCACCACCTCCTCCACCCCCAACTCGCGGACCCTGGACCGCAACTGTGCCACCAGGGCGTCGCGGTCCCTGCCGTCGAGGGTCTCCAAGGAGGTTGCCAGGACCCCCGAGGGATCAGAAAGAGCCAGGCCGACCCGGCGCCTGCCCAGATCGATTCCCAGGATCCTCATGCCTGTCCCAGCAGACTGCGCAGGACCTCGCGTGAGCGCAGAGCCTGAGGATTGTGATACTGCAGGTGCTCGAAGAGCGCGCGCTCGACCTCTCGCGTCGCCTGGAGGGGAAGGCGTACCCGGAGTGCCGATTCCAGGCGACAATCGCGCAGGTGGCGCAAGGCGGCGCGGGCGGGGGGGGAAAGGGCCGTGCCCCCCGGGGTCCTGGCACCGCGACAGTTCCAGCAGACGGTCCCCCCGCTTTCGGCCGAGAACCACCCCGGGTCGGAAGCACCGCACAGCGCACATGCTTCGAGCTGAGGTGCGTAACCCAGGAGATCGGCCAGGCGCAGCTCAACCCAGCGGCACAGGAGCGGGGTCGGCGCCGCCTGCAGGTTGTCCAGGGCCTGAACCAGCAATCCGTACAGCTCCGGGCAGGGCTCGCCGGGAGGCGACGCGCCGCCGACCAGGTCCACCAGGTAGCTGGCCAGCAACAACCGCTCCAGATCCCGATGCAGTGCGGGACGGGCGCAGTGCACCTCGGCCTGGGTCAGGTGGTCCAACGAGCGTCCCCGGGCGAAGAGTCCGGACAACTCGGTGAAGGGCTCGATCCGGCCGACCAGGGGACTGGCCGACCTCCTGGACCCGCGCACGGCGGCCTCGAAGCGCCCCCGGTCCGGCGAAAGAAGCGAGACGATCTCGTCGGCCTCGCCCAGAGGGCGACGCTTCAAGACCAGGACCAACGATTTGAAGAGTCTGCTCATCAGGTCCTGGAGCTCGCCTCAACCGGATTCAGGGTCCTCGGGTCAGTAGGTTCCGGCGCCTGCCGACTCGCCCTTGACGATTTTCACCGAGGCGCTGGCGCCGATGCGGGTGGCCCCGGCCTCGATCATCTTCTGGGCCGTCTCGAAATCGCGGATTCCGCCGGACGCCTTGACCCCGATGTTGCGGCCGACCGTCCGACGCATGAGGGCCACGTGGTGGGCGGTGGCGCCCCCCGGGCCGAAACCCGTGGAGGTCTTCACGAAGTCCACCCCGGCCCGGCGCGCCAGATGGCAGGCCCGGACCACCTCGTCATCGGAGAGCAACGCCGTCTCCAGGATGGTCTTGACCAGGCGGCCTCCGGCCGAGAGCACCACTTCGCGGATGTCGCTCTCGACCAGGTCATCCTGACCGTTCTTCAAGGCCCCGATGTTGATCACCATGTCGATCTCGTCGGCGCCGTTGGCGACGGCATCCCGGGTTTCCATGACCTTGGTGATGGTCGTCGTGGCCCCCAAGGGAAAACCGACCACGGTGCAGACCTTGACTCCGCTGCCCCGCAGGGCCTCGGCGGCCGTCCGCACCCAGGCGGGGTTGACGCAGACCGACGCGAAGCTGTGGGTGCGCGCCTCCTCACACAGGTGAAGGACCTCTTCGCGGGTCGCATCGGGCTTGAGGAGGGTGTGGTCGATCATCGCCCCCACCTCACGTCCGGTGATCCGGTTGCCCAGGCCGCTTCCCACGCGGTCGGCACCGGCCTCGATGACGGCCTGCACCTTCTGGGGGATCAAGGTGGCGCAGTGCCCCATGCCCAGGCATTCACCGGTCAACTGAGCCGGACACCCCTGCCCGCAACCGACACAGGAAGCGGCTGGGGCGCCGCCTGGGGGCAAGGAGGGGGTCGGAACGGGACTCCACTGCGGAGGCGAGGGGGCAACCGCCGCGACCGGCGCAGGGGCATTCGCCCCGCGCAGCTCGTGCATGACCTCCTCGGTGATCCGAGCCACCAAGGCTTCAATGTCCACCGGGTTCACCTCCACATGACCGCACTTCCGGGATTGTCATTCCCCGTCTTGGGGGGGCGAGGCCCCCTCCAGAACCTCACCCTGCCGGCCTCGAAGTCCGACGGGCACGGCGGCTGGCCGCCTTCGCCGCACGGGGGCCTTCGTCCTGCGCACCGGAGGCGCAAGCCGAGACGAGCGCCTCCGTCGACTGAATGTCCATGCGGTCCACGATGCCCACCACCACGGCCTCGGCCGGAGTCCGGGGATCGGCCAGGACCTGGCGGGAGGAGCTGCCCTCGTAGACGACCAGGACCGTGTCGCCCGAGCCGCTGCCGACCGAGTCCACGGCCAGCACGGTTGCACCGCCCACTTCTCCGGTCAGGGGGTCTTCCGGGACCACCAGGACCAGGCGGACCGGGTCGAAGGAAGGATGCTGGGCCGTCGCCCACAGGCTGCCGATCACCCGCCCCAGGATCATCTCAGGTCCA